>Ga0208789_1000471_pt1 | contig 37773 bp, 32 predicted proteins | sample Methanotroph_Enr_FD_187368 | JGI IMG/M metagenome (GOLD analysis project Ga0208789, IMG submission 187368) | Enriched soil microbial communities from Old Woman Creek wetland in Ohio, USA - Methanotroph_Enrichment_5 (SPAdes) (version 2) | ecosystem: Environmental > Terrestrial > Soil > Wetlands...
GGCCTCTGTCGCCGCGCCGACATTGATCTGCGCCACGCCGCCCGCCAGCTTGGCAAGCCTTTCCTGGAGCTTTTCAATATCATAATCGCTGGTCGTATTATTTATCTCGTTCTTGATCTGTTCGATACGGCCCTTGATCGCACCCGTCGTGCCCGCGCCTTCGATGATCGTTGTGTTGTCCTTATCGATCGATACGCGTTTGGCCTGGCCCAGCTGCTTGAGCTCGATGCTTTCAAGCTGAATGCCCAGATCTTCGAATATCGCCTCGCCGCCTGTGAGGATCGCGATATCCTGCAGCATCGCCTTACGACGATCACCAAAACCCGGAGCCTTCACAGCCGCTATCTGAAGCACGCCGCGAAGCTTGTTAACAACCAGTGTAGCAAGTGCCTCACCCTCAACATCCTCGGCGATGATCAGCAACGGCCTGCCCTGTTTTGCAACTTTTTCGAGGATCGGCACCATCGATTTAACAGAACTGATCTTCTTTTCGTTTACAAGTATATAAGGCTTCTCAAGCACGCATGTCATGTTCTCAAAATTGTTCACGAAATGCGGACTCAGATAACCCTTATCGAACTGCATACCTTCGACAAGTTCAACCGTCGTCTCGAGCGACTGGCCTTCTTCAACCGTGATAACGCCGTCCTTGCCGACCTTGTCCATCGCTTCAGCAAGCTTCTTGCCGATCTCGGCATCCTGGTTGGCCGAGCATGTTGCGACCTGTTCGATCTGCTTCGACGAGCTTATCTGTATGCTCATTTTCTTGAGCTGTGCGATGATGCTCTCAACTGCCTTGTCGATGCCGCGCTTCACCTGCATCGGATTTGCGCCTGCGGTAATATTCTTGAGACCTTCTTCGAATATCGCCTCAGCCAATATCGTCGCCGTCGTCGTACCGTCACCGGCTACCGTCGATGTCTTCGACGCGACTTCTTTAACAAGCTGCGCGCCAAGATTCTCATAAGGATCTTCAAGTTCGATCTCCTTCGCGACCGTCACGCCGTCCTTGGTAACCGTCGGCGAACCGAACGATTTCTCGATAACGACATTTCTGCCCGCCGGGCCCAGCGTGATCTTCACCGCCTTGGCCAGCTTGCGTACGCCCTCGCGGATAGCCGCGCGAGCCTCTGTATCAAATGCAATCATTTTCGCTGCCATATATGTCTCCTGTATCGTTTCACTCAGTTTTAAAAATCTGTTTCAAATAGCCATCCCGACAACGTCGGGATTCCGCAATTTTTAACTTTGGATTTTTAATTTTTAATCTTCTATCACCGCCATGATATCACCCTCATCCATGATGAGGTATTCCTTGCCGTCGACCTTGACTTCGGTACCGGCATAGCTCGTGAATAGGACCTTGTCGCCCTTCTTGACGTTCATTTTTGAACGGCTGCCGTCATCAAGTATCTTGCCGTCGCCTACCGAGATAATTGTGCCGCGCTGGGGCTTTTCCTTCGCGCTGTCGGGCAATACGATTCCGCCTGCTGTCTTTGTCTCTGCTTCTGTCCGCTGAACAATCACTTTGTCAGCTAAAGGTCTGATTTTCATCGACTTTTACTCCTTTCACTAACGTTTATTTTCTTCTTTTCTTTTTTTAAAACCTATAAAGAGCCTATCTCATTGCAAACCCCGTACCAGCCCCCTGCCTCCAAACCCCAGCAATTCCTAAATGCTTGTAATAACGCAGGTTACCTTCCACAACTTTGAAATTTGAATTTTGAAATTTGAATTTAGTTCCTGCCATGCTGGCAGTCATTCCGGCTTTACTGTTTTTCCGCACAAATCTTATCATGCAGCGCTGCAAGCGCCTTATCTTGCGCAGCAAGATGGGTAAGTATCGCCCGAACTTCCTCTTCCGCCTTCTGATTGATAAGAAAATCATGGTGTGCCTCGATCCGATCATGAGCCGCCAGCCGATTCTGGCTCATCATTATTACCGGTGCCGTGTACGCCGCCTGCATTGAAAGAAACAGGTTTAGCAGTATAAACGGATACGGGTCCCAGTGCTTTACCCATGCCAGTACATTTACCACGATCCACCCGACCAATATTATGGATTGAATTATGATGAAAGTCCACGAACCCACTACCCGGGCCACCCCATCCGCCACCCGCTGGCCGAAACTCAGATGCTCATCATAAAGCTCGTTAACATTCCTTACCGGCGGATGTTTATGCGCAAACGGCTCCGGAAATTGCACTAATTTCATTGTTTTTCCCCAAAAATGACTAAAAACCCCACTTAAGCCCGCCCATCTATGTAGCCATAAGCATATCCTGCCCATTCAGACAGGTCAACCAACAAAAACGCCAGCTCATACCGGGCGCCTGCGGTTGATTTTCCATTTATAATCCGTGTAATCCGCGTTTAAATTTGCCACTTTCCGCCTTCCTGAGCGCAGCCGAAGGACCTTTCTAAACAGCCTCCAAGCAAAACTTGCGCAAGTTGAAAAAGGGGTAGTTAAAAAGTTAAAAGTTTAATATTTAAAGTTCAAAATTGAAGAAAATGGCGGTTTTTGAGGCTTGAAAGGCGGTTTTTCGGAGGATTGTGGATATTTCCCAGTAATCAAAAAAACGTTGCGCGACGGTGGAGCGCCGTATGGGCGCGGTATGGTTTGGGGGGAGACAGGAGTAAGGAGACAGGAAACAGAAGGTAGATGGCGGGTGGAGTGAGAGGGGGTAACGAACTGGAGGGAACAATTCGGGTTTTATGTTGACGTTTTTATAAAGACAGAGACGCCCAATCCTTTTAACCTGGTGCATGTTAAGCATGATATTGAAAGTATGCTCGGACTGAAGATAGACCTGGTGAGGCTTAGAGAAAAAATGAATCCGCTGCTTAAGAACAGGATCGAAAAGGACGGGGTTTATGTTTGATTTCCACTATGCGACAGTGCAATGTATTTGATCATATGTTTCTCAACCACAACTCTGAACCCATTGCTACTTTATCATCTAACTTAATTCCTATTTCACCATTTGAATAATTATTAACCGATTTTCCATTTACCTGCAAATCAACTATTTTAGTGCAACGAAACTCTTGCTTATTTACTATTACAATAGTTTTGCCTTTTGAAACCGCAACATCGTCTATTTTCATGATCGCTACAAAACCATTATGATAAATTTCAGTAGGTGTTCCGAGTCGTATGGCCGTGGATGGAGCAAATACAACTAATCCCGGTTTGAGCAGTGCCTTTCGGGCATCTTCTTTAGTTATAAAGCCGGAATCAATATGATAATAAAGTTTGAACAACTGATATGTTGTTAGCAGGCCTCTTTCATCATTTATCGCATCGTCTATTTGCTGGTTACTAAAAGGAGGATTTTTCCTTTCTTCAGGTGGCAAATATCTCTGGTGGTTGACTATGTATAAAGCAGATACATCCACAGAATTCCGTTCTCTTACACGTCGAAATCTTATTTTGCTAATCTGAGAGCATTCACTGTCGGTTGATGTCCCGCCAATACCTTTGACCTCTATAACTAATAATCCTCTTTCCAGCTTAATTTGCAAATCCTCTTGTTTCAGGTCAGAGGCCATCTCATCCATATTTAGGACCTCCGTAAATCCAAGCCATTTAAAATAACTCGCAAGGGTCTTGACGAGTTTATCGGAGGATTCCGTCAGCAAATCGTGTAAAAATGAATAATCTTCATGGTTGTTTTTGATTTCTTCGTCGACTTCTTTAAGCTTTGCAGCGTAATCTTTTTCAAATTGTGCTTTTTTTTCCAGCAATCGATTTTCATTAGGCAACCGATATGGCTTATTTGAGAGCCAAGAAAATAGGGTTAAATAAGGAAAAAGATTGGGAACTATTGCTGGTAACACAATCTGAAATAGTTCGAGAAGAAATTCTTTCTTTGCTTTTATGGCTGGAAATAAAAACACAGCCGGTTTGTTTTCAAAGTCGGCATAAGAAATTATTCTTCCATCTGCAGTTTGCATCAAGGGATGAAATGTTTCGCGCTCTATGCGTTTGGAATTTTGCCAGATTGTAGGATGATCAAATATAATTGAATAAGTGCAGTCACTATTATGCTTTGTCAACAATTTGGTGATATCTGTATCTAAGCGGGGATAAATTTTAGTTTCTTTTCCAAATACATTATGCGAGTTAGGGAAACCGTTTAGAAAAGAATAGGTACTTAACTTAAATTTATCACGCTCTCGTAGGCCATCCCGTGTTATAGAGGCAGTTTGATATTCAATTTCATCGTCTTCGCAACCAAACACTATTATTATTGAATCCCTCTTTTTTAATTCAGAAATTTCACTTTTCAATATAGCAGCTGAAAATGGTCGCGGATCAAAAAGAGTTTGAGGAAATTTACTTACAAACAATCGTGTGCTGGTATCTTTAACTTTTGACTTTACATGGTCGGCAGGGTTGTATGCAATAGTTTTACTTATTTGTAAGTCAACTACAATGATATCATATTCATGGAGATTAGGTGGAAAATCGTGGTTTAATAAACATTGGTGACACTCATGTCGTTCAGTATTTGGTACTTCAATAATACTACCAAATGATCCTGATACACAATTGAAACCTTCGGATAAAAGCAAAGCAGAATCTGCTTCTGCTACATCTATTAAACAGATTCGAGGCTTTTCTTTTGGCACAGCATCGCTCTTGTTCGTGCTCAGTACTGTTTCCTGAGTATTGGGAATAGGCGCCTGCACTTTAATACCTGTTTGTTTTTTAAATAATTTCCTAAACATAATTCCGTCTTGGTTAATTATGATGCGTTATACTTTTTCTGAAAGGAACACTTTTGGGGCCTCAAAATAATCTCGAAGGCCGATGCCTAACACATTTGCTTCTCTTGCAAACTGTTTATACTCTCTGATGAAAGCATCATACTCAGTTTTTGCATTATGAAAATTATTATGCCAATCGTAAGGAAGTTTTAGAGAAGGATTATAACTCAATGTTCTAATCGGCTCACAAACGATCTGCTCATTGAAAACACAAACGAGTGAATCAAACCACTGGAGGAGGATAATAAATTCCTGCTTTCTGTCAATCGTCTGCCAGCCTGAATTATCAAATGACCTCCACAAATTGCAAAACCTAAAATCACTGTTAAGTAGATTTGGATTAGAATTTCTAAGCTCGCGAAGACAATTGGGAATTGTCAAGTGCCTATCAGTTAAAGACACTTCTGCAAATGCATTAACAAGCTTTAAAAACTGAGGTCTAATTTTTCGTGCAGCTATCTTTTCGTTATGCTTTCTGATTCTAGTGACGGCCCAGTTGTATATCCATGACCAAATAGAGCCATATGCAAGAACAAGTACTCCTGCGGTTATCAACAAAATACTTAACAACTGAAATTGCCATTCTTCAAATAATATTCGATGATCGAGAAGTTTCCAAAAGCCCGCAAAGCATAGACCTGCAATAGTTGCACAAGTGCCAAGCCTTTTCATTCGATCAATTTGCGATATAGATAACATTTGCTTTTCGTTGTTCATAAATTGCCATTCAAAATTATAAATGGGGCCGCCGCAATTACAGGTCTGCATCGTAAGTTGCAAACCAAAAGCAGTATTATAACAACAGAACCCGCTTAAGAAGAATGAAATATTCAAATTGTCTGGTTTATACCACAGATGGAACTGATTAGGGAGTATTTCACCGTTTGACGGATAGGCCATTGGAATTTTTTGGAAAGGTACTTCGGCGTGACGGAAAGAATATGGAATCGTGATTAGAATTGGGGTTGGTAGAAGGTGAAAAAGAAAAACCCCCGAGCTTTGGAGCAACTCGGGGGCATTTTAAAAAATAGAGTCTCTTATGAAAGGTCTTACTTCTTTGCCTTAGCCTTTTCAAGGAGGTTAAGCAGCGCGGTAGCTGGCGCCTTGGTTCGGGGATCTCTCTGTGCGACGGTCAGCGGGATCGTTGCCTTATCGTATTGGCCTATGCCAAGGAAATGATATCCCAGCAGCAGCTGCATCTGGACGTTGGCTGGATCCATCATGACGGCGCGCTCAAGGTTTTGTATCTGTGCAGTGAGGAGATCCTCATCCTTATACATGCCGCGAGGATAGAAGACCTCCGGCTGCTGCGGCCCGAACTCGGCAAGAGCGGTATATACCACGGCGGCGGCCTTTTCATATTCGTTATTGGCGAAAAGGGCCTGGGCATAAGCAAACGGCAGCACGGCATCATTAGGTTCCATCCGTACCGCGACCTTGAGCGTCTCGGCAGCGGCGGCGTAATTGGTGTTTTCAAAATCCTTTACGGCGCTATCGAAAAGCTTGTCGGCTTCGGTAGGTTCATCAGGCCTGGTGGGCGGCTCAGCCGCTGCGGCCATCTTGATCTTCTGGCCGGCCTGTATGAGGCCATCATAATCGGGCACTTCCACGCCGGCAACGTTCGTGCCTGGTACAAGTGCGCCCGGTGCCGGGTAACGCTGGTAAGTGTAGACCTGGGTATCGCCGATGGCATAAGCAGCCGGTGCAGCGCCGTACCATACATAAGGATGGCAGCCATACCAGTAATATCTGCTGTAGGTGTATGCCGGCCAGTAGCCGCCGACACTTACGAACATATAGCGGCGATGATACTGCGGATAAACATATGAAACAGTGTAGCTTGGGCCGTAGCCATAATACATCACTCGGCGGGTTGGATATATGATGGTCGCGCCCATATCCGAAGCAATATATGTGCTTTCGACATAAGCAGGCTGGTAGATGATTGGGTCATAAACAACTACCGGATTCCAGATGGGGGTATAGATCGGCTCGTAGACTATCGGTGCCCAGTGGCAATAGTGATAACGCGGGGCGTAATAGCCGAAGCTGAAGCTGAAATTCCAATGGCTGTCATGGTGGGGGTAATATGTGGGATGCCACCAGTTGCCATGATGATCATAATGGGGGCTGTGGTAGTCGGGCCTGTCATGATATCCGCCGCGATCGCCGCCATGTGAGCCTCGGCCGTAATTGTTGTTTATAATAGTAGTATTGTTGACGACGGTGGTTGCACGACCCGAACGGCCGCCATCATATCCTTTCATGGGTGCTGTGACACCTGCCATCGGGGCCCGGCTGGTTCCAGAAGAGCGGGAAACCTGGCTGGTGCGGGTTTGGCGAAGTGCGTTTGTGCCCGAGTCGCGCGGCGAGCCGATGGGGGTAGCAACCCTTGTCCTGCTGGAGGACTTATCCCCCCTGCTTACTGTTGGCTGGCTGGATTTGACATCGCGACCGGTTCGGGACTCGGAAACGGCGGTTTTAGTATCGTTTTTGACGATTTGATCTGTGCGCGAGCCTCTGCTTGAGCCGCTTCTGGATTCACTTCGTGGTCGGCTATCGGTGGCGACTTTCGGCGTAGTCTGCGCTTTGCTGTCATAAACTACTGTCGGTTCGGGCCTGGAACGGGTGGAACTTGCCGATTTTTCAGAGCCTCTGCCGGAAGATACGGGCGTCATTACGCGCTCGCGGGTGGAAACTTCCACCTTGCGGCTCACTGCCGGGCTTCCGGTAACGGTTGCAACCCTGCCGGCGGATCGGCTTGCGCCTGTATCGGCAAAGCGGGAATCGGTAGTTCCCCTGGAAGATGGTTCGACAGCCTTGGGGGCGGTGTAAGACGGGGATTCATTACTTCTGTTCCTGCTTTGGCTTGCTGCCTGGCCCTGGCTGGCGCTGTAAGATGGATTGTCAATCCGTGAGCCTCTGCCGGAGTTGCCTTCCCCCCTGCCGGAACTGGACTGCGGCCGGGCCTGACTTTCCTGGCGAGACGACGATTGAGCCGAGCGAGCTTCGCTTTGCCGGGGTGCGGATTCGACTGGTCTGGAATCCACAGCTCTGGAATCGACCGCGGATTCGCCCCTGCCCCTTTCCTGATTTGCTGAGCCGGAATTTCTTTCACCCCTGGCCCAAAGATTCGATGTGATCAATACTGCTGCGATACAAAATGCTGTTTTCACTACTGGAGCCCGAAACATAATTAATTCCTTTTCCGGATGGCCTTCACATATTGCCATCCAAAACACTAAGCGAAACCTCGTGGACTTCTACCCAGATTCTGTTCGACGCAACTACCCAGTTTGACGTGCCCTGGTTTTTCCATAATGCCTCCTTTCAATACTGATAATGCGGTTTTTGGCCTCATTTGGTTTCCTTGGAAACTTTGTCGAAAAACTCTACCGCCCTTGCGAAAACTCTTTCCATCACCTGGCGTTCCTCCTGTGAGAACTCCATGGCCGTGAACAAGGCCGCAAGGCGCTGGGCCCGCATAGCCTTGAACTGCTCGACTGTTTCACTGCCTTTTGCGGTAAGCTCAACAAAGGTCACACGCTGGTTTTGGGGGTTGATGCTCTTGGTGACAAGCTTTTTTCGCCAAAGCTTGGTGATATTTGTGCTGATAGTGCTTTCGCTTACATGGGCACAAAGGCCGCTTATCTCGGATACGGTAAGCTTGCCCCGCTCGGCAAGGAGTTCAAGGATCAAAACATCTCTGTCGGCCAGGTCTTCACTTTTCATATCTGCTTCCTGCCCTGCCCTGAGCAACCGCATCCTTAACCCTAATTCATCTATAATCTTTGCAAGTTCCATTTGCTTGTCCCTTTCTGGAAGTAATTATACATGGAACACTTGCCATGTCAATATGTTTATCGGCAGAATACTTTTATTTCTGAAGTGTTCTGTAAATAATAATGGATTTCGGGTTGTATTCTGTTGTTTATACAACGAACTAGGTCCGTTCGGGACGTTTTAACGGGTATTTTTAACTGTTTCACATGAAACACTGTCAAAAGGATGGCTGCTATATGCTTAAGTGAACAAAACGGTTAAGGTATTGATATTCGGGGGGTTCACCTTGATTCAGTCGCGAGTTTGAGCGGAGAAGGCATACTTGCATTGTTTCACGTGGAACACGGAAATTTTCAGGCGTGATTTAAGTTTTCAATGGAAAGATTCCGAGTTTATGGTAAAGAGTATACTCGAAGTTGTACCTCTTATAGAACGGCCTTTTGGAAGAGGCTTGACAAATGAAGGAGCTTGAAAGCATGTCTGAAGTGAAGAAAGATAAGCCAAAACATCTGGGCAGGGGCCTTGCTTCCTTGTTAAATCCTATGCCGCAGGTAGCACCTGAAGTGCCGGCGCCACAGGCCAATAGCCCTATAATACCCCAAATAGCACCTAAATTCCCGCCGGATACGCAGTTAAAAGAGGCTTTAAGGGAGGTTTCACTATCGTTTATCAGCCCAAATCCCTATCAGCCGAGGACGCAATGGAATGAGGCTCAGCTCAATGAGTTGGCCCAGTCCATAAAGGTGAACGGCCTGATACACCCCATAATAGTGCGTCAGAACGGTATGAATTTCGAGATCATTGCCGGCGAGCGGCGATTCAGGGCCGCACAGCTGCTTGGGTGGGAAAAGATTCCTTGTATTCTCCGCATAGCAACTGATGAGCAGATGCATGAACTGGCCCTGGTGGAGAATATAAACCGTTCAGACCTGAATTCTATTGAACGAGCAAAGGCTTACCAGCGGTATGTACAGAGCTTTAATCTCACACAGGCAGAGGCAGCAAAGAGGCTTGGCGAGGATCGCAGCGTTGTTGCTAACTTCTTGCGATTATTAGACTTACCTGAAGATATAAAACAAATGCTTGTCTCTGAACAGCTCTCGATGGGCCATGCCAGAGCGATCCTTGGGCTGCCTACTGATGAGCTTAGGCGCAAGCTGGCCAACAGGGCGCTGGCAGGGCGACTGAGTGTAAGAGAGGTGGAGAGGCTGGTAAAGAAGTTCTCGTCAGAGCCGGTAGAAATAAAGGAAAACATCAATATTAAAGCTCCTAATATTATAGATCTGGAAAACAGGCTTAGGCGGGAGCTGGGGACAAAGGTTTCGATAGAAACTCGCAGATCGGGGCAAAAGGGCAAGATCGTTATTGAATTCGCATCATTAGATGAATTCGAGAGAATCGCGCAAAAGCTCGGTGTGGAGCAGTTTGAAGAGGTTTAAAGGCCTTTCAGTAGGTCAGAAAATCATGGTGCTTACTGGAAAAAAATGTTTTATATCTATCTACTTTCCGTGGTGAACTTTTGCTGTATTGGGGGTGTATGCGTATCAATCTGCTATTGAATATGCTTGACAGGGTAGATATTAAGTGGAACAATATCGCTTCTAAAATTTTGAAAGGAAAATGATGAAATTTTATGCAATCGCATTTTTGGCCTTTTTTAGCGGGGCAATATGTTTTGGGGCCGATACCAATGCACCGGTTACAGAAAGCAAGGATACATCCACTATAAATGATAGTGTTGCTGTTACGGTTGACGGCCAAGATATCATGGAAAGCGATATAACAAAGAAGATCGAGCCTAGATTGAAGGCGACAAAGGGCCAGGTTCCACCACAGTATGAAGCAGAGTATAAGGCGCAACTTCGCAAAAGAGCCGTTGAAGGGCTGGTGGTAGAGACTGTACTTGACAAGAAGATCAAGGAGCAGAATATCACTATCAGCGACGATGAGATCAACGCTGAGATGGGAAAACAGCTAAAACAGCAGAACATGACCGAAGAGGATCTTAAGAAGATTTTGACGATGTACGGGCTGAGCTTCGATGAATATAAAGCACAGCTGAAAAAGGGTTTAGCGTATCAGAAGATGCTTGAGGCAAAGATGGCGGGGCAGGTGGATGTAAACGACGCCCAAGCTAAAGAATATTATGAAAATAATTCGGCTGAGTTCAAGACTCCCGAACAGGTGCGTGCAAGTCATATACTTATCAGCACACGTTCGACCGATCCTAATGCTGACGCCAACAGCGTAAAAGCTGACGCCAAGAAAAAGGCTATCGAAATAATGGCTGAGCTCAAGAATGGCGCGGATTTCGCTGAACTGGCTAAGAAATATTCGTCGTGCCCATCAAAGGATCGCGGCGGCGACCTGGGCTTTTTCGGTAAGGGCCAGATGGTTCCTGAATTCGAGGCAGTAGCATTCAGCATGAAAGTAGGGGATGTAAACGGCCCAGTTGAGACGCAGTTTGGCTACCATATTATAAAGGTAACTGAGCACAAGGACCCAAACACGACGACTTTCGAGCAGGCATTGCCGCAGATCAAAGAAAAACTTGCCGCCGAGAAGAAGGGTAAGCTGGCACAGACCTATGTAGAGCAGCTTAAGTCTGAAGCCAAGATAGTGTACCCGGCAGGCAAAGAGCCTAATGTACCGCCAAAGGCGATCATTGGTGCAACGCCTACGGACGTAAACAATAAAAAGTAAAATCAGGGTTGCGGGTTAAAGCTGCAGCTTTTAGGTTAAATCAGAATTAAGACCCTTGGGATTCTATATTCCAAGGGTTTTTTATTGGACTAAAACGCCTTTATCAATACTGGTATTGCATTTTTTGGCTTTGGTGTTATGCTTTTGTGACTATGGAATTTCCAGATTGCACAAAAATAAAGAGCAACACGGTGCGTATCATTCCTCGTTATGACGAGACTGATAAAGGCGGTATCGTTCACAACAGTGTCTATTCGATTTACTGGGAAATTGCCCGTACGGAATTGCTGCGCGCAAACGGCCTGGCGTACAGCGATCTTGAAAAATCGGGTGTGTTTTTCGTCGTGGCTGAGCTTGGGGTAAAATTCCGCAGGCCCGCGACCTACGATGAGCCTTGCCTGATAACGGCTACCTGTTCGGAAGTAACGGCTGCAAAGGTTGTTCACCGGTACAAGATGGTAAGGGAAGTGGATCAAATCCTTATAGCAGAAGGGTTTACCATGCTGGCGTGCGTAGATACAGCCGGAAAGATCCGCCGCGTTCCGGAGTTTATGTATCCCTCTGAAGATGAAAATCTGAAATCCTAAGCACGAAATCCGAAACAAAAACGGCCGTTAAAACAACAGATGTTGTTAACATCGGTGTTGATAACCTGTTGCGTATGGTGTTAGGCGTATAATGTTTTGGGTATTAACACTGGCCGGGGCGAAAAGGGCTGTGTAAACAGCATAGGCTGTAATAGCTCTGCTAACATGTTATCCACACGGCAGAGCGGGCTGGATGATGACGTAAATATTGTATTTTTAAAGCGTTACGGCAGCCAATCTGGAGTGAATAACATTGTTAAATGCCTATATGAATTAATAATACTATCTAATTAAATACATATAGGAAGAGACTTGTGAAAAGGGGGCTGAGGCTTTTATGAGAAAAGGCCCGAGATGTACAGATTTAGCTTTTCAAAATACATCATCTTGTGTACATTCTTAAGGATATTTTAAAAAGCGGGATTCTAAAGTTGGTTCCTGTGTACGGGTAAAGTCAACTTTGTGGATGATTTAAAAATAACGAAGGGATTGTGGAAAATGAAGGTGAATTTCAACACCGCAGCATTGCAGGAGGCACTGGCCCTGGTTACATCCATTGTTCCAAGCAGAACTCCAAAACCCATCCTGAGATGCATTAAGCTTGTGGCCCAAGGCGATAGCGTAAAGATGTGCGCTACCGATCTTGAAGTAGGCATAACATACATAATAACACAGGTCGAGGTTGCAAAACCCGGCACTATCGTCATTCCGGCTGACAAGTTCGCATCTATCGTTCGTGAAAGCATAGATGATAGTATTAGTCTTGAAGCTAGTGAATCATCCTGCCAAATTCGCGGCAAGGATAGTTTCTTCACAATTTATGCCCATGATGTTTCGCAGTTCCCGGCCACGGCTGATTTTGAAGGTGAGGCGGCGGTTGAACTTTCGCTTCCCAATATGCACACAGCCATCGAGCAGACACTTTTCGCCACAGCAAGGGAAAGTACCCGTTACGCAATCAACGGCGTACTGTGGGAAGTACAGGGTAAAAAGCTTAACCTGGTAGCGACTGACGGAAGGCGGCTAAGCAGGTGCAAGGTAGATCTTATTTCGGCAGGGGAGCCGGGCCTGGGAGATAGGCGAATAATCGTACCAGCAAAGACGATGAGCCTTCTGGCAAGGCTTAGCGGGTCGGATAAAGATCAGGTAAGCGTAAAATTAGTTGATAACCAGATCGTATTTAAATGCTGCTCAGCGGTAATAAGTTCAAATCTTGTAGAAGGCAACTTCCCCAAGTATGACGATATTATACCACATGATTACACCAGCAAGCTAAGTCTCAATACAGATTCAGTGCTCAGTGCGGTAAGAAGGGCGGCTTTACTTACAAACGAAGACAGTAAAGGCATCAAACTTGCGATAAGCAAAAACGCCATGACTTTTACCTCCCGAGCACCTGAAACGGGCGACGCCCAGATCGATATGTCTGTCGATTACAGCGGCGTGCCGACTGAAATAGGCTTTAACCCCGCATTTCTGCTGGACGTATTAAAGGTGATAAAGACATCAGAGTTTGACTTTGAGTTTGGCCAATCCGACAGGCCCGGACTTATCAAGAGCGGGCTAAATTATCTTTACGTTGTGATGCCTATTAACCTGGGATAAGAAACCAGCACACTGGTACAGCGTACAGTAATAGTGAAACTGATTTACGAGTAGTTAGATAAAGATGTCAAGGGAAGACGACATACCTGTGCTCGCTCAATACCTGGTGAAACAGGAGAGAAAGCCTGTAAAACTTGGCTTGGCCATCGAGGAACTTTTCAATACGCAGCTCAAGCCCAGGTACAGACAATGTGAGCGTATAGAAGAGATCTGGAACGAGATAATCGATGAGTCGCTTGCGGGTCATTGCAGGTGCGGGGGGATCAAAGCTGGGGTGGTAGAGGTAAAGGTTGATTCGCCGGTTTACAGTTATCAGCTAAGCCTTGTGAGCGGCACATTGCTGGAGAGGATTCGCGAGATGGCGCCGGGTCTTAAGGTTAAGAAGATCAAAGTGGTTTTAGGATGAAGTATCAAGAACCAAGTATCGAGTATCGAGAATAGGAAAAGAGAATTAGAAAAAATGGCAGAGCCACAACAATATAACGCTAGTAACATCAAAATTCTTGAAGGCCTTGAGGCTGTTCGCAAAAGGCCTGACATGTACATCGGAGACAGGCAGCAGAACGGGCTTCATCACCTAGTGTATGAAGTGTTCGACAACAGTGTTGATGAGGCGCTGGGCGGTTATTGCGACAAAATATTTGTCCGCATCCACATCGACGGCAGCTGCTCGGTTGAAGATAACGGCCGAGGCATCCCGGTGGAAATGCATGAAGAAGCGGGCAAGAGCGCACTGGAAGTTGTGCTTACCGTTCTTCACGCCGGCGGTAAATTCGATCATGACAGCTACAAGGTATCGGGCGGACTTCATGGAGTCGGTGTAAGCGTTGTAAATGCGCTGAGCGAATGGCTCGAAGCCGATGTCTTCCGTAACGGCCAGCATTATAATTTCGCCTGCGCTCGGGGCGATACCTCAAAGCCCGTTCACATTGTGGGTCCGACAACAAAACGCGGCACCAAGATAACATTCAAGCCCGACGAGGAAATATTCGGCGATATCGAATTCGATTATGAAACGCTGGTTAAACGCATACGCGAACTGGCATATCTTAATGCCGGCATCAACATAACATTTCAGGATGATCGCAACGGCAAAAAGGACACGTTCCATTTCGAAAACGGAATACGTGAATTCGTTGTCCATCTCAATGAAGGAAAAGAAGCCCTGCATCCAAATGTGATCTATATTACCAGGGACGATCCGGAACAGAGGTTGAGCTGCGAAATAGCGCTTCAGTATAATACCGGCTATACGGAAAATGTACTGGCCTTCGCCAATAACATTCGCAACCCTGACGGCGGTACGCACCTGTCCGGTTTCAGAACAGCGATCACGCGCACGATGAACGCGTACGCAAAAAACAGCAACCTCGTCAAGAACGGCGCGCAAGTATGCGCAGGTGAGGATCTGCGTGAAGGTCTTACCGCTGTGATCTCGGTCAAGGTTTCCGAGCCGCATTTCGAGGCACAGACAAAGGTTCGCCTTACAAATCCAGAAGTAGGAAGTTTTGTCGAAACTACGATCAACGAACAGCTTAGCCAATACCTGGAAGAAAATCCAGCCGAGGCCAAGCGCGTTCTAAACAAGGCCATCCAGGCAGCGGCTGCTCGCGAAGCAGCAAGAAAGGCCCGCGAACTCACGAGAAGAAAAGGCGCTCTTGGCTCAACCAATCTGCCGGGCAAATTGTGGGATTGTGCAAGCCGTGAGAAGGATACGACCGAACTGTTCCTCGTTGAGGGTGATTCGGCAGGCGGTTCGGCTAAAGGCGGCCGTGACAGAAATATCCAGGCGATACTTCCGCTGCGAGGCAAAATTTTGAATGTCGAAAAAGCGAGGCTCGAAAAAATGCTCGCGCATGAGGAAATACGCACTCTCATCAGCGCGCTGGGCACAGGTATCGGCGAAGATGAATTCGATATCGCAAAGTGCCGCTACGGCAAGCTTGTCCTGATGACAGATGCCGATGTCGACGGCGCTCACATTCGCACGCTGCTGCTGACATTCCTTTTCAGGCAGATGCCCCAGATGATAATCAATGGAAAAGTATTTATCGCCCAGCCGCCGCTTTATGAGCTAAGTGGAAAGGGCGCAAAAAAGCACGAGTATATTCTCAACGAAACGCAGATGCGCAAACGCATGTTAGAGCGAGGCCTTGAAGGTACAAAGCTTTTTGTACGCAATACACCAGCTAACCTCAACGATCCGGTAAGTGAAATTGAGATCTCAGGCGAGCAGCTTTTGTCGCTCGTCAAGATACTCAATGATATCGAGCGCGGTATTTCGGTGCTTTCAAAACGCGGCGTAATATTCGAACAGTTCGTGCGAGATTATTACGATGGTATGCGGCTGCCGGCCTTCCATGTGCGATGCGACAGCCAGTCGGAGTTTTTCTATACAAAAGAAGAATATGAAAAACGACAGGCGATGATCAAGGATGCCGCAGCCGGCCCGGCCGAGGATGAAGCTACTTTGCCATGTGTCGCAGAAGAGCTTCATGAAGTCGATCGCATAAACCAGAACAATGCCAGGCTTGCGTCCCAGTTCGGACTCGATATTCGGGACTGGCTGCTGAAAATGAATCGCAACGTAGCCGGTGAAGACATGCCGACGAAATTCTTTCTTATAAGCGGCGATCAAAAGCATGATGTCGCGTCGCTTGCCGAAGCCTGTGCCTCAATACGGCAGCTTGGCGGAAACGGAATCGAGATCAAGCGCTTCAAAGGCTTGGGCGAGATGAACAGCGAGCAGCTTTGGGATACCACTATGGATCCATCAAAGCGCATGATGCTCAAAGTAAGCCTCGAAGATGCCGGTGAAGCTGACCGCATGTTCAGCATACTTATGGGCGACGATGTAGAAAAACGCCGCAACTTTATCCGTGAACACGCTCTTGAAGTGCAGAATTTGGACGTATAAAAATTTGGGATTTTGAGCCGCTGGGAAATTTGCTTGAAAATTGGCCGGGCGGCTCGCACAATACTCAAAACAAAGACCGAAATGGATTGCCGCTATGAAAGGGATGCCCATGTCCGCGATCAGATTATTAGTAATTGCTGGTTTGATGCTGCCTCTTTTATCATCGTGCCGAACGGGTGCGCCGTCTTCGGACAAGCAGGTTGAAAGACTCAAGGCACAGATAAACCAGAATTTTCGTGACCCGGTACCGCATTTCCAGCTTGCCCAGGTGTATCAGCAGATGGGCGAACTGGATAAGGCCGCTTATGAATTCGACACAACGCTCCAGCTTGATCCCGTCAATCGCCAGGCACAGGCAGCTATCGTCAAAGTACATCGTTTAAGAGGCGATGATGATAAGGCCGCCGATGCCGCCAAGGTTTACATGAGGGAAGTTGCCGCAACTCCGGAAGATTCCCTGGCACTGGGCAGGGCATTTGAAGATGCCGGCGTGAGCGATTTTGCCCTGGCTACATACGAGCAGGCATTGCGTATGGCACCGAATTCGGCTGCGGTTTACAAGCAGCTTGGGTATTATTACCTCAATATGAAGAACAGCGACATGGCGCTCAAGAACTTCAGACGCAGTTTCGAGCTTGACCCGTATCAGGAGGATGTCGCTCTGGAACTTGGCAGGCTGGGCGTGAAGGTGGCTGTACAGAAACCGGCAAAGCAGGCCCCAGCAGTCAAAAAGAAATAATCGACTCTGATCTTCAATTAATTCGACTTTATGCCTCGCGATGCATGGATGTGTCGCGGGGCTTTTTATTTGAATATTGATTGTTGATTGCGCCCTCCCCATGCCGATATAAATAAAGCGCACGGATAAAATCCGCCCAATCAGTATTGAAAAACCGTTTGTTTATCGGACCTTAAATATGGCAGCAAGTAAAAAGCAAAAAGCGAACAAGATTGAGATCGCTCTTTTATGTCTCGTTATGACCGCATGTATTGTGATGTTTTTCAGTTGTCTAAGCTTTAACCTGGCCGACAGCCCAAGCAATTACATCTTTCCGCCAAACGCGGTACCGGCCAACTGGTGCGGCGCGACTGGTGCCGTGGTCGCCTATTACCTGCATTATTACATCGGGCAGGGGGTTTATATCCTCCTTGTCGCGATAATCGCGTTCTCAATAGCGGCACTATCGCAAAAGCCGGTAACCCAGCCAATCCTGAGATCGATAGGCCTTGCGATATTGGTGGCGGCACTTTCAACGACATTTTACCTGATATGGCCGCATACAAAAAACAGCTTTCCGCTGGGTAACGGCGGCATGCTAGGTATTGCCGCGGGTTCATTTTTGCGGAGCCACTTCGCGGTACTGGGAACGAGCTGCTTACTCGGATGCAGCTGGCTTGTCGGCGCGATACTGCTGGCCGATACCGTGGTGCTTGCGATGCTCCATAACCTGGGCGTGTTCTTTGGCCTGGCAACGCCTGCATGGAAGGCAGCCCGTGAGACCAGCAGCGCCCTTGGCGAGATATGGCAGAAATTAAGCGCAAAGCAAAAAGCCGAATCGCAGGCCCGCGCCATTAAGGTGAATACCGAAACCGGCGAGGTTCTCGATGCTATCACTGTAGAAGAAGATAAGCCCACCACGGCCCAGGATAACCAAATGGAGTTTATGGCCCAGGAAGAATCCGAAGGTGATCCTACAACGCCGGCCCAGGGCGGCCAAAAGCAGCTCAAGCTCACACTGCCCCAGATCCGTAAACCAAACGGTCCTTATGTACCAAAGACTTATGATGATTACACGTTGCCGCCACTAGAATTGCTTGCCGAGCCTGAATATGGTTTTGCAGCCGTACAGGAAAAGATGGTTAAATCAAAGGCCGACCAGCTTGAAAGACTTCTCAATGAGTTCAGTATAAATGCCAAGATCGTCGCAGCCGAGACCGGCCCGGTGATAACGATGTTTGAGCTTGAACTGGGTTCGGGCATAAAGGTTTCACAGATCGTCAATTTAGGAAACGATATGGCCCGCGCCCTCGGCGCACCGGCTATACGCGTTGTTGCCCCGCTTCCCGGCAAGCACACCATCGGCATCGAAGTACCCAATAATGAAAAGGAAAAAGTCCGCATCAAGGATTTGATCCAGCTTGCAGGAAACAGGCCCGACAAAATGCATATCCCGCTGTTTCTTGGGAAGGATAGTTCCGGTGAGGCCCTTGTTGCCGATCTTGCTGCCATGCCGCACTGTCTTATCGCGGGCACAACCGGCTCGGGAAAAAGCGTTTGCATAAATTCCATTATCACAAGCATATTGCTGACAAAGCGGCCCGACGAGGTTAAGCTTATCCTTGTTGACCCCAAAATGGTCGAAATGACGGCATTTTCCAGCATTCCACACCTGATGTGCCCGATCGTGACAGAAACAGCCCGTGCGGAGCAGATACTCGAATGGGCAACGGTCAAGATGGATGAGCGTTATTCGCTGCTGGCCGAGGCGGGCGTAAAGAACATCGCATCCTATAACAAGCTCGGCCTTGAGGAACTCATCAACCGCTTCAAGCCCTCAAGCCAGGAAGAAGAAGCCAAGATACCCAAGAAGCTTCCTTATATAGTGATCATCGTAGACGAACTTGCCGACTTGATGATGACATCCGGCAAGGAGATCGAGGCATACATCGTGCGATTGGCCCAAAAAAGCCGTGCCGTCGGTATCCATATAGTCTTAGCGACCCAACGTCCGCAGGCGACAGTCGTTACCGGCCTGATCAAATCCAACATGCCTTGCCGTGTGAGTTTCCGCGTTGCCGCACGCATGGACAGCCGTATCGTGCTCGATCAGAACGGTGCCGAGACTCTCCTTGGACAGGGCGACATGCTCTTCCTCCAGCCCGGCACAAGCGATCTTATCCGCGCACAAGGCGCTTATCTCGACGATAATGAAATACGCTCGGTAGTCAAGCACCTCTCCGAAATTGCCGAACCGCAGTTCCATCCAGAGCTTGTACAGATAAGCAAGTTTGATCCTTCCGAAATGGTTAAAGATGAGCTTTTCGACCCGGCAGTGCGGCTTGTGCTCGAAAGCCAGCGCGGATCGGTCTCGCTGCTCCAGCGGAAACTTTCCATCGGTTATGCCCGCGCAAGCCGCATAATCGAGATGATGGGTGCCGCCGGCATACTTGGCGAATACAAAGGCTCACAGGCCCGCGAAGTAATGATGACGCTGTCTGAATACGAATCTATCCGTTCCCAGATGGAAAAAGACGCCGTCGCGGGATACAAAGATTTGGCCGAGGATGATGATCAGGACGATGATGCCGAATATGACGAACCGACCACGGTGGTAGGGGAGGATAAGAACTAGCCGAATCACTTACCTGCCCGGTGCTATCCGCATACGGTAGGTAATTTTATTGCAGAAGAGTTTGTACTGCTTTTCCATCGGGGCGATGTTGCCGGCGATGTACATGCCAAAGGCCTTGGTAGCCAGGTAGCTGTTCCAGGTTACACTCATAGGTCCGTCTTTATCCGCGGCCACTTTGCATGCCTCGGCTTCCATCGGCCAGGTACCTTCAAGTGCTCCCAGCAGCATTCGCTGATAGTTGCCCAGCCGCTGGCCGTAATTTTCTTCCCGCAGATACCTCACAAGCGCATATGACTGTGCATAAAATCCCGACACCGCCTGGTCGCTTTCAATTAGCACCTGTCCCGGATTTAGTGCGATAAGCTCATTTATTGGCAGCTGTTTTTGAGCAACCAGCGTCACCTTCAGCGCTCCCAGCCTTGAAACATTCCTGTCGGGCAAGAAAGTCCAGGCTCCGTTTTCAAACTTGCCGGCCTCAAAAAGCGTCGCGATCCCCTCATCGAGCCAGCTTGGCAGCTTATATTTGAAATACCGCGCGTTGAACTGGTGCCACCCTTCGTGTCCCAATACGCTCAAGGTGCGAGTCAGACCTATATTATATGCAACACAATTACCATTGAGAAAGTACGCACCGGCCTTGATCTTAAGGTAAATAGGGGCAAGTTCACCGGTATTTGTGTTTGTGAACTGTTCCCACTGCCCTCGGGTGGCAAAAATATATATATCCATCTTGCCAGTACTGGGAACGGGCTTTGGAAGCTGGCTCTGGTATCCCTGGTAGGCATATTCCATGTACGCCGGGATGCTCGTCATCATCAGCGGGTCAAGCCAGGTGCTGTAAATACGGTAATGGGCAGTTTCAACCGTGATGCCCGCTGCGTATTCGCAATCCCATTGTGCCGTTGTCTCAACAGCCGGAAGCCTTTCAAGACTGGCGATCAGTGATTGGCGAATATCCGCCGCGACTTTGCTTTGAACATTGCCTGTCCTCGCGCATCCATTGCAAAACCAAAGCGAGAATATCACGACAAATAAAGTCTTTTGCACTTGGGATCCAATTGTTAAATATTGTTGACCCAATTAGAACCTCAGCTCGTAAATAAATCAACCCAAAGGCCGATACCATTGGCCTAATATGTACATAAATGCAGGCAGCTATTTTACTTGCAATGCCATTGCATATATATATACTTTACTGTCTTAAATAGAGATTTGAGTCCGCTTAGTTACGGAGTTTTTATGAAACCAGATTTCCACTTGATGAAATTCTTACGCAAGAACAAAAGCAAGATCATGGCCATCGTCGTCGTTCTTATTATGGCGGCGTTCCTTGTTCCCCAGCTTTTACAACGATGGAGCCATCCTGGTATTAAACCCACTGCGGCGATCGGCCATTATGGCGTAAAGAGTTCGATAACTAATCAGGATAAGGAAGCCGCCCGCAGCGAGCTTTCAATGCTTCAGTTCATGCAGGCCGACCAGTTCCTCCGTTCAAGGCCCGCCGGCGGTTTCATGCAGCAAAGCCCGGATGTGCCGTCACTGCTTCTTTCGCATCTTTTATTCCCGAACCCACAGTTCTCACCATTGATCGCACAGGAAATAAAACGCATTGCTCGCCAAGGCGGTCTTCACGCCACCGATGGCAAGATAGATGAATTTTTTGAACAGGCAAGCCAGGAAAAACCCGAGCTATACTGGATGCTCCTCCGCGGCGAGGCGCGCGAAGCCGGTATTGCCGTATCGCGCGAACAGGCAGGGAGCTTGCTCAAGAGCATGATCCCACAATTCACACAGGACCAGGTAAAGCCCGAACAGCTTATCGCCGCTGTCATCAAGCAATATAATGTCGAACAGGATACAGCGCTGCAGGTATTTGCCGATCTCCTGGGTGTGGTTCAGTACATGGAAATGGTAACTAAGAATGAAAGCATTACCATTGACCAGCTCAAGTATGAAGTGCTTGCCCAAGCCCAGACCCTTGATGCCAACGCGATCATAATCAGTGCAGATAAACTGGTTGATAAGGCTCCCCAGCCAACCGACGCGGAGGTAACGGAACTTTTCAACAAGTACAAAAATTCTGCTCCAATGAATTTCACCAGCGAAAATCCTTATGGCATAGGCTTTAAACAGCCCGCCCGCGTGCAGATTGAATACGCGATGCTCAACATGAGTGATGTGCAAAAGCTCATTCCTCAGCCCACACCTGAGCAGACAGAGGAATTCTATCTTAAGAATCTCAGCCAGTTTAAATACCAGGAGCCTTCGGATCCCAACGATCCCAATTCCAAGCAGATCGAAAAAACACGCTCTTTCGCCGAAGTCGCTTCTGATATAGCCGAGCAGCTTCAGCGCAACCGCGTCAATGAACGTGCTCAGAATATACTCAGCGAAGTCCGTGAGATAGTGGATTCCAATCTTATCACGCTTGATCTTGACAACGCGCCTCTAGCCGAAGTTACTAAGTTGGCCGGCAGCTATGAATCAGCCGCAAAGGCCGTTGCAGCCAGGCATAATGTCAGGATTTTAACGGGCAAGACCGGCCTTGTAACTGCTTCAGATATCGAACAAAACCAAATATTAAGTCGATTCAATATACCCGGCCAAGGTCAAACTCAGACAAGCCTTTCACAGATCGTATTCGCGATAAAAGATCTAGACGACATCAAGCTAGGACCGTTTGCCCCGGTTCGTCAGCCCAGGCTGTTTGAAACGGTCGGCCCGATAACGGATTACATGAACCAGTTCTCATCAATTGTCAGGGTAATTGACGCAAAGAAATCCCAGGTGCCCGCGACACTGGAACTTACAATAGCGAAAAAGCTTCCCGTTGACTCAAACGGCACAATTGCCGAATCAAACGAAGTATTTGTTCTTAAGAAGGTTGTTATCGAAAGCGCAAAGAAACTCGCGGCCCTTCCAGTAGCCCGCCAAGCGGCAGAGGCTCTTGTCAAGGCTGTACCTGAAAAAGGCTGGGATGTTGCTCTTGCCGATCTCAACAAGCAGTTCGGCTCATCAAAAGATCCAAACAGCCAGACGTTTACTGTTCAGCCTCTCAGCGGTATACGTCGCATAAGCGGCCAGAGCGTTATTATGCTTAAACGTCAGGCTTCGGAAGATCCCGGCCGCGAAAGTTGGGCAGGTATGTACCAGCAGCAGAAGGAGCTTATCGATAAGCTCTACGACATAATACCCGATAACCAGGCGATAGCGACAAATCTGCCCCAGATCGTTGAACAGAAAGCCGGTATGACTTTCTATATCCTCAAGACACTCGGCCAGACCCTGGTCACAAAGGAGCAGTTTGATAAGCTCAAGCCTCAGCTTGCGATAATGAATGATCTTGTTACAAGCCAGTCGTTGGGCCTCGATATGCTCATGCCCAATCACATAATTAAACGGCTTAATTTCAAGTGGGATCAAGAAAATATGAACAGGCCCGTCCAACAACCTGAGGCCCCGATGGATGAAGTAATATAAATGAAGCTGCCATCCTATAGCCCGCTTTTCGCCGTTTTCATCGGCGCTATCTCCTGGGTCGTCCCCGGCCTTGGCCAGATAGTGCTGGGTCATCGCGCCCGCGGCATCGTAATACTTGTGGGTATCTGCGGCCTTTTTATGCTTGGCCTTTGGATCGGTTCTATCGGGGTCATAGACCCTGTTCAGGCAGTCCTTTGGTATGGCGGCCAGATGCTTGCTTCACCTGTTGTCGCCTTTATTGCTGATTACACCAGGCCCGTTAATGGCATTTGGCCTTATTCCAGCAACGGCCGTCCTTATGAAATCGGCCAGATATACACTGCCATAGCAGGGGCATTAAATCTCCTGTGCATCGTAAATGCAATGTACATTGCCTACACCGGAAAACAGCAGCCTGACGGAGGAGAAAATGCTTGATATCCTCGCAAGCTTCACGGCCCCCATCACCGTCAGCAACGGCCCGGCCATGTTCGGCTGGGTATTGCCGCTGGTTATCGTAATCGCCTTTGTGTATAAGGCCACCAAAATTCCTGAGCCGTTCAGTTGGTACAAGTTGATCCGTGAATCGGTGATATTGATACTTACGATCGTTGTGGTGATGGCCCTCATAGCCGCGGCGCTGCAGGCCATTTTGTGGCTTGTTACCGTAAAGATGTGATCCGTTAAATATCCGCTTCGACAGGCTCAAGGACGCCAAGTTCTACAAGTGCTGCGTAAGCCGCTTTCTGCTCTGCCTCTTTTTTGTTTGTGCCCCACGCGCTGGGAAATCTCTTGTCGCCCATCATTACCGCTGATTCAAAGCACTTGTTGTGATCCGGCCCTTTTTCATCAAGCAGTTCATAGATCGGTGTAAGATTGAGTTCCTGCTGCGCGTGCTGCTGGAGAAGTGATTTAAAGTTTTCCTGGTGGCTCTGCGCATCCGCTTTTTCGATCAGCGGGCCAAAGACCTTTAGAATGAAATCCTTTGCCGCCTCAAACCCGCCATCAAGATATACAGCCGCGATTATCGATTCAAGTGCACAAGCAGCAAGTGACCCCGAAAGCGCAGCGCTGTTGGCCATGCCCTTGCCGATCTTGAGATAACCTTCAAGCCCCATCTTTCCCGCCAGCCTCGAACAAGTCTTGCGAGAAACCATCATGGATTTTATCTTGGTAAGATCGCCTTCGAGATATGTTGGGAATTTTTCGTAAAGCGCCTGGCACACAACTAGCGAAAGCACCGCGTCACCCAGAAATTCCAGCCGTTCATTGCTCAAAAGTCTGTGGTCCGCCTGTGACGAATGTGTTAAGGCTTCGATAAGAATTGCTTTGTTCTTGAAATGATAGCTTAAAAGCTGCTCAACCTGCTCAAATTTATCCATACACTTCCTGAATATTACTTGAGCAGATTGCGAAAACCGTCATCCCGGACGAGTTTCGTAAACGGCTCATCCAAAATTATCGCATCCGATATGCGACATGTCAAAACACTTTTTGTACGATGCCAAAAACGACTTGTTCAAGCGTTTTCTAGTTGGCAAGCTGTAAACCAGCAAGGGCCAGGAATTTGTCTTCCACAAACTCGAAAACTCCCTCAAGCCCGGTTACCATGAAGATGCCCTTGGTAGCCGATCTCACACCGCACAGTACAAGTCTCTTGCCCTGATCCTTCAGGGTTTTGCGTAGTTTAAGCATCTTGGCGATGCTCGAAGACGTAATAATATCAACATCCGAAAAATCCACTACTACGCTGCATTCCCCGTTCCTGCTTACAATATCAGTCACTGTCCGCAGTTCTTCACCCATCTGCGGTTCCTCGGCGAGCGTGACCAGCAAAACATCATCAGACCATTTCTGAATTCCCATGAGGCATTCTCCTAAATTACCGAAACTACCAATCATATCGGCTAAATTGACCGCGGCTGTTAATTTAGGTAAATAATTTTACTGGTTTTTTACGCCCGCGCATTATCGGACTTAAAAGCAGCTGAAATGCTTATTTTTTGTACCGGTTCCAGAAAGCCCTCTCCGCAAAAGATTTTTTGGGCCGTCGCTGTACCGTCGCCATCGGCTGACCTATCGGAAGCATAATTCTTACCATCTTTGATTCAGGCACATTAAGCATCTGGCCGATCTTCTGGCCCCGCCCGTCAACCCTCAGCCAGCCATCTATCCATACCGTCGCAAGTCCAAGCCCGGTTATCGCCAGCAGCATATTCTCAACTGCCGCCGCGCAATCCTCCACCGCAAAGCTAAATTCCTGGTAAACCGCCGCCGGCTCCTTATCGGTTATGCAGAAAATAAACGCCTTGGCGCTCTGCATAGCCTTGCTTGTCGGGTTCATTGCGGCGATCCTGCCCACGATCTCAGGCTCATCAACTATCACAAAATCCGTCGTCTGTGCATTGCAGCCCGACGGCGCCGCTAGCCCTGCCTCGACTATTTTCCGCAATTCCTCTTTTGTAACTTCTCTTGCCCCGAATACCTCGCGATATGAATGCCTTTGATTGATAGCTTCAAACAGTTCCATATTAACCTCCAGAACTTTCTTGAGTCATACCTCATTTTAAAGTTAAAATACACTCACATTTAAAGGCTTTATATAATGAAAATCGAGCAAAAGCAATTCACTTGTTCAAACGGGTTAACCCTTCCATATATAGACATGATGCCCGAAAACGTCCTTGAGCCTGTCCCGATGCTTATTTTCCTTCACGGCGTCGGCGAACGCGGCACAGACAACAGCTCCCAACTCCGCAACGGTCACGAATTTTTCACCACCGCCGTAATAGAATATAACGTCCGCGTCATCGCCCCCCAGTGCCCGCCCGATGATTACTGGGTACTCGCAAAATGGGATGACCTCAAAATCCGCTTCGCCCAGCGCCCATCTCGACCGATGGAGGCGCTTATCGAACTGCTCAATAAAAAGCTTATCAGCTACACGGTCGATTTGGAGAAAATTTACTGTATGGGCATTTCGATGGGCGGCTTTGGTACTTGGGATATTTTAATGCGATGCCCCCAGATATTTGCAGCCGGTGTACCCATCTGCGGCGGGGGGGATGATTCCCTCGCCCATACGATCAGCCGCATTCCCATCTGGGCCTTTCACGGCGCGATTGATAACGTTGTGCCCGTTGAACTCTCACGCAAGATGATTGCCGCCCTCAAAAAAACTGGCGCCCGCCCCCGTTATACCGAATACCCCGAAGTCGCCCACGATAGCTGGACGAGCGCTTTCAATGACCCAGCCCTGCTCGACTGGATTCTCTCACAGAGAAAACGCGATGCTCATTTGTAATCGCTCTTTAGCCACGCCGCGAAACTCGCCAGCCCGTCCTTGAGGTGCGTCTTAGGGTCATAGCCCAGCATCCTGACCGCCTTGCTCACATCCGCGTACGTCTGGTTGACATCCCCTGGCTGTGCAGGCAGGCGTTTGATCCTGGCCTTCTTGCCTATCGCGTTTTCAATTTCGCTTATAAGCACATCCAGCCGCACCGGTCTTGATTCCCCAAGATTGTAAATTTCGTATCCCTTGCACCTCTCGACCGATGCGATAACGCCATCAATAATATCATCGATGTATGTAAAATCCCGCTTCATCGAACCATCGCCGAAAACCGGGATCTCCTTATCGTCCAATATCAGCCTGGCAAATTTATGTATCGCCAGATCCGGCCGCTGCCTCGGCCCATAAACCGTAAAAAACCGAAGGCACGCCATGTCGATCCCGAAAAGATGATGATATGTGTAGCATATCAATTCGCCCGCTTTCTTCGTCGCTGCGTATGGCGATATCGGATTATCCACATTATCCGTCTCCGCAAACGGCACCTTCTCATTATTGCCGTAAACGCTCGAACTCGAAGCGAATACGAATTTCTTTATACCCGCGCCCCTGGCCGCCTCAAGCATCGAAACAGTCCCGGCAATATTCACATCCATATACCCAGCCGGGTCCTCGATGCTCGGCCGCACCCCCGCCCGCGCTGCCAGATGCACCACCGCATTAAAATTTCCGCCGCCGCAAAGCTGGGCTGCGAAATCCCCTTTGCGTATATCGCCTTGGTGAAATTTAAAATTCGCATGCGCCAGAGATTGTGCCAGATTTTTTTTCTTTATCGCAGCGTCATAGAACGGATCAAAGTTATCAAGCCCCTCAACGTGCCAGCCCATTTTCAGTGCCCGCTCGCACAGATGCGATCCGATAAACCCAGCTGCGCCTGTAACAAGAATTTTCTTTTTATTCAATTTATCTGCCCACGCTGAAATACTTGAATCCAAGTTTCGCAACCCACTTGGGATCGTAAAGATTCCGCCCGTCAAAGATCACCGGCGTCTTAAGCTTCTTGAGCATCATCTCAAAATCCGGCGTTCTGAATTCAGGCCATTCCGTAAATATCACCAGCCCATTGGCCCCTTCGATCGCCTCATACGCATTCTTCGCCATCACCACTTTTTCGCCAAGCTCGCGCCTTGCCCCATCCATCGCCTCCGGATCGAACGCCCGCACCTTTATGCCTGCCTCGAGGAATTTGCCTATGCACCTCATCGCCGGTGCCTCGCGAACATCGTCCGTCCTGGCCTTGAACGCCAGCCCCCACACGCCAAGCGTTAAATCCTTCTGCCCCGCGAAATACTCCAGCACCCGCTTTGCGAATCTGTCCTGCTGTGCCAAATTCGCATCGTTTACCGCCTCCGCTATTCGCATCGGACATTTCTGCTCCTTGGCGATATGTATAAGCGCCCGCACATCCTTAGGAAAACAGCTCCCGCCATATCCCACTCCCGGATACAAAAACGCGTTGCCGATCCGATCATCCGACCCTACGCCCTGTCGTACACTTTCAATATCCGCCCCAAAGCTCTCGCACAACGCCGACATCTCGTTCATAAAAGATATTCTCGTCGCCAGCATCGTGTTTGCCGCATACTTCGTGATCTCCGCGCTTGCCGGATCCATGCAAAGCAGTCTGCTGCTCTTTCGCATAAATGGCCCGTATATCTGCCGCATGATTTCTATCACCGCCGGGTTTGTTGTCCCAAGAATAACCCGGTCAGGTTTCATGAAATCCTCGACCGCCGCACCTTCCTTCAAAAATTCCGGGTTGCTCACATAATCGAAAGCAACATTCGTATGCCTGGCCATCAATTCCGATACCGCCTTATGCGTCCCCACCGGCACCGTGCTCTTGGTTACGATTATCCGGTAGCTCGTCATCAGTTTGGCAATATCCGCACATACATTTAGCACCGCCGAAATATCCGCGCTTCCGTCCGCTGCTGAAGGCGTACCCACGCCGATGAAAATGATCAGCGCATTATCAACAGCCTCTTTCAAATCCTGTGTGAAATGAAGCCTGCCAGCCACAGTATTGTGTTTTACTATCTCCGCCAGTCCCGGCTCATATATCGGCACGATACCCTTATTCAGGTTATCGATCCTGGTTTTGTCACTGTCTACGCATATTACCGTATTGCCCACATCCGCCAGGCAAGAAGCCGCGACCAGCCCGACATAGCCGACGCCAACTACGCCAATTTTCATAAAGTATCCTCTTTAATCCCCCAATAAAGCGAAATTAGTTTAACCTAATCCCCATTTTAATCAACCCGCTTTTCCGACCGCCCCGATTCCTAAGGATTTTGCCAGCCCAGCAGCATACTGTTCAAAACCGCCGCGATTATATCATAAAACGCATGCGTCCCAGCCGTAATCCCAAAACCCCTCACCGCGAATAGCCCCGCAAAATAAACACCCGCCAGTGTCCTGAAAATAAATGCCGTCCACGAAAACACTGCCGTCGTGGCAAATCGCCCGTCTATGAATATTATATGGTGGTGCGCGCTGAAAAGCCCTGCCGATATGAACACCGAAACCAGCAATGCCGTGCTGTGATCCATCCCCACCACATCATGAAGCAGCAGCATCAGCAAAGTAATTAATACCAGACGGAATATAAGTTCCTCGTAAATCCCCGCCCCGATACCCGTTATTATGTTCGCAAGCAGGGGGCTTGTGCTCTTGGCCGACGCCTTGGGCGCTGCCGGCATCTGCCCCACGCCCACTGCCTGGTATTTGGTCACCATTGGAGCCTTAGCGATCGTTGCCTTTGCATGACATTGCCAAACCTGGGCCGCATTGGGAGTAGCAGGCCTGTTAAGCAGCAAACTAAGCACTATCAGTGGTATCGCAAGCATGGCGCATTCGCCCATCATCGGCATGAAGTCCTTGAGGTTGATGCTCCACTTCGTCCGCGACGTTATCTGAAGAGCAAGCAGTATTACCACTACCGCCAGGGGAGCGGCCACAAATGCGAAATTGCTCCCGAACCCCGCCCATTCCAGCATTTCCTTGAGCCACACAAACGAAACCACACGCAGCGACTGCCTCAGCTCATCCGTATTTACAAGCACCGTGCCTATCTCATAGATGATGATGAACGGAATCAGGTAAACCAGCGAATAGATCGGTCTGCTCGTTCTTTCCAGGTATGAATCCCGCTCGAAATTGAAAAGCTGGCTTGTCCCGTATTGGCTTGAACTTTTGCTTTTACTGCTCGACATCTTATCCGCGATCGCACTCCTTTATAGCCGCAGTGTACATTATAACATTTCAAAAAACAAGCTTGTCAAAAACGTGTTCTCATACAGACTTGTCATACCCGCGAAGGCGGGTATCCAGTTTTTATTTTAAAACAAAAATTGCTTTTCGATGTTTCGTACGTACTATAATTTGCGAGTGTAGTTTTGCCGTTTTAAACTCGCAACGCGTAACCCGTAACTCGCAACAAAACGAATGTCAAAAATTCACGAGATATATTCGGTCCTTTACAAATCCTACGGCCCCCAGCACTGGTGGCCCGGCGATACCCCTTTTGAGATCGCCGTCGGCGCGATCCTCACCCAGAATACCAACTGGAAAAACGTCGAAAAAGCTATAAACAACCTCAAAGCCGCCTCCGTACTCGAGCCAGCCGCCCTCTACAAACTCCCAATTGCCAAACTCGCCGATTACATAAAACCCGCAGGCTACTTCAATATAAAGGCAGGCCGCCTCAAAAACTTCCTTAACTGGCTCTGTGATTCCTATAGCGGCGAACTTGCAAACCTTGAAAAGATTTCCACCTCAACTCTTCGCGAAGAACTTTTAGCCGTAAAAGGCATCGGCCCCGAAACCGCCGATTCCATCCTTCTATACGCCCTCGATCGCCCCGTTTTCGTCGTCGATACCTACACCGCCCGCCTGGCGGTCCGCCACAATTTCATAGACGAATCTAGCTGCAATTACCACGAGCTACAGGAAATCTTCGCCTCATCCCTCGACCGCGACCAAAAACTCTTCAACGAATTCCACGCCCTGATCGTCTGCGTCGGCAAAGACTACTGCCGCCCCCGCCCCCTCTGCGACCTGTGCCCCCTAAGCCACCTGCCCCGCAACACTTAGTATCATGGATTTTTTGACTTTGCTTTTTTTCTAACCTGTTGTATATTCTTACCATGCTTCAAAAAGTGAAAAAAACCATATTAAGCCAAGATCACCATCCTCTAGGCATGGTACGGATATCGACATTGCCGCGCTTAAGGCCAATCTCAAACGATCCTACGCTCAGCGCATCCGCCGCCACCAGCTCGCGCTAAATAAATTGCATGAGCTTCAAAAAACAGGTTTAATTAGATCGCCTCGCAACAGCCAAGCCCAAGCAGCTTTGATAAGTCAATTTAGGGTTGATGAACTGATATAATCGAGTGTACTGCGTCTAACGCTTCTTTACATTTAAACACCCGCTTGGCCCAGTGAACAAGAAGAGACTTGTCATTCCCGCGGAGGCGGGAATCCAGTCTTTTCGTTAAAAATATCTTTAATGCATAAGTAAGGTATTTGTGACGCACTATACTAGCCATGAATCGTCCCCGTGATATCGAAGCAGTAGCTCAGCTCGAAAAAATTAAAAAACTTCCGCGAAAGCCTAATTCTTAGAGTTGCGGATATCGTCAATATCCTTCCAATATCCTGCCAATGCATCCGAACCTTTTTGCGTTGCCTGATATGTGGTAGCGGGAATTTTGCCGTTAAAAGTTTTTTTTACTTTGACGTATCCTGCCGATTCGAGCTTTTCCATATGGCGCGAGAGATTGCCCCTGGTCAGGCTCAGCGTATGGAGCAGGAAATTGAAGTCGGCAAACTCTACCGAATCAAGTATCATCATTATTCGCAGCCGCGCGGGCTCGTGAATTATTCTGTCAAGCTCCATGGGCGCCGCTTTCCTGGATTTTTGTGATGTGCTTCAGTTTTCTTAATGCGTAGCGGCTATAAATGTAGCCCAGGAGGGCACTGATAAAGCCGTAGCCGAACACGGGAAGTATCATGTTCATAAATTCCAGATTTCCGGAAAACAAAATTGGGGCACCTGCTAAAATCAATATCGCATGGATCGCGTAAAGCGCAGGCCAGAGAAGCATAAACGGACTTACCACAGGCCTTTGCCATAAATAAAGAAGAACAAGGAAAGGCACTATGTAGATTGCTGAAACAGGCTGCATGTACTCGAGCGGGATATAGCCCTTAAAGCCTAGCAGGACAGAGGAAATGACGCACAAGCCAAATAGCAGGCCGACAAGATGTCTCAGCGGGTGCTGCGCAATTGGAAGTTTATCAGATTTCAATTCTGCATTTCCGCCTGCACCAGTAATACGGCTTGTCAGGCGTTTAATAAATTGGCCGCCCCATTTAGGAACACAAAAATAGATCAGGGCTACCGTGGCAAGAGCTAGAATGCAGATGCACAGAATAAAGATGGGCTTATTTCCTGCCCTGCAGGCAATACCACCAAAGTATGACGGGATAGCTATAGCCGCAAAGAGTGCAAGGTTTATTAGCATGCCTATCATGACGGGGATTGTGCGGTTTTGGGCATACTTGCGGGTCCAGAACGGGATGCGCTTTAGCTGGTCCATTTCATTTTGATCTTTTTCATGGTCCATGTTTCGCTCCTTATTAAGATTCCTGCTCTGTAGATAATCTTTTTCTTCGAGCCCCTGATAAGGGGCGAAAGCTCTGTAACCGAGGGTGGAAACCCTCGGAATATTGCACTCGAATTATTAGAGCCCTCGTAGAGGGCGGCACTTTAAACCACTTTTCTACTGAGCAAGGATTCCGCCTTCATTTAATATACGCAAACAAGTTTGCAATGCAAACAAATTATTTCGATATTTCAATTAATTTTTTTACCCACAAAAAACCGTGTTAATCCGTGATTATTTTATCTTGTTTTTGATGTTCTACTTTGATTTGGAATTTGTTTCAGAATTCGAGCTTAATGCTTCGGCTTGGCACCTTGTTTCTTGTTCCTTGTAACTTATTACTTTCCCCTTTAAAATACCCCCATGCACAAACTAGTCCGCCAGGTAAGATTTTCGATAAACCCATTCGGCCCCAACCCGGCCGGGCATAACTCATTTGCTTCAAACCCGCCCGGCGAAGGCTTGGCGCTATATTTCGCTCTCTGGGTCGAAATTCAAGGCCCAATCCACCCCGACACCGGCTTTGTCCTCAACGTAACCGATATAGATAAAGCCGTCCGATCCGGGGTCGCCCCGCAATTTGCAAAATTTATCCAAGGCCGCTTCTGGGATGCCGAAAACATATCCTTCAAAGACCTCTCCTTGCTTCTGACCCAAAGCTGGGATACCCTCGAATCGCCCCTCGCCCCAGCCGCCTTGATCTCGCTTAAGCTCGAACTTAGCCCCTTCAGATCGCTATCCATAAATTCAAAACAGGTAACTTCAATGAATATCAGCGAAAAATTCGAATTCGCCGCTACCCACACCCTGTGGAACTCCAAATTCACACCCGAAAAAAACTTCGAACTCTTCGGCAAATGTGCCAATCCCACCGGCCACGGCCATAACTACGTCGTCGAAGTCGTCCTCAATGTTCCGACAGACTACCCCTGGCCCGGCATCGGCGCGATAGAAAAGATAATCGACGAAAATTTCATCTCGCTGGTGGACCACAAAAACCTCAACGTCGACGTGCCCGAATTCAAAACCCTAAATCCCACAGTGGAAAATATCGCCGTAGTCGCATGGCGAAAACTCACCCCAGCTTTAGCCCCCGGCCTTTTAGACCGAATAAACGTATGGGAAACCGACAAAACCTACTGCAGTTACAATGGCAGTTGATTATATAATGATCCCGTGGCACGGTTAAGCGCAGCTAGGCCGTGTACCTAAAAGAAAATCAGTGCAATCAGTGTAATCAGTGATTAAGATTTTCTTTTAAATCCATATACTTAAAGGGTTCACAATGAAAATACTAATAACAGGAGGCGCCGGCTTTATCGGCTCTCATTTATCACAGCGGCTCCTTGATCAAGGCAACAGCGTTACCGTGATCGATAATCTTTCCACCGGCTCGCTCGATAACATCGCCCAACTGCGCCAAAATCCCGCTTTCACATTCGTCTACGACAACATCCGCAATACCTCCATGATGGGCATGCTCATAAAAGAATGCGACTGCGTCTATCACCTCGCGGCCGCAGTTGGCGTCCAGCTCATCGCCAACCAGCCCGTCCAAACAATCGAAACCAACATCCACGGCACCGAGGTCGTACTCGAAACCGCGAATAAATTCTCCAAAAAAGTCTTCATCGCCTCCACCTCCGAAGTCTACGGCAAAAGCGAAAAAGCCCCATTCCGCGAAGATGATGATACAGTCCTCGGCTCAACCATCTACTCCCGCTGGGCCTACGCCGCCTCAAAAGCCGTCGATGAATTCCTCGCACTGGCATACCACCAGGAATACGGCCTGCCAGTGATAATCGCTCGTCTCTTCAACACCGTCGGCCCGCGCCAGACCGGCAAATACGGCATGGTCATCCCGCGTTTCGTAGAATCCGCCCTTAAAAATGAACCGCTTACGATCTATGGCACCGGCACCCAGTCCCGTTGTTTTTGCTTTGTTGGCGATGTGATTGACGCCATCACAGGCCTTATGAATTCACCCTCCGCCCCGGGCAGGGTATACAACATCGGCTCAACCGAAGAGATCACCATGAACGACCTCGCCGACCGCATAATCCGCCTTACCGGCTCAAAAAGTACAAAACGCCTCATCTCATACAGCGAGGCTTACGGCAAACCCTTCGACGACATGCTCCGCCGCGTCCCCTCGCTCGAACGTATCCAAAGCGTCATAAAGTTCCAGCCCAAAACCAACCTCGACCAAACTCTTAACTATATAATTGAATACGAACGCCAAAAAATGCTAAAATAGTCGCATGACTATGAAGTCGCAGACAGCAACCCTGGAGTCGCTTGCCCAGCTTGCACCTGTCGATCTCGCCAGGCTCGCCGGCTCCATTAGCCGACCAGCCCCAATAGCCGCCCGCATCGCTATGTCCACAAAACCGTATTTCTGCCCATACCACATAATGATGGAATTCATGCCCCACAAAGGCTCTATTCTCGATATCGGCTCAGGCAATGGCCTCTGGCTCTACCTCCTCTGCCGACTCGAAAAAATAACCCGCGGCCTCGGCATTGACACCAACGAAAAGAATGTCGACCTCGCCAACTCCCTTCGCAAAGGCGATTCCCTCGAATTCCTCACCGTCGCCCCCCTCGACCCATGGCCAGTCGGCTTTTTCGACTATGTCTCGGTGATTGATGTCCTCCGCTATGTACCCCCGCCCGGCCAACAGGATTTCATCCTCCGCCTCCGCGATTGTGCCATCCGCACCGTCATCTTCAAAGACCTCGATCCCGCCGCCTTCATCAAACGCCCCCTAAGCACATGCCATTCCCTCCTCACCACCCGCCAAATGCCCCACTACTGCTCCCCCGAAACCGTAACCCGCTGGCTCGACCAGGCCGGCTTCAAAGTAAACTTCAAAACCCGCACCGACATGCTCCACCTCCCACATTACATCCTCCGCGCCGAAAAAAAGTAACGCCTCTCTCTATCCTATTACGACTTTTCTGCTTATAATACCCCATTATGAATAGAACTTTATCGCTATACCTGCTCGTCTTGGCCCTTGCCTGCGGCCTATACATATCCACCGCCGCCCCCTCCGTACTTTGGCAGGATAGCGGCATGTACCAGTACCGCATCCTCCACAATGATATCCAAGGCTCCCTCGGCTTGGCCCTGGCCCACCCCCTCTACCACATGATCGGCATCGCGATAAAATATATCTTCCCAGGTGATCTCGCCCGCAACATAAACCTCATCTCCGCCATCTCCGCTGCCCTCACCGTTGCCAACATCTTCCTCCTTATCCGCCTTTGGCTCGGTAGTTTTTGGCCCGCCATCATTGCAGCCGCAACCGCCGCATTTTCCCACACCCTCTGGCAGCACGCCGCGATCGCCGAAGTCTATGCTACCGCCACCGCCTTCATCACAACCGAACTCCTCTTGGTCTTCGCCTACATCAAGACCAGCCAAAAAAAATACTTGTATCTCCTGGCTCTCACCAATGGCCTCGCACTTGCCAATCACCTCTTTGCAGTCCTCTCTCTTGCCTGCTGGGGCGTTTTCGTTCTCACCCTGATTTTCCGCAAAAAACTCCCCGCCTGGTGCCTCGCCATAATGGCCCTGCTCTGGATAACCGGCGCCTTACCTTATGAATACCTTATCGCCAAACAATACCTTGCCACAGGTGATCTCGCCGCTACTATCCGCTCAGCCCTTTTCGGCCAAGGCTTCAGCTCCGCCGTCCTAAACTCGCACCTCACCGCCCGCATAATAAAAGAAAACATCATGTTCCTCGCCATGAACTATCCTACTCCCAATATTATCCTGTTTTTTGCAGGCCTCTGGGCCGTCTTCAAGATCGGCCCCCGCACCTGGGCCGTCCTCCTCATAGCCCTCACCGCTATTTTCTACATTTTCGCCTTCCGCTACACCGTCCCCGACCGCTACGCCTTCTTCATGCCTTTTTACTGCGTCGTACCCATTTTCGTCGGCGCAGCCTTCGCGTATATTTTCAAACCCGCCCGCCACAAAATTGCCGGTCCCGTCTGCCTCATCCTCGCCCTTATGCCGATACCCGTATATATGGCCCTGCCCTCAATAGCCAAAAAAGCCCATGTCTCCCTAGGCACAACCCGCGTTATTCCCTACCGCGATGACTACATCTATTTCCTCCAGCCTTGGCAGCACTGCAACACCGGCCCGCAAAAATTCGCCACCCAGGCCCTTACCTCAATTGCCCCAAACTCCGTGATCTACGCCGATGGCACAACAGTTTACGCCCTGCTTTATGAGCAGCAGTTCTATAAAATCGCCCCCTCGGTGACCGTCCTCACCACCCACGGCTCCGTCCACAACTTCGACCCATCCCTCGATTGGGACAAAATAATCCAACAACGCCCCGTCTACGTCGTATCACCTGTAAAAGGATACATACCCGCGGATTGGCTCGAAAAATACAATTTCCAGCCCGCCGGTGTACTCTACCGCGTTGAATTAAAATGAAATTAGAATCGACCAAAATTTTTATTTTTAAATTTTAAATTTTGAACTTCTCTGAGGATAAAATGACTTCAAAAGTTGCCATCGTAAGAACCCGCCCCGAAACTGTCCTTGAAGATATCGACCGCCTCATGAAACTCGCCTCTGTCGAAACCGCCCTGGCAAAAAACACTACCACCATCCTCAAGAACAATCTCTCCTGGCATCTCATGTACCCCGGCGCAAACACCACCCCCTGGCAGCTCGAAGGCGTAATCCGCTCACTTAAAAACGCCGGCTTTGAAGACCTCGTCTGTGTTGAGAACGAAACCGTCGTCACCAGCGCCTCCCGTGGCGAAATGCTCAATAAGCAGCGCCCCATCTGCGAGTACTACAACGTACCCATCAGATATAATTTCAAAAAATCCGACATGCGCTGGCAGTTCTATTCCCCCAAATCCCCTATGCTCGTGCTCGATAAAATTTTCCCCGAAGGCATCCGCATCCCCGATTATTTCCCCGGCAAAAACATCGTCCACCTGCCAACCGTTAAATGCCACATATACACCAATACAACAGGCTCAATGAAAAACGCCTTCGGCGGCCTCCTCGACAACCGCCGCCACTATTGCCATTCGCAAATACACAAAACCCTCGTCGACCTCCTCGCAATCCAGAAGGAGATCCACCCCGGCATTTTCACCGTCATGGATGGCACCACCGCCGGCAACGGCCCCGGCCCGCGCACAATGATACCCGTCACAAAAAATATTTTACTCGCATCCAATGATTGCGTCGCCATCGATGCCGTCGCATGCAAACTCATGGGCTTCAATCCGCTTGACCATGAATATATCCGCCTCGCCCACGAACGAGGCCTCGGCACCGGCGATATAAAAAATATCGAGATCGTCGGCGATGTAGAACTCGAGAAAGAAAACTGGCACTTCCAGACCGGCAACAACGCTGCCTCCAGCATCGGCAAACTCTTCTGGTTTGGCCCAATGAAAAAACTCCAGCGCCTCATGTTCCACACTCCGCTCGTCTACGCTTTCATATTTGCTTCAGCGATTTATCACGACCAGGTATGGTTCCCCCTCCATGGCAAAAAAGTCGCCCGTGATTGG
>Ga0208789_1000472_pt1 | contig 37609 bp, 27 predicted proteins | sample Methanotroph_Enr_FD_187368 | JGI IMG/M metagenome (GOLD analysis project Ga0208789, IMG submission 187368) | Enriched soil microbial communities from Old Woman Creek wetland in Ohio, USA - Methanotroph_Enrichment_5 (SPAdes) (version 2) | ecosystem: Environmental > Terrestrial > Soil > Wetlands...
GGCACGTAGTTAGCCGGAGCTTCTTCTGCAGGTACCGTCAATTTCGTCCCTGCTGAAAGCGGTTTACAACCCGAAGGCCTTCATCCCGCACGCGGCGTTGCTGCGTCAGGCTTTCGCCCATTGCGCAAAATTCCCCACTGCTGCCTCCCGTAGGAGTCTGGGCCGTGTCTCAGTCCCAGTGTGGCCGATCAGCCTCTCAGCTCGGCTATCCATCGCAGCCTTGGTGAGCCGTTACCTCACCAACAAGCTAATGGACCGCGGGCCCATCCTTCACCGTCGGAGCTTTCCCGAGCCGACCATGCGATCAGCTCGGAGTATCCGGTATTAGCTCAAGTTTCCCTGAGTTATCCCAGAGTGAAGGGCAGGTTGCCCACGTGTTACTCACCCGTTCGCCACTCTATACACCCCCGAAGGGGTCTTAATCGTTCGACTTGCATGTGTTAAGCACGCCGCCAGCGTTCATCCTGAGCCAGGATCAAACTCTCCGTTGAAATGGTCACAGGACTTGCGCCCTGAGTTCCACGAAGTGTGTGGATCACTGGTGATCCGGGGTCGGCCCGCCTTCCATCTCCACGGGGGTGGCGATGGTGGTTCGAGTCGACTGACCTCAAAGGTGTCTATCCGGTTTGGCCCTTTGTTGGCCCTCTCGGAAGACGGGTTTGGGTCATTCATAATCCGGTCCGTTTTGACGCGGACCGGCTGGCTTGTTGTCACAGTATCCAGTTTTCAAGGTTCAGGCACAGGGGGATACGTTACGTTCCGTTGTCCCCACTGTCAACAACCAATTTCGACTTTCCTGAGGGCCTTTTGCCCTCGCTCACAAATCGAGCGCCCCCCGTTTTGGGAGGCGCCCACAAGGCTTCCGGACGTCGTATGTCGACGACCGTCTACCCTATGAACTAGCCTCCGCGAGGTTGCTCATTTTCAAGCTGCGCTCCACGTTCGTAGCGTCAGGGCCGTCGAAGCGGCGAGGGATAGGATAGCACCGGCTCTCCGCACGCCGCAACACATATCTTCAGTGAATTTGCCCGATTCGCGAGCATTACGGACAGAGTCACAGCGGATCGGCACAAAAGCCCAGCTCACGCCCCCGGGAGTAGCCGTCAGGACGCAGCAACGGGGCGTGCGTAGCGACGCTTCCCGGCCTGTACGACCTTGCCGGAGACGGTCTCCCACGCGACGTCGTAGCCCTGCGCCGGCACCTGCTCACCGTCGATGCGGACGCCGCCGCCGTCGATCATGCGACGACCCTCCGCGTTGCTGGGAACGAGTCCCAGTTCTTTGAGGAGCGCCGGAAGGTGGATCGTGTCTGTGCGAGCCACGGCGACCTCAGGCACGTCATCGGGCGCCTCATGGCGCTTGAAGACCCGGTCGAACGTGGCTTCGGCGTCGATACCGGCTCCCGGTCCGTGGTACAGGTCGACGATCGTGCGGCCCAGACGGCGCTTCGTCGCATTCGGGTCGAGATCGCCGGAACCGAGTCCCGCCTGGATCTCGTCGATCTCCTCCACCGGCACGGTGGTGCACAGACGGAAGTACTTCACCATGAGCGCGTCGGGGATCGACATGGTCTTGCCGAACATGTCGTCCGCGGTGTCGGTGAGCCCGATGTAGTTGCCGTAGGACTTGCTCATCTTGAGCGTGCCGTCGGTGCCTTCGAGCAGTGGCAGCGTGAGGCAGACCTGGGGTTCCATCCCCTGCTTCTCCATGAGCTCACGCCCGGCGAGCAGGTTGAAGAGCTGGTCCGTGCCGCCGAGCTCCACGTCTGCCCTCACCGCGACAGAGTCGTACGCTTGGGCGACCGGGTAGAGGAACTCGTGCAGCGAGATGGGCCGCTGCTCCGCGTAGCGCTTCGCGAAGTCGTCACGCTCGAGGATACGCGCGACGGTGAAGCGGCTGGTGATGCGGAGCAACTCCGCGAAGTCGAGCTTCGACAGCCACTCCGAGTTGCGCACGAGTTCGGTCTTGTCCGGATCGAGGATGCGGAACGCCTGATCTATGTATGTCTGTGCGTTCGCCTCGATCTGCTCCCAGGTGAGCGGCGGCCGGGTGGCGCTGCGGCCCGAGGGGTCGCCGATGAAGGCGGTGAAATCGCCGATGATGAGCACAACAGTGTGCCCGAGGTCCTGGAACTGGCGCAGCTTTCGCAGCGGGACAGCGTGACCGAGGTGCAGATCCGGCGCGGTCGGGTCGACGCCGAGCTTCACGCGCAGCGGGCGGCCGGTGCCGAGCTTCTCGAGCAACGCAGCTGCGGGAACGATCGCCTCCGTACCGCTCTCGATGATGTGCAACTGCTCTTTGGGCGACAGCGCGCTCACGCGGATCCCTTCGTGCGGCGAAGCAGGACTTCACGGACCGATGACGGTTGCGCTCCACGAGATGGTGCTCCGGCCCGTTCGCAGGCCATACTAGCATGCACCCAGTCCGCCTCCGCACCTGGCGCGGCACCACGACGGCACCGATCCGGGGCCTTCCCGGACCCACGAACTCGTCATCCGACGGATCACCGATACATACATATAGAGTGAGGCCATGAGCAACTACGACGACAGACGCCCGCAACGCCGCAGCACCGCCCCGGGCGGGCGCGGCACCGGCCCGCAGCCGCGCGCACGGCGGACCGGCGAGCAGCCGCCCGCACGCCGTACTGCTCCCGCTCCGCGCGACGCCTCCCCCCGCCAGAGGGCAGCGGGCCCCGCCCGCCCCGTCCGTCCGGCCGGCCGCAAGCGAAAGCGTCCCGTGCTTCGGATCGCCGCCCTGATCGCCGTCCTCGCACTCGTCGCCCTGGGCGTGTCGGGCTGCGTGCTCTATTCGAACATCGCCGGGAACCTGCCCGACCCCACGAAGCCGCTCAAGGGCACGGACCTCACCACCAACGTGCTCGATCGCAACGGCAAGACGATCACGAGCCTCTATGCCGAGCAGAACCGCGAGTATGTCGCGCTCAAGGACATCCCGCGCGTCATGCAGGAGGCGGTCATCGCCACCGAGGACGAGCGCTACTACGAGCACCCCGGCGTCGACGTCTGGGGCATGCTGCGCGCGATCGTCGTGGACATCCGTGCGGGTGCGAAGGTGCAGGGGGGCTCGACCATCACCCAGCAGTACGTCAAGCAGGCGTTCGTGGGTGACGAGAGCTCGATCCGGCGCAAGGTCTCCGAGGCGATCCTCGCCTATCAGGTCGAGCAGAGGTACAGCAAGGACAAGATCCTTGAGATGTATCTGAACACCATCTACTTCGGGCACGGCGCCTACAGCATCCAGACCGCGGCGCAGACCTACTTCGGGAAGGACGTCGCCGACATCACGCTGCCCGAGGCGGCCATGCTCGCCGGCGTCATCAAATCGCCGGCCCGCTACTCCCCCTACCTGCAGCCGGAGAACGCGAAGAACCGGCGCGACACAGTCCTCGGACAGATGCTCAAGCAGGGGTACATCGATCAGGCAGCGTACGACGCCGCGATCGCCACACCCGTGGAGACGAGCGGGCTCAAGCAGCGCAGTTCGCTCGCTCCGTACTTCGTCGAGTACATCAAGCAGCTGCTGATCGAGAAGTACGGCGAGGACGCCGTCTACCGCGGCGGGCTCACCGTCACCACGACGCTCGACCTGTCGGCTCAGAAGGCGGCGGAGAAGGCGGTCACCTCGATCCTCAACCGCGGGAACGATCCGTCGGCCGCCCTGGTGTCGCTCGACCCGAAGACCGGTGCGATCGTCGCCATGGTCGGCGGTCGCGACTTCTCCAAGTGGCAGTACAACGTCGCCGTGCAGGGGCATCGGCAGTCGGGTTCGGCGTTCAAGCCGTTCGTGCTCGTGACCGCTCTGGAGCAGGGCATCTCTCCCGAAGCGACGTACACGGCCAACTCGACGAAGCTCAAGATCCCCGGCGGACAGACCTGGAGCGTCGCGGGCGAGCCCGGCTACAAGGGCGCCATGCGCCTCCGCGTCGCCACATGGCACTCCATCAACCCGGTGTTCGCCCGGCTCATACTGCAGGTCGGGGCCGACAAGGTCGTCAAGACCGCCCACGACATGGGCATCGCCACCACCATCACACCGGTCCCGGCCGTGGCACTCGGCGGCATGGCCGAGGGCGTGACTCCTCTCGAGATGGCTTCCGCCTACGGCACGCTTGCGAACGCCGGCGTGCACACCACGCCGTACGCCATCACCAAGGTCACGGACAAGAACGGCACAGTCCTGTTCGAGGCGGAGCAGAAGAGCAAGCGCGTCGTCGACGCCGACATCGCGTACCTCGCAACGGACATCCTCAAGGGTGTCATCTCGAGCGGCACGGGCACGGCCGCGAATATCGGACGCCCCGCGGCGGGCAAGACCGGCACGACGCAACTGAACAGCGATGCGTGGTTCGTCGGCTTCACGCCCGACCTCGCGACGGCGGTGTGGGTCGGCTATCCCGACTCCAAGAAGCCGATGAACAACGTGCACGGCATCAAGGTGACGGGCGGCTCCTTCCCGGCACGTATCTGGGCCGCATACATGAAGTCCGCCCTGAAGAACGTCCCGCCGTCGAACTTCAAGCGGCCGTCCGGCCTCTCGACAGTCAAGATCTGCACGGTCTCCGGCCAGAAGGCCACGGACCTCTGCCCGAAGACCACCACGGGCCTGTTCCTCACGGGTGCCGAACCCGGGGACTGCACCTACCACGTCACCGGCATCGGAATGAAGCTCCCGAACTTCGTGGGCATGACGAAGATCGACGCCATTGCGAACCTCGACCGGCTCGGCGTGAACTACGACGTTGTCGAATCGGACGTGAGTGGCGTGGCCGCCGGCGTCGTCGCTGCGCAGACCCCGTCGTCGGGCAGCAAGATCACGAGCGCGACCGTGGTGACCCTTACCATCTCGACGGGAGGCGTGTCGGCGAACAAGCCGCCGACGGCCGCCTTCGATTGGTCCCCCGTCACCCCGGTCGTCAACGCTGCCGTCCACTTCGACGGGACTGCCAGCACGGACGACGGGACGATCACGAAGTGGTTGTGGGAGTTCGGCGACGGGCAGTCGGCCACCGGCAAGACGGTGACGCACAAGTTCACGACGCCGGACACCTACAAGGTCACCCTGTGGGTCACTGACGACGGCGGCGCGACGGTCTCCATGACGAAGAGCGTGAAGGTCCAGTAGCGCTCGCCGCGGCGCCTCAGCGCAGTCCGCGGTAGAACTGTCCGGACGTCGACGGCTCCACGATGGGAACGTCCGGCTGCAGACGTTCGTCCACGGCCAGGTCGAGCCGCTCGCGCCACGCGGACGTGACTGACGCCGCCTCCTCCGGGCCGTACGACTCCAGCTCGAGCCGGATCGCGGACACACCGGACGCGACGATCTCCGGCAGCGCCCGCGCGAGGTCGAGCTGCACGGCGTTGTACAGGTGCGCTCGCCCTTCGGCGTCCGTCGTGACGGGCATGTCGTAGCCCTTGCGGTCGCGCAGGAACCACTGCTGGCGACGACGCGGGCACGTACGGCACTCGTGCGCGCACTCCCCCGCAGCCTGCAGGATGCAGTGCTCGGCGATCATCAACTCGAGCCTCCCGCCGGCGACCACGCCCACGGGCACGGGTGAGCGCTCGATGAGGGCGGCAAGCTGCCGCCCCGAGAGCTCCGGGGACGCCCACACGAAGGTCGCCCCGAGTTCGGCGATCGCGGCCGCGGCCCAAGGGTTCACGACGTTGAGACCCCAGTCGGCCTGGACCGGCGTCCCGGCCTGCGCGGCGGCGGCCACGACGCCGAGATTGCCCGAGATGACCGGTGCAACCCCGGAGGCGGCGAGATCGAGGACGCCGGGCATGTCAGCCTCGTGCACGATGCGCGGAAGCAGGCGGCCTGTGTCTTCGGGCGCGTTCGACGTGAACGCGGTCGCCAGGACCACGGCGTCCGCGCCTGCTTCACGGCACAGGCGCGCCGAGCGCGGGTCGGAGACAGCACAGACGAGCGCCGGCGAGCGACGCCCGCGGCGCCCCTTCGGGCGCTCGACCGGGACTCGCGGGAGATCCGGGACCTGCGGATCGCGCGGCAGGCGCGGCCGATCGCTCCACGCGTGGAGCCGCTGCCCTTCAAGCTTCTCCAGCGCTTCGCGACGAAGCTGGTGAAGCACGGAGAAGCTGATGCCCGCGATGGCGTCGAGCTGCACGGTCACCTCGGAGACGGAGTACGGCGTGCCGCCGAGCCGGCTCACGTGCTCGACCACCTCTTCCACCGTGACCGCCTTGGTGCGAGCGGTCTCCACCACCGGCCCGGTGGCCTTGGCGACGGTGCCGAACCCGGTGACCTCGACGAGCGCAGGCTCCCCGATGCGCAGGCGCACCCGCATGTGCACGGGCAGCGAGCGGCGCTCCTCGGCACTCTGCCACGAGCGACGCGCCGCTTCGACGAGCGCCGCGTTCTGCACCCGGAAGACGCGGTCGCCGACGCGCACCGGGCGCTCGGTCGCGATCTGCGCCCGTGCGCCGGCGGGCGCCGCGGAGCCCTTCCCGCCGCTGAATTCGAGTGCGCCGGTCACTTGGGCGAATCTGCCCTCGCCGGTCCAGAACTCGATCGTGTCGCCGGACTCGAGCGCCCGGTCGAGAGAGACCACGGCATGCCCCGGCGTCGTGGAGACCACGCGTCCGATGGGAACGCCGCGATTGTTCGGGCGCTGGTAGCTCATCATGCGGTCGTCGCGGATGTCCGCGAGATAGCCCTTCGTGAAGCCGCGGTTGAACGCCTCCTCGAGCGTCGCGGTCTCCGAGGCGCGCACGGCGAAGGTGGCCGCATCCGCCTGGACCCGGTCGATCGCGGCACGGTAGACCGAGACGACCGAGGCCACGTACTCGGGGCTCTTCATGCGGCCCTCGATCTTGAGGGCGCTCACGCCCGAGGCGAACAGCTCAGGCAGCATCTCGATCCCGCAGAGATCGCGCGGGCTCAGCAGATAGCGCCCAGGCACCTCAGCCGGGGTTCCGTCCGGTCCGACGAGGTCATAGGGAAGGCGGCATGGCTGCGCACAGAGGCCGCGGTTCGCCGAACGGCCGCCGATCATTGACGACATGAAGCACTGGCCCGAATGGCAGAAGCAGAGCGAACCGTGCACGAAGCTCTCGAGTTCGACTTCCGCCGTCTCGACCAGGGAGGCGACCTCGTCGACTGAGAGTTCGCGGGCGAGTGTGATGCGGGAGACCCCGAGCCGCTCCAACGCGCGAACCGAAGCGGCATTGTGAACGTCTATCTGCGTGGAACCGTGCACGCGGATCTCCGGCAGCGACTGTCGAAGCGCACTCAGCAGGCCGAGATCCTGAACGATGATCGCGTCGACGCCGGCTTCCCAGGCTCGCGCGGCCATGCTGAGAGCGGAAGCCATCTCGGATTCGAGGACCACGACATTGGCGGTGAGGTAGACCTTGGAGTCACGCAGGTGGGCGTAGGTGCATGCCTCCGCGAGCGACTCGAGCGTGAAGTTCTCGGCGCCCCTGCGGGCGTTGAGCTCCGTGGTGCCGAGATAGACGGCATCGGCGCCGTTTCGCACGGCCGCGCGAAGCGCGTCGAAGCCGCCCGCTGGTGCGAGCAACTCGAGTCGGCGTCCCGCGGACTGCGGCATGTGCGTTTCGTTCCCTCTGGTCATCCGGGGCCCGTCGGGCGTGGCGCGACGGACGTGCGAACATATATGTAACGATTCAACCGCATAGGCAGGTGTGCCGTCAGCAAAGCAGGTACCCTGTACCGGTCGTCAGCGTACGAGCGGAAGGACCGCATGTCGAACAGGCGCAAGCGCGAACGTCGGACGAGGAACCGCAATGTCGTCCTCACAGTACTCGCCATCATCGCTTCGGTGATAGGGCTCGTCGCCGTCACCGGGTCCCTCGTCGCGTACGCCTACGTCTCGAGCGCTCTCAAAGGGCTTCCGAACGTCGACGATCCGAACGCCTTCAAGGTCGCGGAGCCGACGAAGATCTACTCGGCCGACGGCAAGATACTCGCGAACTTCTATCTGGAGAACCGCGAGATCGTGCCGGTCTCGGAGATCTCCACCGACCTGCAGCACGCGGTCGTTGCGGTCGAGGACGAGCGCTTCTACCAGCATAACGGCGTCGACTTCGTCGGCATCCTTCGCGCGATCGCGATCGACATCACGACGGGGACGATGAAGGAGGGTGCGTCGACCCTCACCCAGCAGTACATGCGCAACACCATCCTCGCGAAGGAACGCTACGAGATCTCGTTCAACCGCAAGATCCGCGAGGCCTTCCTGGCCTACGAGTATGAGAAGCGGCACACCAAGTCCGAGGTGCTCGGCAACTACCTGAACACGGTCTACTTCGGCGACGGCGCGTACGGCGCCGAGGCCGCTGCGAAGAACTTCTTCGGCAGGTCCGCCAAGGACCTCACGCTGGGGGAAGCCGCGATGCTCGCCGGCCTGCCCCAGTCACCGATCCGGCTGAACCCGTACGCGAACCTCTCCGGCGCCAAGACGCGCCAGCGGTGGGTGCTCAGCCGCATGGTTGCCAACGGCTACATCACGCAGGCTCAAGCGGACGCCGCCTCGCAGGAGGAGATCGTGCTGTCCAACGCGGTCGACCCGAACCAGGGCATCTACGACTGCGGCTACTTCGTCTCGTACGTGCGCAAGCAGTTGCTGCAGCAGTACTCCGACTCACTCATCTTCGAGGGCGGGCTCAAGGTCTTCACCACGATAGACACGCGACTGCAGCGTGCTGCCGAGAAGGCCGTCAAGAAGACGCTCCCCTACAAGAAGGATCCGGACGCCGCGCTCGTTTCGATCGACCCGAAGACGGGCTACATCGTGGCGATGTACGGCGGGCGCAACTACTTCAAGGACAGCTACAACACTGCAACGCAGGGGCACAGGCAGCCCGGTTCCTCCTTCAAGATGTTCGTGCTCGTCACGGCGCTCGAGGCCGGGATACCGCCGCGACGGATGATCAACTCGTCCTCGCCCGCGCGGATCCCCTCGAAACCGGTCTGGATCGTCAACAACTCCGAGGGCGCCGGCCACGGCTACATGACCATCTCCGCTGCGACGAGGAACTCCGTCAACGCGGTCTTCGCGCGGCTGATCTGGGAACTCGGCGCCGACGAGGTCGCGGCAACCGCCAAGCGCATGGGTATCACCTCGCGCATCCCCGCGCTCCCCTCCATCGCGCTCGGCTCCGCTCCTGTCAGCCCGCTGGAGATGGCGTCGGCCTACGGCACGCTGGCGAACAACGGCGTCCATGTGACGCCGACCGCGGTGACGAAGATCGTCGCCTCCGACGGCTCGGTCATCTTCGACTACAAGCCCCAGAGCACGAGGGCCCTCACGCCTCAGATCGCATGGGCGGCCACCCAGCAGCTCATGGGCGTTGTCACCGGCGGCACCGGAACGCGGGCGCGACTGCCAGGCCGCGAGGTCGCCGGCAAGACCGGTACCGCGCAGAACTACCAGGATGCGTGGTTCGTCGGCTACACGCCGCAGCTGGTCACGGCCGTCTGGATGGGGTATTCCGAAGGCTCGATACCGATGCGCAACGTGCACGGCATGCGCGCCTTCGGCGGAACATTCTGCGCGCCCATCTGGCACACGTTCATGATGTCCGCCCTCAAGGGCAAGCCCGCCGTGGACTTCAAGCGCTATTCGCCGCCGAAGTACAAATGGAAGCCCGAATGGAACGTCGTGCCGACGAAGACCGTCGAGCCCACGAGGCCCGTTGAACCCCCTCCGCCCCCGGGCGGCGACACGACGACCACGCCGCCGACGACGGGGACGGGAAGCCCGTAGGAGCCAACGGCTCAGCCACAGCGAGACGAGAAGAAGCCCCGTCCGGTGTCCACCGGACGGGGCTTCGCTTTGGCGCGGATCGGGCTGGAGCCTCAGTAGCGAGGCACGCGGACGATCCCGGACGTGCAGTAGACCGCGACCCCCTGCGACTCGATCTTGTCGAGGATGAGGTTCATGCCGAGCGTGTCCGATGAGATGTGGCCAGCGATGACCAGGTTCATGTGCAGATCCTCGGCCCGCTTGCGGTGCTCCTCGCCGTAGTGCATCCCGACCAGAGTGTCGACACCTGCCGCGCTCAGGCGGTTGAGCGCATCCACCGGACCCTCGGTGCCGCCCGTCATGTCGACGACCACGCGACCGGGACGATGCCCCCCGTCGCCCAGGATGAGTTCGGGACCATAGCCCTTCTTCGCAGCATGCTCGTACTCCGGAATGGTCCGCAGCGCCTTGGCGATGTCGTCCAGGGTCGCCGGACGCTTCTCGTCCAGGAAGGCCTGCACGAACGACTGCACTGAGTTGTCGGCCGGCGTGTGGCACGACATGACCGCGAAGCCAAGCAGCTCGGCAGCCTGGATGGCGCGGTAGTGGTTGTAGGGCATGAAGTGGCGGCGGATCTCAGACGCGCGCTTCGAGATGAGGCTGTCCGCCGCGCCGATCCCGACTCCCTGCGCCGCCCAGAGGTCCGCCTGCATGTGCATGACCTCGTCAAGGCGCGCGAAGCCCGGGCCCTCAGGATGATGGGCGAAGATCAGGTCGATCGGCGCGCCCTTCTCGCGAAGGCGATCGGCCAGCAGCGCCTCGGCCGCTTCCATGTCGACGCCCGTGATGAGCCCCCGGACTTCGAGGTCGAGGTCACCGGCCGCGATGCGCGTGTCGGCATAGGGATTGGTGAGGCGCTCGGTGTCGTAGAACGGCTTGTCGCCAGCGTCGAGCTTCTCGTAGTCCCTCTTGGCGGAATCCAGTACGCGCTGGAGCTCCTCGGCCGGGCGCGGATCGGCCGCCATCCCGGCCTCAACGCACGTGCGGTAGATGTCGCGCAACTTCACTTCGTTCGCCCTCCCTTTCGAATGCGTGGCAGTGCGCGCGGCCCGAGCCGCGCCGCCGATACGTGTGGATCCCCCTCGAGGTAGAACCTCAGCTCGAGCTCGTGCCCCTGACTCAGGCCGATGCGGCCCGATGTCGAGACTGCCCCCGCGCTCGACATCGGTTCGAACACGCAGAGTGTAGCGCTTCCATCGAGAGGTGTGCCGCTGTCTGCAAGAGTGAGCCCGAGGGCCGCTGCCAGCTTGCCCGGACCGTCGGCGAGTTCGCGTGTCGCGAGCGGGCGCGCCGATCTCCTCCCCGCCGCGCGACGCCGCATCATGACGTCGACGCCGCTGAGGGGTTCGAGCGCCCGGATGAGCACCGCGCCGGCGATACCCTCGGGTTCGGTCACGAAGTTCAGCATGTGATGGTTGCCGTACGTGAAATAGACGTAGGCGCGCCCGGCCGATCCGTACATGACCGCATTGCGCTTGGTGATGCCTCTCGTGGCTGCGTGCGAGCCGGGGTCGTCGCTGCCGAGATAGGCCTCGGTCTCGACGATGCGGCCGCTGACGGTCTCACCACCCGCGCGGCTCACCACGATGGCGCCGAGCAGCTCCCGGGCGACCGTCACGGTATCGCGCGCGTAGAAGTCCTGCGTCAGGGGGCGCATGTCTGAGGATGATCCGCGCATGCAGAGATGGTAGCCGACTCGGCACAGGGCGAAACCCCCGGGCTAGCGCTCCTGCCGGCCGAGCCACTCCCGGTGCGCGCCCACGGCGTCACGCCCGAGCACGAGCTGCGCGCGGACGGCATCGTGTCCGGTTCCGCCCTCGCTCGTGCGGCGTGACACGACGGTGTCGATGTCCACAGCGCCCGCTGCATCCTCGCCGAACGCCGGCGACGCCGCCCGCAGTTCGTCCGCGGTCAACTCCTGCAAGGTACGTCCCGAGCGCTCGCACTCGAGCACGAGCCGCCCGACCACTTCGTGCGCCTCGCGGAACGGGACTCCATGCGCGGCCAGATAGTCCGCGAGGTCGGTGGCGGCCATGAAGCCTCCACCGGCACCCGCGCGCATCCGCTCCCCGTTCACGCGCAGGGTGGCGACCATGCCGGCGGTCACCTTCAGGCACGCGAGAAGCGTGGCGGCGGCGTCGAACACGCCTTCCTTGTCCTCCTGCATGTCCTTGTTGTACGCGAGCGGCAGCCCCTTCATGACCGTGAGCAGACCGACGAGATCGCCGTACACGCGCCCGGTCTTGCCGCGCACGAGCTCCGCGACATCGGGGTTCTTCTTCTGCGGCATGATCGAGGAGCCGGTCGAGTAGGCGTCATCCATCGTCACGAAGCCGAACTCGTCGGTGCTCCACAGGATGAGCTCCTCGGCCAGACGCGACAGGTGCATCATCGCTACTGCGCAGGCGTACGCCAGGTCGAGGAGGAAGTCCCGATCGGAGACCGCGTCGAGCGAGTTCGGGGTGACGCCGCACATGCCGAGCTCCTCGGCGACGGTGCGCCGGTCCAGGGCGAAGGTCGTGCCCGCGAGCGCAGCCGAGCCGAGCGGAGATACGTCTGCCGCCTCGCGGGCGCGGCGCAGGCGCGCCACGTCCCGGTCGAGCATCCAGACGTATGCCAGCAGGTGGTGGCTCAGCAGGACCGGCTGCGCCTTCTGGAGATGCGTATAGCCGGGCATCACGACGCCGAAGTGCTCGTCCGCAAGAGCGACCAGAACCTCCTGCAGTGAGACGACGCCTTCGACAAGGTCCCAGGCAAGGCCTTTGACGTGCAGTCGGGCGTCGAGGGCAACCTGGTCGTTGCGAGAACGCGCAGTGTGCAGCTTGCCGGCGACGGCGCCGATCTTGGCCGTCAGCGCCCGCTCCACCGCCATGTGGATGTCCTCATCGGCGTTGTCGAAGACGAAGCGCCCTGCGGCCAGGTCAGCGAATACCTCGCGGAGCCCCGCCTCGATGGCTGCTGCGTCTTCGGCGGGCATGATGCCCTGCCTCGCGAGCATGCGGACGTGAGCGAGCGACCCGCGGATGTCGGATTCCCACATCGCGCGATCGACGGGCAGGGAGGCGCCGAACTCGGTCACGAAGGCGTCGATCTCACCTTCGAACCTGCCGCCCCATGCCTTCTTCGCTTCAGCCATGCGCTTCGCCCTTTCCCTCGACCGGTCTGCCGCGCGAGGCCTAGACCTCGCCTTCCTTGCCCATCTTGCGGCGCTGGCGCGCCCACACCTTGGTGGGCAGGCCCCACAGGTCGATGAAGCCCTTCGCGGCCTTGTGGTCGAAGGTGTCGGTCGCGTCGTAGGTCGCGAGATCGTAGTCGTAGAGCGAGTACGGGCTCCGGCGGCCGACGACGACGCAACTGCCCTTGAAGAAGCGCAGGCGCACGTCGCCGGTGACGAGCTTCTGGGTCGTCTCGACGAAGCCGTCGAGGGCTTCCTTGAGCGGCGAGAACCACATGCCGTTGTAGACGAGCTCCGCCCACTTCTGCTCGACGCCCAGCTTGTAGTGGAGCACCTCCCGCTCGAGGCAGAGGTCCTCGAGCGCCTTGTGCGCGGCGATCAGGGTGAGCGCGCCGGGGACCTCGTAGATCTCGCGGCTCTTCAGGCCCACGAGGCGGTTCTCGATCATGTCGATGCGGCCGAAACCGTGGCGGCCCGCGAGTTCGTTCATCGCCAGGATGATCTCGTGGAAGCTCGTGATCTCGCCGTTGAGGGCGATCGGCAAGCCCTGCTCGAAGCTGATCTCCACGTACTCGGGCGCATCACACGCATCGGCGCGCGCGTCGTTCGTCATGGTGTAGATGTCCGCGGGCGGCTCCACCCATGGGTCCTCCAGCACGCCGCACTCGATGGCACGGCCCCAGAGGTTGTCGTCGATCGAGTACGGATTGTCCTTGGTCGTCGGCACGGGAATGCCGCGGGCCTCGGCGTACTCCATCTCCTCCTCGCGGGTCTTCAGGCCCCACTCGCGCACCGGAGCGATGATCTTGATGTCGGGATCGAGCGCGGTGATGCCGACCTCGAACCGCACCTGGTCGTTGCCCTTGCCCGTGCAGCCGTGGGCGATGCATCTCGCGCCGACGCGATGCGCCTCTTCCACGAGGTGCTTCACGATGATCGGGCGCGACATGGCCGACAGCAGCGGGTACTTGTTCTCGTACAGCGCGTTGGCCTTGAGCGCCTTGCTCAGGAACTCGCCCACGTACTCCTCGCGGACATCCTTCACGATGGACTCGACGGCGCCGATCTTCAGGGCCTTCGTGCGGACGACCTCAAGGTCCTGACGCTCCTGACCCACGTCGATCGCGAGTGCCACGACATCCATGTCGTGGTGCTCGGAGATCCACTGGATAGCGACGGAGGTGTCGAGGCCCCCGGAGTATGCCAGGACGCACTTCTCTCTAGCCATGCTTGAACACTCCTTTGATCGCTTGCGGCGACGATCCGGACGCGGCGAGCGCTCCTACGAGCGGCCGCGATACTTGTTGATGGTCTCGACGACGGCGGAGGCGTCCGCCGTGGACTTCGTGAGTACGAGGATCGTGTCGTCCCCTGCGATCGAGCCGAGCACCTCGTCGAGGCCCGCTCCATCGAGGGCGGCGGCAACACCCGGCGCGGTACCCGGCGACGCCTTCACGATCACCTGCGTGTCCGCTTGGACGACCTTGGTCACGAGCTCGGAGATCATGCGCTGCAGGTGCAGGTCCTCTGCGAGGACGTAGACACCCTCGGGGAGCTTGCGCAGCCCCATCTCCGTGATGTCACGCGAGACGGTCGCCTGCGTGCAGACGAAACCCTGTACTTGCAGTCGATCGACCAGGTCGCGCTGGGTGCGGATACGCTCCCGCCGCACGAGGCGGCGGATCACATCCTGACGTTCGAGGCGCTTTCTCATATGACTCATCCCATGACCATCGTGAGCAGGGCCTTCTGCGCATGCAGCCGGTTCTCGGCCTCGTCGTAGACGACGGAAGCGGGCGAATCGATGACCTCGTCGGTCACCTCTTCACCGCGGTGCGCCGGCAGGCAGTGCATGAAGATCGCTCCGGGAGCTGCGAGCGACATGAGCTCGGAGTCCACCCGGTACGGCAGGAAGGTCGCGACGCGCGCATCGTGCTCCTCTTCCTGGCCCATCGACGCCCAGGTGTCGGTGATCACGACGTCGGTCCCGGTCACCGCGGCGTGCGCGTCGCGGACCACGGACAGGCGCGACCCGGTCGCGACGGCGATCTGCTTCGCGCGCTCGAGAGCAGCGGGCGAGGGATCGTAGCCCTCCGGACACGCGACCGTGAGGTGCATGCCCGCGAGCGCCGCTCCGATGAGCAGTGTGTTCGCCATGTTGTTGCCGTCGCCGAGGTAGGTTGCACGGACGCCCAGCAGCCGCTTCTTGTGCTCGAAGATCGTGACCAGGTCGGCGAGGACCTGACAGGGATGGTAGTCGTCGGTGAGCGCGTTGATGACCGGCACGGAGGCGTGCTCGGCGACCTCCTCGATGTGCGACTGCTCGTACGTGCGCAGCACTATGCAGTCCACGTAGCGTTCGAGGACCTTCACCGTGTCTTTGACGGACTCGCCGCGCGAGAACGCGCTGCCTTCGCCGACGAGCAGCACGGGCGTCCCGCCGAGCCGCTCGATCGCGACCTCGAAGCTGACTCGCGTGCGCAGCGAGGGCTTGAGCATGATGACCGCCACGGACTTCCCGGCGAGCGGGCGATAGGCACCTGCGGCCGCCATCGGCGCTCGTTTCTGGATCGCCACGCGCTGCAGGAAGAACGAGAGCGTTTCGGGCGTGAACTCGCCGAGTGTGAGAACGTCCTTGCCCCGAAGCTCGTCCACCAGTGCCCCTTCCAATGCTGTCATGTCACCACCTCATAAAGTGCGCTCAAGAGTGTATCAATCTCACTGCGCCCGCACACCAGAGGCGGGAGGATGCGCAGAATATGCGTACCGATGTTGTTGAGGACGAGTCCGCGTGCAAGTCCCTCGACGGCCACGTGCCCGGCGATCGGCTGCTTGAACTCCAGCGCGTTCATCAGTCCCGCGCCCCGAACATCGGCGACCGTGCCCGTCTCGTCCGCGAAGGCGCGGAGCCGCTGGCGCAGATACTCGCCGGACGCGACCGCGTTCTCCCCCAGCTTCTCATCCGCGAGCGCTTTGATGCACGCGCGCGCCGCCGCGGCCACGAGCGGGCCGCCGCCGAAGGTAGAGCCGTGGTCGCCGGGCTTGAACACATCAGCAACCTCGTCGATCGCGACGAGAGCGCCCATGGGGAGCCCGTTGGCGATGGACTTCGCCAGACACATGACATCGGGGCGCACGCCGTACACCTGCCACGCGAACGCCGCCCCCGTGCGCCAGAACCCGGTCTGCACCTCGTCCAGGATGAGCAGGACATCGCGCTCATCACACAGGTCGCGAACCGCCTGCAGATAGCCGAGGTCGCACGGGAACACGCCGCCCTCGCCCTGGATGGGCTCGAGCAGGATGGCGCACGTGTGCTCATCGACCGCCGCATCGAGCGCCGCGAGGTCGTTCAGGGGCACGTGACTGAAGCCGGCCGGCAGCGGCGGGAATGCTTCCTGCTTGCTCGGCTGTCCTGTGGCGGCGAGCGTCGCGAGCGTGCGCCCGTGGAACGAGCGCTGCGCGGTGACGATGTTGTGACACCCGGCTCCGTGCCGCGATATCCCCCACCGGCGAGCGAGCTTGATCGCGCCCTCGTTCGCCTCCGCGCCCGAGTTGCAGAAGAAGACCTTCGCGTCGCCCCCGAAGAGCCCGACCACATCGCGCGCGAGTTCGTCACGATGCTCGACGTAGAAGAGGTTGCTCACGTGGGTGAGGCGGCCGATCTGGTCCCGCACCGCATCGGCGACCGCAGGGTGGCTGTGACCGAGGTTGACGGCTCCGATGCCTGCGACGAAGTCGAGGTACTCGCGCCCCGCGTCGTCATAGAGGCGCATGCCCTCCCCGCGAACGAACATCACCGGCTTGCGCGCATAGGTGTGCATGTGGAACTCGGCGTCGAGCGCCGCGACCTCGTCGAGATAGGCTCCCATGCTCGTCACCGCCCTTCCGCGGCGGTCGCGGACGCGCCTTCCGCCGTGATCATGGTGCCCACGCCGGCGTCGGTGTAGACCTCGAGGAGCAGCGCGTGCGGGACGGTCCCGTTCAGGATGTGTGCGCGCTCGACGCCGCCTCGCAACGCCACCGCACAAGCTCCGACCTTCGGGATCATCCCAGACGACAGGCCATCAGAGGCGATGAGGTCCTCCGCCTGCTGCAACGAGAGCGCACTGATGAGCGATCCCTTGTCGGCGAAGTCCGCGTACAGCCCGTCGACGTCCGTCAGGAAGATCACCTTGGAGGCGCCGAGCTCGACCGCGAGTTCCCCTGCGACCAAGTCGGCGTTCACGTTGTACGAGCCGCCGTCGTCGCCGTATGCGACGCTCGCGATGACCGGGATGAAGCCATCAGCCACGAGGTCGGTGACCACGGTGGTGTCGATCGCGTCGATCTCGCCGACGCGCCCCAGGCGCTCGGAGATCGCGTGCGCGCGCAGCAGGTTGCCGTCGTCGCCCGAGATACCGACCGCCAGCCTGCCGTGCCGGTTGATGGCGGACACGAGCTCCTTGTTGACCTTGCCCACGAGCACCATCTTCACGACATCCATCGCGTCGTCGTCAGTGACGCGCAGACCGTCGTAGAACTCGACCGGCATGTCGAGGCGCTCCATGAGCGCGGTGATCTCGGGGCCCCCGCCGTGGACGATGACGGGGTTGATGCCCACGAGCTTCATGAGCACCAGATCCGAGGCGACCATCTCGCGCAAGGCGGGATCCGTCATCGCGGCGCCGCCGTACTTCACGACCACGGTGCTGCCGGCCGTCGCTTTGATCCAAGGCAGCGCTTCGGTCAGCGTCTCGGCCTTGAAGAGCAGGTTCTTCATCTTCTCAGGTCACTTCCGTTCGGGTACGGGATCGACGGGGCGGGCCGCATCCGGCGGCGAGGCGGGGCGATGAGGCCCCTAGCTTCGGTACTCCCCGTTGATGCGCACGTACTCGTAGCTCAGGTCACAGGTCCAGACGGTCGCAGCCGCCGGGCCCACGTGAAGGTCGACGAGCACGTCGACATCGCGCTGCGCGAGAGCGTCGGCCGCCGCCTTCTCGTCGAAGTCGAGTGCGGTCCCGGCCACGCACGTCGGGATCCCGGCGAACACGACGTCGAATGCATCCGGGTCGACCTGCGCACCCGACTTCCCGATCGCCATCGCCACCCGCCCCCAGTTCGCGTCTCCGCCGAAGACCGCGGTCTTGCACAGCGGCGAGTTCGCGATCGCGAACGCGGCGAGTTCGGCGTCCTCCTCGGTGGCCGCGCCTTTCACGGTCACCTCGACGAACTTGGTCGCGCCTTCGCCGTCGCGCACGATCATCCGCGCGAGTTCTCCGCAGACATGGTGGATGGCGGCGGCCACCGCGGCGTAGACCGTCCCGCCAGGCTCGATCGCACCCCCGCCCGCGGCACCCGACGCCATGAGCAGGCACATGTCGTTGGTCGAAGTGTCGGAGTCGACGCTGATGCGGTTGAACGTGCGTGCCGTGGCGGCGCGAAGGGCCGCGTCGCACGCGGCCGGGGTGAGCGGAGCGTCGGTGGTCACAAATGCGAGCATCGTCGCCATGTTCGGCTGGATCATGCCGCTGCCCTTTGCCATGCCGCCCACGGTGTAGAGACGCTCCCCCACCGCGACGCGGACTGCCGACTGCTTCGGGAAGGTGTCGGTCGTCATGATCGCCGCAGCCGCCCCGTCTTCGCCTTCAGGCGAGAGTGCCGCCGCGGCGTCAGCGATACCCGCCGTCACCTTCTCGAGGGGCAGGGGCATCCCGATGACGCCCGTCGAGGCGACCGCGACCTCCTCAGGGGCGCAGCCCAGCGCACACGCGGCGGCGTCCGCCATCGCCCTCGCGTCCGCGAGCCCGCGCTCGCCCGTGCATGCGTTCGCGTTGCCGGCATTGATGACGACAGCCCGGATGTGTCCCCCGGCCGTGTGAGCCCGGGAGACGATCACAGGAGCAGCAGCGACCGCGTTCGTGGTGTAGACGGCCGCAGCCGGCACCGCGATCGCGGCGGCGAGGACCGCCACGTCCGGCCTGCCCGACTTCTTGATCCCGGCCGGCACTCCAGACGCCTGGAAGCCCAGCGCGGCGGTCACACCGCCGTCGACGGGCTCGAGATCGAACAGCTGCTCTGATCCGCTCACGCCGCCCCCTAGACGATCGGTCCGAATGTGGAGAGCCCGGCGGTCTCCGCGAGACCCAGTGCGATGTTCGCGCACTGGATCGCCTGGCCGCCCGAACCCTTCACGAGATTGTCGATAGCGCACGCGACGACCAGCATGCCGGCCGCCTCGTCCACGGCAACGCCGATGTGCGCACGATTGGTGCCGCTCACTTCGCGGGTCGACGGCATCCTGCCCGCGCCGTGGACGGTCACGAACGGCTCGTCCACGTAGCGGGCGCGGTACGCGTCAATGGCGTCGGCCGTGGTGAGCCCGTCAGCGGCGCGCAAGTATGCGGTGGCGAGGAGGCCGCGGGTGGCCGGCACAAGATGAGGGACGAAACACACTGAGACATCTTGGCCCGCGACGGCCGACAGAGTCTGCGCGATCTCCGGCGTGTGCCGGTGCGTTGCGACCTTGTACGGCTGCACCGCTTCGTTGGCAGTGCAGTAGTGCGTGCCGGACGTCGGTGTTCGACCTGCTCCGGAAACCCCCGACTTCGCATCGATGAGAACGGGAGAAGCCGCAGCGAGCCCGGCTTCGATCGCAGGTGCCGCGGCGAGGGCGGAGGCGGTCGGGTAGCATCCCGCACACGCGATCAGCCGCGCGCCCGCCAAGGACGCGCGCGTGAGCTCGGGCAGACCGTAGACGGCCGCCTCGAGGAGCGCGGGAGCCGTGTGCGGCGTGCCGTACCACGACTCGTAGATCGCCGCATCCTTGAGCCGGAAGTCGGCGGACAGATCGACGACGGTGAGCCCCGCGTCGAGCAGCGCAGGGGCGAGGGCGAGCGCCGCCGTGTGGGGCACCGCAAGGAAGGCCACGTCAGCGCTTCCTGCCAGGTGGCACGCGTTCGGGCTCTCGAAGACGAGCCCGGATCCCGCCAGCGCCGGGTAGAGGTCGTCGAGGGCCCGGCCGGCGTCGGCAGCTGAGGTGACGACCGTCACCTCGATGTCCGGGTGTCCGAGCAGCAGCCGCACGGTCTCAACGCCCGTGTATCCCGCCGCACCGACGACCGCCGCCCTGATCATCTTCGCCTCCTGAGCGCCGACGGCCCGCGTCGCGGGCCGTCGTTTCGTTACCTGTATACCCTGTGGGGATTCTAGCGTGCAGTTCGCATAGTCGTCAAGTTGTATGCGTAATATTCGGTTAGGTTACGCGCGCACGATTACTGCTCTCGCATATGACAGTACGATGCTATGCGGTTTCACGCATGGCCCACCCTCAGCTGCGCAGCTCGCCGCCCAACGCCCCGGTCGCCTTGCGTACGACCTTGTCGTGGGCGGCGGTGACCTCATCGTCCGTCAGCGTGCGTTCGGGATCGCGGTACGTGAGCGAGAAGGCGAGGCTCTTCCTGCCCGGCTCGATGCCCTTGCCCCGGTACACGTCGAAGAGCCTGACGTCCTCGAGCAATTTGCCGCCAGCCGAGCGGATCGACTGCTCCGCCCGCTCCGCGGTCACGGACTCGTCCACGACGATGGCAAGGTCGATCTTCACGGCGGGGAATCGAGGCAGGTCGACGAAGGGGCGAACGTCGCGCGCTGCCTTCACGAGCGGCTTCAACTGGAGCTCGAAGGCCGCCACGGGCCCTGCGCACTCGTGCGCGGCGAGCAGTGTCGGGTGCACCTCGCCCACCCATCCGACAACGTCGCCACCGACGAGCACCTCCGCGCTGCGACCTGGCTGCAGGAAGGGCAGATCAGCAGCGCGAAGCTTGAAGCGTGCGATCCCGAGCTCCTCGATCAGCGACTCGAGGACGCCCTTGGCGTCGAAGAGATCGAGCGCGAAGGGTGCGTCGTTCCAGCTCGGCCGGTTCCACGCGCCGGCAAGAACGCCGGCCACGACGGTGCGCTCCTTGGGAAGCTTGCGACCCGCCGCCGTCCACCACACCGAGCCGATCTCATACAGGTACACGTCGGTCACGCCGTGACGCCGGTTGTGGGCCACGGCGCGCAGAAGTCCCGGCAGAGTCGAGAAGCGGAGGATCGCCTGGTCCCCGCTCATCGGGTTGAGCAGCCGGACGGGACGCTCGTCGGGACCGAAGATCCAGCCCGTCCGCTCCACGTCCTGCGGGTCCGCGAACGACCACGTGATCGCCTCGTTGAGGCCCGACGCGCGAAGCGCGCCGGCGATCCGCTCGCGGCGCCGCTGCTCGACGCTCAGACCGCCGATCCGTCCGCGACCGACCGGCAGCGTTGAGGCCACATTGCCCATGCCGTGAACGCGCACGACCTCCTCGACGAGGTCGACCTCGCGAGTGAGATCCGGCCTGAACGTCGGAACCTCGACCTCCAACACCTCGCCGGCTCCGCGCACGCCGAGTCCAAGACCGATGAGAATGCGCGACACCTCGGCAACCTCCAGGTCGGTCCCGAGCAGCGCGTTCAGGCGCGCGACACGCAGTGTGAGTCGCATTGGAGCCGCCGGACGCGGATAGACGTCGATGACGCCGGGCGCCACCACTCCGCCCGCCACCTCGGCAAGGAGCTGGGCCGCGCGGTCGAGCGCCGCCACGCACCCGTTCGGGTCGACGCCGCGTTCGAAGCGCTGACTCGCCTCGGAGATGAGCGCCAGACGGCGGCTTGTGCGGCCGATGGAAGCGGGCGCGAAGCACGCGGACTCGAGCAGGATGTCGACGGTCGAGTCGGTGACCTCGGTGTCGGCACCGCCCATGACGCCCGCGAGCGCGATAGCACCGCTCGGGTCGGCGATCACGAGCGTGTCGTCGGCCAGCGTCCGGTCCTGGCCGTCCAGCGTGGTGAGCCGCTCCCCCGGCAAGGCCAGCCGGACGGAGATCGCGAGCTTGCCGCGATCGATGCCGATCGTCGCCGCGTCGAAGGCGTGCAGCGGCTGTCCCAGCTCGAACATCACGAGGTTGCTGATGTCGACGACGTTGCTGATCGGACGCGCCCCGGCAGCCGCGACGCGTTCCGCCAGCCACTCCGGCGACGGGCCGATCTTCACGCCGCGAACGAGGCGCGCCGTGTAGCGCGGGCAGAGATCGGGGTCCGCGATGGTGACGCTCACTGACGCCTCGGCCGGTTCGCCGGACTCTTCCGGCGTGCTCGCCGGGACGTGCGCGCTGCGCCCGGTGACAGCTGCCACCTCGCGGGCGACGCCTGCCATCGACAGACAGTCCGGGCGGTTCGGGGTGACCTCCAGCTCGAGCACCGTGTCCGCGAGCCCCCGGTACTGGGCGAAGGGCTGACCAACGGGCGCGTCTGGTGGAAGGATCAGCAGACCGGACGCATCGGAGCCGACACCCAACTCGGGGGCGGAGCAGTTCATGCCCTCGCTCGTCACGCCCCGGAGCTTCGCCTTCTTGATCGTCACGCCGTTCGGCAGTGTGGTGCCCACGACGGCCACCGGCACGATGTCGCCCGCCTCGAAGTTCTGGGCGCCGCACACGATCTGGAGCGGCTCGGGCCCGCCGACATCGACGGTCGTCACCCACAGCTTGTCGGCCTCGGGGTGACGCTCCTTGGTGAGGATCCGGCCGATGACGACACCCTCGAGCGCCTCGCCCATCGTGTGGACGGCCTCGACCTTCGTGCCCGTCATGTCGAGCAGGTCCGTGAGCTCGTCGACAGGCAGATCGACTTCGACGAGGTCGCGGAGCCATTTCAGGGAGACCCGCATTGACTACATTCCTTTCGTTGCGCGCCGGGCTCCGGCGCGGAGAGGATTGTTGGCAGCGTCAGAACTGGCGGAGGAAGCGCATGTCGCTCTCAACGAAGTGGCGCAGGTCCGGCACGCCGTACTTGAGCGCTGCGATGCGCTCAGCGCCCATGCCGAACGCGAACCCCGTGTAGCGCTCAGGGTCGATCCCGGCATAGCCGAAGACATTGGGGTCGACCATCCCGCAGCCGAGGATCTCGATCCAGCCCGAGCCCTTGCACATGCGACACCCGCTGCCGCCGCAGACGTGGCAGCTGACGTCGACCTCGGCCGACGGCTCGGTGAACGGGAAGAAGTGCGGGCGGAGCCGCACGCGGCGCTCCGGACCGAACATCTCACGAGCGAAGTGCTCGAGCGTGCCCTTCAGATCGCCGAAGGTGATCCCCTCGTCGACCACCAGACCCTCGATCTGGCTGAACTGCGGCAAGTGCGAGGGATCCGCAACGTCGCGCCGGTACACCCTGCCGGGCGACAGGATGTAGATGGGCGGCTTCTGGTTCTCCATCACGCGCGCCTGGACCGGTGAGGTCTGAGTGCGGAGCAGCACGTCCGACTCACCAGCCACCACTGAAGCATCGCCCGACAGGTCCTCCACGTAGAAGGTGTCGGATGCGTTGCGGGCCGGGTGATCCGGCGGCGTGTTGAGCGCCGTGAAGTTGTAGTAGTCGAGCTCGACCTCAGGGCCCTCCGCGATGCGGTAGCCGAGGCCGATGAAGATGTCGGAGACCTCGCGCACGACACGCTCGATGAGGTGATCGCGTCCCGGAGCGCGCCGGCGCCCGGGAAGCGTAACGTCCACGGCCTCGGCGACAAGGCGCGCCTCGAGCGCCGCAGTGGAAAGTGCCGCCTCCCGGGCCTCGAGCGCCGATTCCAGCGCGATTCGCACGTCGTTGCTCACCTTGCCGACGGCGGGACGCTCATCTGCCGAGAGCGCGCCGAGTCCACGCAGGACCGCAGTGAGCGACCCCTTCTTGCCGAGCAGGGCGACGCGCGCCGCCTCGAGCTCGTTCAGGCTGGTCGCCGCCTCGATGGCTGCGAGCCCGCCGCTGCGAAGCTGCTGCAGTTCGTCGATCAATGTCACCGCAGGTCCTCTCCTGACACTCATCGCTTCCATACTCCGGACCACGAACGAGAAAAGCCGACACCTGTCGCCGGGATGTTCTCGTCAGAGACACCCCGGGGACGGAAGTCGGCTTCCGCGGTACCACCCCGGTTGACGGCCCTGTGCACGCGCCGCCCACCTCACTCGTCCGTGCACGCATCCGCACGGCTCTACTCCCGGAGCCACACCGCCCCGGCGTCCCTGTAACGGGGGACCCGGCCTCCCCTACTCGAGGGAGCGCACGCGCCCCTCTTTGAGGGAGGCTGCTGATGGAGTGAACCGCCGACTCTGCCCGCGACCCCGGGACCCTTCCAGCTTGATGCCGGGTCCCTCTCTGTGACGTCACGCACGCGGCAAAGAGCGCCTCTCCGTCATCGCCTCGCTATTCGCTATGTGGCGTGTGATTGTAGCATCCGCGCAAGGGTGGCCACCACGCAGTACGCCCGTCCGGTGGGAACCACGATCACCACGGTGCCCCGGACGTCCCGGCGTTCAACGGGCTCGAGGTCCGGCACGGGGTTCGCGTCGCCGCGCAGGACGACTCGTCCGTCGAGCAAGACGTCCTGGACCCGGTGGAGCACGCCGTGCGGCCACCCCGCCTTCGCAACCCAGACCACGTCACCCGCGCCGACGCGCGCAGCTCCCCTGCGATAGATGACGAGATCACCCTGCCGCAGGGCCGGAGCCATCGACTCTCCGCCGACGTAGACGGCTCCGAACATGGAGAGCGCCCACGCGGCCGCGGCCGCCGCGAGGGCGGCGAGGGCCACCCTGACCACGAACGCGCGGGCGCCCGGCATCAGTGCACCTGCTCGGCGTCGATGTACAGCGTGAGCTTCACGTAGTCACCCGCGAGCTCGTTGCCCGCCGACACAGGCAGCGACATCGCCACCTGCACCTGCGTGCGTGCGCCGGCCGGAAGAGAGAGCGGGACCGTCTTGAGCGTCGTGAGCGGCCCTTCGTACAGGAGCGCTCCGTCCGAGGTCACGCGGCAATCCAGCGCTTCGTAGAATTCCGTGATGCCAGCCTTCTTGGCGGCCGTCACGACGAAGTTGAGCGGCAGCCCGCCCGTGTTCACTACGGTGAGCGGCTTCGTCATGGTCACGCCCGGCGCCAGCGCGTCCATCGAGATCGCGGCCGAGGTGGGCTCGGTGGAGATCGCCACCTCGCCCGCCCTGATCGTGTTGTCGGGCACCTGCGCCTGGCTTGTGAAGTACGCGCCCGCGGCGCCGAGCGAGAGCGCGGCGAGACACGACAGTAGGAAGAGCACGACACGTTTCATGAGACACACCCCCGGGTCTTCGGCGGCCGACCGAGGGGCGGACGACCTGCTTTGCGGTGCAGGCGCGGCGGCGCGCGGCCTGCTGACCCGATGGTGTCCCCTTCCCATGAACGAGCGCATCCCGCGTTCGCACCATGGTGCAACCGGATGCTAACCAGCCCGGCGGCGGCGCGCCATCGCCTTCCGAACCTCGAACCAGGCGACGGAGAGCACGCCGACAGCGACCGCAATACCGAGATGACCCGGCGAGGTCACAGCGAAGCGGAAGAGCATCCGGGCCGGCTCGAATGCGAGGAGCACGACCAGCACGACCAGCGTGCCACCGGTGACGCTCCACAGGGCCGTGTTGCGCGAGCGAAGCCCGTGGAGCACCGTCTCGGTCCACGAGCGGTTCACGAAGATGAGTCCCAGGTTCCCGACCACGAGCGTCACGAATGTCAGCGTACGCACGGCGGTATCGCTCATCCCCGCGAGCACCGCCCACAGGTAGACGGCGATCACCGCAAGGGCGACGACGACGCCCTGCGCCAGGCTGATCGTCAGCATACCCGCGCTGAACAGCGACTCCTTCGCCCCGCGCGGGGGCCTGTTCATGATCTCGGGCTCCTCGGACTCCGCCTCGAAGACGATGGAGCATGCGGGATCGATGATGAGTTCGAGGAAGGCGATGTGAACCGGCATGAGCACGAGCGGCAGATCGTGCCCGGCGACCTTCGCCACCAGGACCGGCAGCAGCGACATCGCGGCGATCGGCACGTGTACGGCGAGGATGTAGGCCATCGCCTTCTTCAGGTTGTCGTAGATCCGGCGGCCGATGCGCACCGCACGCACGATGGACGAGAACGCGTCGTCCGTGAGCACCAGCGCCGCAGCCTCGCGCGCCACATCCGTGCCGCGCATCCCCATCGCGATGCCGATGTCGGCGGCTTTGAGCGCCGGCGCGTCGTTCACGCCATCGCCTGTCATCGCGACGATCTCACCGTGAGCCTTCAGCGCGCGCACGATGCGCAACTTCTGCTCCGGCACAACGCGTGCGAAGACCGTCACCGCTTCGATACGGTCGGCGAGCGCGTCGTCGTCCATCGCATCGAGCTCCGCGCCGGTCATGACGTGTCCTTCCACGTCCAGTCCGGCATCGCGGCCGATCGACACGGCGGTCCCGGGGTAGTCGCCCGTGATCATGACCGCGCGCATGCCTGCGGCACGCGCCTGCATCACCGCGTCCGGAACATCATCGCGGATCGGGTCCTGCAGCCCGACCAGACCCACGAAGCTGAAGGAGAAGTCGTGCTGGATCTCGGGAAGGCCATCCCGCTCGCTGAAGTGCGCCTGAGCCACGCCGAGGACGCGCAGCCCGCGCCCGGCAAGCTCGACCACGTCTGCTATCACGCCGGCGGCCGTCGCGTCGTCGAGGTGGCACAGGTCGGCGATCGCTTCCGGCGCCCCCTTTGCCGCGATGACGTAGTCCCCCCCATCCGGCGAGCGCCACACGTGGGACAGCGCAAGGAGCCGCTCCGAAAGCGGGTACTCCTTCACGAGGGTCCAGTCGCTGTGGAGGTGCTCGGTGTCCGCGAGGTAGCGCTGGCCGAGCGTCTTGAACGCCGTGTCCATCGGATCGAAGGGGTCGATCGGGCTCGCGAGCACCGCATACTCGACCAACGCGTGGAACTCCTCGGGAATGCCGTCGCCGTCGACGTTGAACGTCTCGGCCACCGCACGCAGCTCGCGGACGGTCATCTTGTTCTGCGTGATGGTCCCGGTCTTGTCGGAGCACAGCACGGTGGCGGCGCCCAGCGTCTCGATGGCGGGCATCCGCCGCGTGAGCACGTTGCTCTTGGAGATCCGCCAGGCCCCGAGGGCGAGGAAGACCGTGAGCACCACCGGAAACTCCTCGGGGAGCATGGCCATGGCGAGCGTGATGCCCGCCAGAGCGCCCTCGAGCCAGTCGGCACGCGTGAGTCCGTAGATGACGATGACCCCTGCCGCAAGCGCGATGCCGAGTGCCGCGAGACGCCTCACGAGACGGTCGACTTCGCGCTGCAGCGGCGTGCGCTCCGTTTCGACCGACTGGAGCGCCGCACCGATCCGACCGAGTTCGGTGGCGCTGCCGATCGCGGCGACCTCCGCGATCCCCTGGCCCGACACGACGAGCGCCCCGGAGAAGACCCACGGGGTCCCGTCGCCACCGGGCTTGCCGAGCTCCCGGGCCGCCCAAGGCGAGCACGCGGCCTTGCGCACAGGGACCGATTCCCCCGTGAGCAGCGACTCGTCCACGTTGAGGTTGGTGCACTCGAGGAGCACGGCGTCCGCAGGGACACGGTCGCCCTCAGCGAGCAGCACGTAGTCGCCCCGGACGACTTCGCGGCCCGCGATACGCAGCTGGCGGCCGTCGCGCAGGACGAGCGCACGGGGGCTGGAGAGATCGCGCAGCGCCTCGAGCGCGCGCTCGGTCTTGCGCTCCTGATAGAACGTGATGCCGATGACCACAAGGACGAAGACGAACAGCAGCGCCGCCTCGCCGATCCGGTTCTCTTGCGGGTGCAAGGTCGAGATGACGATGTTGAGCACACCTGCCGCGACCAGCAACAGCAGCATGGGCTCCTTGACGACCTCCCACGCGATACGGAGCACGCTGCGCGGCTGCTGCGAGGCGATCTCATTCGGCCCTTCGGCGGCGAAGCGCTCGGCGGCCTCGCCATCAGTGAGCCCGTTGAGCGTGCGGAGATCGAGCTGGTCGGTGGGCGTCATCGTTCCCCTGTCGAAGATTGCGGAGCGGCCCGCAGCCGCTCGTTCCCCCGCCGCTTGCACGAGCAGCGCTGCGGCATTCCCGCCATGCTCGGGCCAGCTTTGCTCGTTAGTCCAGAGCAGGGCTCGCACTTAGCCCAGGGTAAGTCCCCTGGACACAGACAGGCCCCGCGATCCCATGGGGAAGGCGGGGCCTGTCTGGTGCGCGTGGGACTAGGCAGCCTGAGCGGCCTTGGCCTTCTCGCAGAGCTGCGTGAACGCAGCGGCATCCGTGATCGCGATGTCCGAGAGGACCTTGCGGTCGAGCTCGATGCCGGCCTTCTTCAGGCCGTTGATGAACACGGAGTAGGACAGGCCGTTCAGACGGGCGGCGGCGTTGATGCGGGCGATCCACAGCTTGCGGATCTCACGCTTCCTCACGCGACGGTCGCGGTAGGCGTACTGCAGCGAATGCTGCACCTGCTCCTTCGCGGCCCGGTACGAACGGGACTTCGCGCCGTAGTAGCCGGCCGCACGCTCGAGTACGGTGCGGCGCTTCTTCTTGGCGGTGACTGCTCGCTTCACGCGTGGCATCGGTCAGATCACTCCTAACGGGTACGGGAAGTCGGCAGCTAAACGCCGAGGTTCTTGCGGATAACGGCCACGTCGGCCTTGTCAACGAGCGAGGGAGCAGCGAAGCCGCGCTTGCGCTTCGGGCTCTTCTTCTCGAGGATGTGGCTCTTGAACGCGTTGGCGCGCTTGATCTTGCCGGACCCGGTCAGCTTGAACCGCTTCGCGGTGCCCTTGTGCGTCTTCTGCTTCGGCATGGGTCGAGAACCTTTCTTTCGCAAACGCTTGCGCGTACTTACGCCTCTTCGGTGACGCTCTCGGTCGACTCGCCGGCGGCGACTTCCGCCGGCTTCTCGGCGACGACCTCGGTCGCAGCCTCCGTCACGTTCGCGACCACCTCTTCGGCCGGAGCCTCGGAGTCGGCCTTGGAAGCCTTGACTTCCTTCTTCGCCGACGGCGTGATCAGCATGAACATGTTGCGACCCTCGAGTTTGGGCTGGTTCTCGATATGTGCGATCTCGCGGAGGTCCTCCGCCAGACGCTCGAGAATGGCCAGACCGCGCTCGGCGTGCACCATCTCACGGCCACGGAACATGATCGTGACCTTGACCTTCGCGCCCGACTCGATGAAGCGGATGACGTGCTTCTTCTTCGTCTCGTAGTCGTGCACGTCGATCTTCGGCCGGAACTTGATCTCCTTGACCTGGATCGTGGTCTGGTTCTTGCGGGCCTTCTTCGCCTTGATTGCCTCTTCGTACTTCCACTTGCTGAAGTCCATGATCCGGCAAACGGGCGGATCGGCGTTCGGCGCGACCTCTACGAGGTCGAGCCCCTGGTCGTCGGCGATCCGCTGGGCATCCGGGGTCGTGAAGATACCGAGCTGGTCGCCGTCGACTCCGACGAGACGTACGCGCGGTGCGCGTATCTTCTCGTTGATGCGAGTCTCCAACGTGCTTATCGCATTCACCTCCGTGCTCGGCCCTCGGTACCGCTCGCCCGGGGCTGTTGCATGTGTCCACTGCCGTGAAATACAAAACGTCCGGCGGGCTTGCACTTGCGGCAGCCTCCGGACGAATGACGGCGATCGCGACACCCTGTTGCCCCTGGGGGCCGACAGACGATCGCGTCTCGCTCTACTTTCGACCCGGCAGCTGCGTGGTGTTCGCGCCGCTCAGGTGGGGACTCGTATCGCGGGTCCCGCTTTCAGCGGTATTCGATTAGCCGTGTGAGTATAGGGGGCGCAGGGTCGCAGCGCAAGGGAAGGCGTTGTGGTCCCGTGCGCGACATTCCCCGCACGATTCGCGGCACCCTAGCCGGCAAACCCGGACTCGGCCCGCTCCGGATCGGCCACCACCACGATGTCGATGTTGCGCGTGTCGTGCATGATGCGCGTCACGATCGAGCCGCGTACGACCTCGTCGAACCTGCTGCGGGCTGACTGCCCCAGCACAATGTAGGTGACCTGGTGCTCCGCAGCGAACCGCACGATCTCCTCTGCGGGATTGGCGCCCACCACTTCGGCGGGCTCTCCCCCCAGATCGAGCGTGAGATTCGTGAGCTCCCGAAGTATCTGCTCCTCATGATCGGACAACGCGACCCCGGGCGGACGAACGTAGAGGACCCAGAACCGTCCGTTCATGCGCTTGGCGAGCCGATACCCGCGTCGGACCAGCTTGGCGCCCAGTTGCCGCGGGGTCACCGCCACCAGCACGCGCTCGGTTGCTCCCCATGTCTTGTCGACGTCGTGATCCTGGATGAACTCGGTGAGATCCTCGTCGACTTCATCCGCCGTCCGGCGCAGCGAGAGTTCCCGGAGCGCGACGAGGTTCCCGCGCCGGAAGAAGTTGGCGAGCGCCTGCGGTACCTTCTCGGGCGCGTAGATGACACCCCGGTTGAGGCGGTTCACGAGCGCCTCGGGCGTGATATCGACGAGAACGACCTCTTCCGCCTCGTCAAGAAGCCTGTCAGGAACGGTCTCGCGCACCTGCACCCCGGTGATCTGGGCCACGGTGTCGTTGAGCGACTCGAAGTGCTGCACGTTGACCGTCGAGATCACGTTGATGCCGGCGTCGAGGATCTCCTCGACCGACTGCCACCGCTTCTCGTGCGCACTTCCCGGCGTATTCGTGTGAGCGAGTTCGTCGATGAGGGCCCACTCCGGACGCCGCGCGATGATCGCAGCCGTATCCATCTCCTCGAGCATCTTCCCGCGATACTCGAGCTTCTTGGTCGGGACCTGATCGAGGCCCTCCATCAGCACGATGGTCTCAGGCCTGTCGTGTGGCTCGACGTAGCCGATGACGACGTCCTCGCCGCGTGCGTGCCGGCGCTGCGCCTCGGCGAGCATCGTGTACGTCTTGCCGACGCCGGGCGCGTAGCCCAGGAAGACCTTGAGGCGCCCGCGTGTGCGAGCGACGTGCCCGCTCAGGTCCCCGATCTCCGCATCGGCCACGGTCGCGTCTCCCCTACTTGGCCGCGTCGAGCGCCAGGTTCAGCAACAAGACGTTGAGCCGCGGTTCCCCGAGGACGCCGAACTGGCGCCCCGTCACGTGCTCCTCAACGATAGCGCGAACCTGCTCTTCGGTCAGGGAGCGTGCTTTCGCAACGCGGGCGACCTGCGCGTACGCGTTCGCGAGCGTGATGTCCGGGTCGAGACCGCTTGCGGAAGCGGTGACCATGTCGACGGGGACTGCGCCGGCACGAAGTCCCGGATTCTGCACGACGGCGTCGGCAACGCCGCTCGTGACGAGCGAGACGAGCGCCTCGCTGGTCGGAGCCAAGTTCGACGCGCCCGAGGCGGCGGGGTCGTAGCCATCCGCGCCCGCGGCAGACGGACGTCCGTGGAAGTAGCGCGCTTCCGTGAAGCGCTGGCCGATGAGCGCTGAGCCCAACACCCGGCCGTTCGCAGCGCGCACGAGGCTGCCGTTCGCTTGGCTGGGAAACGCCACCTGTGCGATTCCCGTGATCGCGAGCGGATATGCGAGCCCGAGGATGACGAGGGTCACGATGGCCATTCGGATCGAGGCGATGATGTAGCGCTTCACTTCTGTTCGTCCCCTAGGCCACAAGGTGCGCTGCGACGAGCAGCATGTCGATGAGCTTGATACCGAAGAACGGCACCAGGATGCCGCCGACGCCATAGAGCAGCAGGTTTCGCCGCAACACGATGGCGGCGCCGAGCGGCCGGTACTTCACGCCGCGCAACGAGAGCGGGATGAGCGCCACGATGATCAGCGCGTTGAAGATGACCGCGGACATGATCGCGCTCTGGGACGAGTGGAGTTGCATGATGTTCAGCGCGCCCAGCGACGGGTAGACCCGCATGAACAGCGCCGGGATGATCGCGAAGTACTTTGCGACGTCGTTGGCGATGGAGAACGTCGTGAGAGCACCGCGGGTCATGAGCAGCTGCTTGCCGATCTCGACGATCTCGATCAGTTTCGTCGGGTTACTGTCGAGGTCGACCATGTTGCCGGCCTCTTTGGCCGCGGTGGTCCCTGTGTTCATCGCCACGCCGACGTCTGCCTGCGCGAGCGCGGGAGCGTCGTTCGTGCCGTCGCCCGTCATGGCGACGAGCTTGCCCTGAGCCTGCTCCTTGCGGATAAGCTCCATCTTGGCCTCAGGGGTGGCCTGGGCGAGGAAGTCGTCGACACCCGCTTCCTTGGCGATGACCGCGGCAGTGATCGGGTTGTCTCCGGTGATCATCACCGTGCGGATGCCCATGGCCCGCAACTGGTCGAACCGCTCGCGGATACCACCCTTCACGATGTCCTTGAGGTGCACGACGCCGAGCGCGCGATCATCCATCGAGACGACGAGCGGCGTGCCGCCTGCCTCCGCGACCTGGCTCACCAGTCCGGGGAGCTCGGGCGGCACCGCGCCGCCGAGGCTTTCCACCCAGCAGATAACCGAGTCGGTGGCTCCCTTGCGTATCTTGTGGCCCTGCCAGTCGACCCCGCTCATGCGGGTCTGCGCGGTGAACGGGATGAACGTCGTCTCGTCCTGGTGCAGGTGCCGCTCTCTGATACCGAACTGCTTGGCGAGGACCACGATCGAACGCCCCTCGGGCGTCTCGTCGGAGATCGAGGCCAGTTGCGCCGCATCGGCGAGGTCGGACTCGGTCACACCGGGCACCGGCAGGAACTCGGCGGCCTGGCGGTTGCCGAGCGTGATCGTGCCGGTCTTGTCGAGCAGCAGCGTGTTCACGTCACCCGCGGCCTCGACGGCGCGACCCGACATCGCGAGCACGTTGTGGCGCACGAGGCGGTCCATCCCCGCGATGCCGATCGACGAGAGCAGACCGCCGATGGTGGTGGGGATGAGGCATACGAGCAGCGCGATCAGCACCGATACCGGCACCGACTGCCCGGAGTAGACCGCGAACGTCTCGAGCGACACGGTCACGAGCAGGAAGATGATCGTGAGCGCGACGAGAAGGATATCGAGGGCGATCTCGTTCGGCGTCTTGGAGCGCGAGGCACCCTCGACGAGCGAGATCATCCGGTCGAGGAACGTCTTGCCTGGCTCGGACGTGATCTGGACCACGATGCGGTCCGACAGCACCTTCGTGCCGCCGGTCACCGCGCTCCGGTCGCCGCCGCTCTCGCGGATGACAGGGGCGGACTCGCCGGTGATCGCAGACTCGTCCACCGACGCGATGCCCTGGATGACGTCGCCGTCGCCAGGGATGACCTCCCCGGCAGAGACCACGACCACATCGCCGCGCCGAAGCTCGGCCGCGGGGATCTGCTCGATGGCGTCGCCCTTCATGAGGTTGGCGAGCGTGTCGGTCTTCATCTTCCGCAAGGTGTCGGCTTGCGCCTTGCCACGACCCTCCGCCATCGCCTCGGCGAAGTTCGCGAACAGGACCGTGAACCACAGCCACGCGGCGATCTGCGCCAGGAAGAGCACGTTGTGCCCGCTCGTCACGATCAGGTCCGCGAAGACGTAGAACGTGACGATCGCGGCGCCTATCTCCACCACGAACATGACAGGGTTGTGCCACAGGCTTGCCGGGTTCAGCTTCACCACGGACTGCCTCATCGCCTCGCGGACGAGCTCTCCAGAGATCTGTGCGGCAGCGCGCTTGCGCGGATGAGGCGAGCCCGCCGGCGCCTCTGCGTGCATGTCCATCTCCTGGTCCACGGGTTCCACCTCCCTAGAAGAGTGTGCCGACGTGCATGAGGAAGTGCTCGAGCACCGGCCCCAGAGCGTAGGCCGGGAAGAACGTGAGAGCGCCGACGATCAGCACCACACCGACGAGCAGGCCGACGAACAGCGGGGAGTCGGTCGGGAAGGTGCCCGCCGAAGGTGGCACCTGCTTCTTGGCGGCCATGGAACCGGCGATCGCGAGCACGGGGACGATGAACAGATAGCGACCGACCAGCATTGCGATACCAATCGCGGTCGCGTAGAAGCCCGATGCGGCATTCAGACCCGCGAAGGCCGAGCCGTTGTTGCCCACGCCTGAGGTGAATGCGTACATGATCTCGGTCAGACCGTGGGGTCCGGCCGTCAGGCGCCCGGCCAGCCCCGCCGGCGTGCTCACGCCGATGGCGGATCCGATCAGGATGCCCGCCTCGAGCGCGAGCACGGCGAACATCGCCAGCTTCATCTCCCTCGGCCCGATCTTCTTGCCGAGATACTCCGGCGTTCTGCCCACCATGAGCCCCGCGATGAACACTGCGAGGATCGCGAAGACGAGCATGCCGTAGAGCCCGGCACCGACGCCGCCGAACACCACCTCGCCGAGAGCGATGTTCAGCATCGCCATCCCGCCCGCGAGCGGAGTGAGGCTGGACATGGACGCATCGACCGCGCCGTTCGAGGCAGCCGTCGTGACGGCGGCGTAGAGCGAGGAGCCCTCGACCCCGAACCGGACCTCCTTGCCCTCGGCATTGCCGCCGGCCTGGGTGGCAGAGGCGACCGTGTCCGCACCCGCCCGGCCGAGGTTCGGATTGCCCGCGCGCTCGGAGGCGTAGATCACCGACACGCTCGCCGAGAAGAGGAGCAGCATCGCGGCGAAGATCGCAACGCCCTGGCGCAGATTGCCCGCCCATTTCCCGAACGTGAAGGTCAGCCCGGCTGGGATGGCGAGCACCGAGAGTACCTGCAGGAAGTCGGTGAAGGGCGTGGGGTTCTCGAACGGGTGAGCGGAGTTCGCGTTGAAGAACCCTCCGCCGTTGGTGCCGAGTTCCTTGATCGCCTCCTGCGAGGCCACCGGGCCCAGATGGATCGTCTGTGCCGCGCCCTGCACGGTCGTCGCGCTCACCGTGCCCGCGAGGGTCTGCACGGCGCCCTGCGAGACGTAGACGATCGCGAGCACGAGACAGATCGGCAGGAGCACGTAGAGCCACGAGCGCGTGAGGTCGACCCAGAAGTTGCCGACCGTCCGCGACTCACGCCGGGTCAGCCCGCGCATGAACGCGAGCGCCACGGCGATGCCCGTGGCGGCGGAGACGAAGTTCTGCCAAGTGAATCCGACCATCTGGATGAGATGGCTCGCGCCGGTCTCGCCCGCATACGCCTGCCAGTTCGTGTTCGTCACGAAGCTGACAGCTGTATTGAACGCGACCGAGGGCGACATACCCGCCGCGTGGGTCGGGTTCAGCGGCAGGATCCCCTGAAACCGGAGAAGCAGGTAGAGGATCGTGAAGCACGCGAAGTTGAAGAGCAGCAACGAGATCGCGTAGACGGTCCACGGCATCTCTGAATCCGGGTTGACGCCCCCGGCGCGATACACAAGGCGCTCGACCGGGGCGAGAAGCGGGCTGAGCCATGTGCGCTCCCCGCCGAAGACACGCGCCATGTACAGGCCGAGGGGGTATGCGACTCCGGCGAGTACGACCACGTACCCGAGGAGGCGGGCGATATCGAGAGTCATCCCTGCTCCCTAGAACCTCTCCGGGAACAGCAACGCGTACGCGAGATAGATGAGCGTACCTGCAGCGGCGACGCCCATGATCAGATACTCAGCCACGTATCGGCCGCCTCACAGCTTGTCTGCGGCACGGACATAGAGAAGACATACCCCAAGCAGCACGAATGGGATGCTGTAGAACACGACGTCTGTCACGGAAGATCGCCCCTTTGCCCGTCGCGCGCCGACGCCGATCCTTCGGTGCGGCGCACCAAACCGCCATCTCGGCGGCCCAACACATGCTAGGAAGTCGCACGTTCAGGGCGCGTGAAGAGACGACGGAGCGGTGCGAAGATGGCGTTAAGAATCAGGGAAGACGCGCAGTTCAGGACCGCTGCTCGTCGTCCCCGACGAACCGGAAGCCGACGCCCGGCTCGGTGAGCACATAGCGCGGAACGCCGCCAGGCGGCTCGATCTTCTGGCGCAGGTGGGAGACGTGCACCCGGAGCGTCTGCGTGTCGAACGCGTAGTCGGGGCCCCACACCGACTCGAGGAGCATGCGCGAAGTGACCACGCGGTCGGCGTTGCGCGCCAGCAGCGCGAGGATGTCGAACTCCGTTCGCGTGAGGTGCACCGGAGTGCCATCGACGGTCACAGCGCGCTTCGCGAGATCGATCACGAGACCGCCGGAGCGGATCTCACGGATCGAGGACTCGCCACCGGCGACGCGCCTCAGATGGGCGCGGATACGCGCGAGCAGTTCGCCCGCGGAGAACGGCTTCGTGAGGTAGTCGTCGGCGCCGAGGTCGAGGGCGGCGATCTTGTCGGCGTCCGCGTCGCGCACGGACAGCACGATGATCGGCCCCTCGTACCAGTCACGGAGCTGCCCTGCGACCTCAAGGCCGCTCATGTCGGGCAGCGTGAGATCGAGAACGATGAGGTCCGGGGTGGTGTCGATCGCCGCATCGAGCCCCTGGCCACCGGTCTCAGCCAGCTCGACTTGGTAGTGACGCGCCTGGAGCACCGACCTCAGCGCGCGACGGATCTGCTCCTCATCGTCGATGACGAGGATCCGCGGCGCGCGTTCGGGCACGGGCGTTTGGTTCGTGTTCATCGGGCTCCTTCGAGCGGCAACGACAGTACGAAGCGGGCGCCGACGGGCTGCGCGTCCTCGACCCAGACTCGTCCGCCGTGCGAGCGGACGATCTCGCGAACGATCGCGAGACCGAGACCCGTCCCAGCAGGCGACGGGCCCGACGTGCTCCCCCGGTAGAACTTCTCGAAGACCTGCTGCTTCTCTTCCTCCGGAACGCCCGGCCCCCGGTCCTCGACCCACACGATCATCTCATCACCGAGAACGCGGGCGCCGACGAGCACGGGCTCGGGCGACGGCGTGTAGGTGAGAGCGTTGTCGACAAGGTTGTCGATCGCGCGGGCCAGCTGACCGAAGTCGACGCGCACCGGCGGAAGATCGGGCGGTACTTCGAACCGGACACGATCGCGCTGTGCGACCGGCACGCGGCTGGCGACCGTTCCGAGCACTTCCCCGAGCTCGTACACCTCAGGCTTGGGCTTCCACGCATCGGACTCGAGACGCGACACGTCGACCAGATCGCGGATCGACGAGTCGAGACGCCCGAGATCCTCGGTCGCCGCAGTGAGCTCGGAGCGCACGCGCCGCGCGTCGAGGCCTTCGGGCTCGCCCAGCAGACCGGTGATGCGCGCCGTGACAGCGGCGAGTGGCGTCTTGAGCTCGTGCGACACCGACGAGACCAGCGTGGCCTTCAGCCGATCGGACTCGCGCATGGCCGTGGCGTACGCCGCGGCAGCCTCGAGCCGCTGCCTGAGCAGGAAGACGGCGGCCAAGTTCGCCACGGCGAGCAGCTGCCGCGTGCCGCCAGCCGCGGTGCTCGCACCCGCAAGCGGACGCGCGTACAGCACGCCCTCGAGACCGTCCGACGTCTGCAGGGGAACGAACACGCCGTCGGCCACGACACCGGGAACGGCGTCCCCGGCGCCAACGCTCACCGGACGGAGCTCCGGAGGGACGTCTTCCGACTCAGGGAGAGCCACGGCCTTGTCGTTGCGGGCCACCCAATCGGCCAGCGCCCGTTCGGAGAGCCCGCTGCCGGCCGCGCCGGCCTCCGCCTTCAGATCTGCACAGTCATCCTTGCGCAAGTAGAGGGCAGCGCGGTCCGCGCCGAGAACGGAGACCACCTCGTGGACGACGCCCCCCGCATCCGCGTCCTCATCGTCGACGACCACGCGGTCGTCCGCATGGGACTGCGCGCCTTCTTCGACCTCCTCCCGGATATCGAGGTCGTGG
>Ga0208789_1000473_pt1 | contig 37582 bp, 22 predicted proteins | sample Methanotroph_Enr_FD_187368 | JGI IMG/M metagenome (GOLD analysis project Ga0208789, IMG submission 187368) | Enriched soil microbial communities from Old Woman Creek wetland in Ohio, USA - Methanotroph_Enrichment_5 (SPAdes) (version 2) | ecosystem: Environmental > Terrestrial > Soil > Wetlands...
GCGCCGCCAACTCGACCCTGCTGGTGGGGCTGGCGCCCCTCTGGGTGGCCGCCATCTCCGTGCTCTGGCTGGGGACGCGGCTCCGCAAACGCTTCTGGCTGGGGCTGGCCTTCGCCCTGGCCGGGGGCCTGGTGCTGGGCCTGGCCAAAGGCGCCCGCTGGGGGACGGGGCGGGGCGAGCTGCTGGCCGCCCTGGCCTCCCTGGCCTACGCCTGCTTCACCCTGGCCCTGGGCAAGGCACGCCGCGACCTCGCCGCGCCGGAAGCCCTGGCCTGGGTGGTCCTCTGCTGCGCGGCCGGCTTCGCCCTGCTGGCAGGGGCGCGGGGCGAGGCCTTCCACGGCTTCCCCACCCATGCCTGGCTCTCCCTGGCGGCCCTGGGGCTCGTGGTGCAGGTGGCCGCCTGGTGGCTCATCACCTGGGGTCTGGGCCACGTCCCCACCAACCTGGGCGCCGTGACCCTCATGGTGCAGCCCGTGGCCACCGTGGGCCTGGGCTGGGTGCTGCTGGGGGAGGCGGTGCGGCCCCTCCAGGGCGGGGGCATCCTGCTCGTGCTGACGGGCATCGCCCTCAGCGCCTTCAGCCCGCCGGCGAAGGGCTGAGCCTGCGGTTTCAGGGTTGGCAGGCCGGAGTGGGGTTGCTAGTCTCGTCAGATTGCCGGAAAGGGGGCTGCGATGGCTGTGTTGACTCCGATCGCCGAGCCCCCGTCGCGGAGCGCCTTCCGGGGCGGGCCCTCCTTCGGCTGACGATGCGCCGGAGGCTGGGGCCGGGCCCCGGAAGGGTGTCGTGTCCGAGGTGTCCCCTGACCTGTCCGTTCCGGTGCTTCCATGTCCCTCCACCGATTCCTGTGCTCCCACCTCCTTCTCCTGGCCCTGGGCCCGGCCCGGCCTGCCCTGGCGCAGGAGGCCGAGGCCTGGAGCCTCCACGGCCAGGCCACCACGGTGACGCAGGGACACGGGGCCTTCCCTTCGCCCTACGCCGGCGGGAACAGCCTTGAATCGCGGAAGGAGATCCGCACTTCGTTCACGGCCACGCTCTTCCTGGGGCGGCGGTTGTGGGAGGGCGGCGAGCTCTACGTGAACCCCGAGGCGGCGGCGGGGCAGGGCATCAGCCGCGTCCTGGGGCTCGCCGACGCCGCCAATGGCGAGATCTACCGGGTGGACAGCCCCGGGCTGAAGGCCTCCCTGGCGCGGGTCTTCCTGCGGCAGACCTGGGCGCTCGGCGGCGCCACGGAGGCGGTGGCCCCCGACGCCAACCAGCTGGGCGGGACGCGGCGCACCCGCCGGATCGTGCTGACGCTGGGCCGCTTCTCCGCGGGCGATGTCTTCGACCAGAACGCCTACGCCCACGATCCCCGCAGCCAGTTCCTGAACTGGGCCCTCATGGACACGGCCAGCTGGGACTACCCGGCGGATACCCGCGGCTACACCTGGGGCGCGGCCCTGGAGCTGGTCTGGGACGCCTGGGCCCTGCGGGCGGGAAGCTTCCTGGAGCCGAAGGAGGCCAACGGCCTGCTCTTCGACCACCAGGTTTCCCGCGCCCACGGCGACGTGATCGAGGTGGAGCACGCCCACGAGACCGGGGGCCTCGCGGGGCGGATCCGCGTCATGGGCTACGCCAACCACGCCCGGATGGGCGACTACCGGGAGAGCCTGGAAGGGAATCCCGCCGCGCCCGATGTCACCGCCACGCGGCGGCCCGGGCGGATCAAGTACGGCTGGGGCCTCAGCGCGGAACAGGCCCTGACGCCGGACCTGGGGGGCTTCCTCCGGGCCGGCTGGAACGACGGACGGACCGAGACCTGGGCCTTCACGGAAGTGGACCGCACCGCGGCCGGGGGCCTGAGCCTGGCCGGGCCCCCGTGGGGGCGCCCGGAAGACCGGCTGGGCCTGGCGGCCATCGTCAACGGCCTTTCCATGGACCACCGAGCCTACCTGGCCGCCGGCGGGTACGGCTTCATCCTCGGGGACGGCCGCCTGAACGCCGCGCAGGAACGGATCGTGGAGGCCTACTACGCCTTCGAGGCCGCCCATGGCCTCACCGTCTCCCTGGATGCCGAGCGGGTCCAGAACCCCGCCTTCAACCGGGACCGCGGACCGGCCTCCATCTTCGCCCTGCGGGTGCATGGGCAGTTCTGAGGGGATCGGCTATTCGGGCGTGAGGACGCCCCGCTCCTCGCGGTAGGCGAAGAGCTCGCCGAACCGGCCCCACGGGGCCCCCTCCGCGATCGCAAGCCGGAGGCGCAGCGGGAGCGGGAGCACGCGACAGGCGTCGCGTGCGATCGGGGCGGTAGTCCAGGGGCCCCCTCCGCGATCGCAAGCCGGAGGCGCAGCGGGAGCGGGAGCACGCGACAGGCGTCGCGTGCGATCGGGGCGGTAGTCCAGGTGGGGCAGTCAGGGACCTTGCTACTCGGGCGTGAGGACGCCCCGCTCCTCGCGGTAGGCGAAGAGCTCGCCGAACCGGCCCCACGCCACGAGGGTCTCGAAGGTCCGCTCCGGGTCCTCCATGGGCAGGCGGTGGTGCAGCTCGGAGATGAGCTCCTCGCGGCTGAGCTGGCCCTCCCGCATCTCCAGCAGGTCGCTGACCACGCGGAAGAGCTTGAGCTTGAGGAGCTGCTCCTTCCAGATCTGCTTGCGCTCCTCCATGCCCGCCCGGACGAAACGCTGGCCCAGGGCGGTGAAGATGACGGAGCGCTTAGGCGTGTCCACGAATTCCAGCATCTCGGCGGATTTCACGGAGGCCAGCACCAGCTCGAAGGGCACGTGGGTGTGGGACACCACCTGGAAGAGGTCGCAGGTGCCGCCCTGGGTCTCGAGGAATTCCAGCAGGCCCAGGATGTCGCCGCTCTGGGCGGAGGGCAGGGGCTCGGCCATGTCGGACAGGAGACTCGGCTCGGGGGCCGTGATCTCCACGTCCGGCAGCTCGGTGCTGGTGATGATGTCGTGGAGCTGGTCCACCAGCCGCAGGAACTCCGCCGATCGCGTGTCCCGGGGCCGGGGCAGGGGGTTCTCCACGATGGTGCGGACGCGGCCCGGATTGGCGGACAGCACCACGATGCGGTCGGCCATGTAGGCCACCTCCTTGATGTCGTGGCTCACCATCAGGATGGAGGAGGGGTTCCGCTCGGCGTCCACCCAGATGTCCAGGATCTCGGCCCGGAGGCCCTCGGCCGTGAGGGCGTCCACCTGGCTGAAGGGCTCGTCCATGAAGAGGATCTCGGGATCCACGCTGAGGGCGCGGGCCATGCCCACCCGCTGCTTCATGCCGCCGGAGAGCTCGCGGGGATAGGCCTCCTCGAAGCCCTCCAGGCCCACCAGGGTGATGGCCCGGTCGGCGCGGGAGCGGACCTCGTCCTCGGCGATGCCCTTGGCGCGGAGCACGGTGCGGACGTTCTCCTCCACGGTCATCCAGGGGTAGAGGGCGAAACCCTGGAACACGATGGACACGCCGGGGTTCAGGCCCTCCAGGCGCCGGCCGTGGTAGCGCACCTCGCCCTTGCTGGCTTCGATGAGGCCCGCGAAGATCCGGAGGATGGTGGACTTCCCGCAGCCCGAGGGGCCGATGAGGCAGAGCACCTCGTTGGGCCGGATGTCGAGGCTCACGTCCTCCAGCACCCGCAGCAGGTTGCCGCCGCCGCGGTCGAAGAACTTCTGGACGCCCTTGAGTTCGCAGATGGGAGCTTCGGACATCATGGGTTCACCTACTTCGTCAGGGAGTATCGGGTGGCGGCGAGCTGGTAGCACGGCTTCCAGACCAGGCGGTTGAAGGTCACCACCAGGCTGGACATGAGGATGACGCCGGCGGCGAGGAGCGGGAGGTCGCGGTGGTAGGCCGCGGCGCTCACGGTGGACCCCAGGCCCCAGGTGGTGAGGACGTGCCCCTTGTACTCGGCATATTCGGCGACGATGCTGGCGTTCCAGGCCCCGCCGGCCGCGGTCACCCAGCCCGTCACCAGGTAGGGGAAGATCGAGGGCAGGTAGAGCGCCTTCATGCGGTGCCAGCGGGACAGGCGGAAGCTGGTGGCGGCCTCCCGCAGGTCGCCGGGGATGGCCATGGCGCCCGCGATGACATTGAACAGGATGTACCACTGGGTGCCCAGCAGCATGAGCAGGATGCAGCCGTAGTTCAGGCCCACGCCGAAGGTGGCGAGCACGCCGATCACCACGGGGAAGAGCATCGGGGCGGGGAAGGAGGCCGCCACCTGCACCACCGGCTGCAGCACCTTCGACAGCCGGGGCGAGAGGCCGATGGCCAGGCCCGCGGGCACGGCCCAGAGGGTGCCGAGGAGGGTGGAGATCAGCACCCGGCTGAGGGTGAGGCCTCCGGCCTTGGCCAGGTCCCACCAGCGGGCGCCGGGGATGGGCCGCAGGAAGGCGACGAGGTTGATGGCGGACCAGGCCGCCACCACCACCAGCGCCACCAGCCCGGCGTTCGCGAGCCAGCGCCCTCCCCGGAGGCGGAGGGCCGAGGCCGGCGCCCGGCCCGGCTTCGGGGCGCGGGGGCGGGCCGTGGACTTCCGGTGGACGCGGCGGGCCTCCAGCCAGCGGATGAGGCGGGAGCGGCGGAACAGCTTCAGCAGCCAGCTCCGGGGCGCCTCGCCCTGGGCCGTCTCCTCCACGCGGAAGCGCTGGGCCCAGACCACCACGGGCCGCCAGAGCACCTGGTCCAGGAACACGATCATGGCCACCATCGCGAGGATGGCGTAGACCATGGCGGGCCGGTTGCCCTGCTCCACCGCCACGCTCATGTACGAGCCCAGCCCCGGCAGGCGGAAGTCCTTGTCGCCGAGCTTGAAGGCCTCCGTGATCATGAGGAAGAACCAGCCCCCGGCCATGCTCATCATGCTGTTCCACACCAGGCCGGTGGTGCCGTAGGGCAGCTCCACCCAGCGGAACCGCTGCCACCAGTTGAACCCATAGACCGTGCCCGCCTCCTGCATGTCCTGGGGCACGGACTTCAGGGAATGGTAGAGGCTGAAGGTCATGTTCCAGGCCTGGCCCGTGAAGATCATCAGCACGGCGGCCAGTTCCAGCCCCAGGTTGCTGCGGGGGAAGATGGCCACCAGCGCCAGCACCAGGCCGGGCATGAAGCCCAGCACGGGGATGCTCTGGAGGATGTCCAGCAGGGGGATGAGCAGCTTCTCCGCCCGGCGGTCCTTGGCGGCCCAGAAGGCATAGACCAGGGTGAAGCCCAGGCTGATGACGTAGGCCACCAGGCCCCGCATCATGGAGAAGAAGGTGTACTTGGGCAGGGCCCAGGGGGACAGGTCGATCTCCACCAGGGGGCGGTGGATGCCGGTCCACTGGCGGCCCATCATCACCAGGCCGTAGAGGATGGCGGCGCCGGCCACGAGGACGAAGAGGTCCACCCAGCGGCGGCGCTTGAAGGGGAGGAACAGGGCATTGGCCTGTCCCCACACGGTGTCGAGGAAGCGATGGATCATGGCCGGTCCGGAGGAGGGGATGCGCCGCGCCGATGCGGGCCGCCATCCCGGTCAGGGGGCGGGGGAAAGGGGAGCCGCGGGAGCCGCCTCAGCGGGCGGCGCGACTCGACGGAGGTTCAGCGAGGTCGGTCTGTCGTCCCATCGCAACCTCCTTTCCGGCGCCAGGGCCAGAGGCAGTCTGCCTCCCCGGGCCTGGAGGGGTCAACCCGGTTTCTCGGAGCCTCCCGCTTCATTCCCTGCGGCCTTCGCGTCACCATGGAGCCCACCCTGGAGGAGACACCGTGCCGGAGCCCCGCCTTGGCCACCCCTGAGGAGCGGCTGCTGGCCCTGGCCGTGGCCCGGGGCCTGGTGGAGCCGGCGGAGGCCCGGAGCGCCAGCCTGGACGACCTGGTGTCCTCCGGCCGGCTGGCGGAGGCCGACCGCGCCCTCCTGGCGGAGGACCTGGAGACCTTCTCGGATACCCACTGGTCCGTGGACATGACTGGGCCCGCCCCGGGCGGATCCGGAGGCTCCGAGTCGCCCACGTACGCGGGACCGCCGGAGGCCAGCTCCGAGGCCCTGGCGGGGATCCGGGCCTCCCGGGCCGAGGGGCTCTTCCGGGCGCGGAAGGTGGCCCACTGGGGGCGCTACGAGTCCCTGGAACTGGTGGGCGAGGGGGGCATGGGCCGCATCTTCCGGGCCGAGGATCCCAAGCTGCGCCGGACCGTGGCCCTGAAGCTCCTGCGCCGGGACGACCCCGAGCTGCTCCAGCGTTTCCTCCAGGAGGCCCAGCTCCAGGCCCGGGTGGACCACCCCAATGTGTGCCGGGTGTACGAGGTGGGCGAGTGGCGGGGCCAGCCCTACATCGCCATGCAGTACGTCCGGGGGGAATCCCTGCGCGAGGCCGGGGCCGGCCTGCCGCGGGAGACCCTGCTGGAGCTGATGGTGCAGGTCTGCGAGGGCGTGCATGCCGCCCACCGCGTGGGTCTGGTTCACCGGGACCTGAAGCCCGCGAACCTGATGGTGGAACGGGCGGAGGAGGGCGGCGTCCGGGCCTGCGTGCTGGATTTCGGGCTGGCCCGGGGCCAGGAGGGGGGTGGCGTCACCCAGACCGGCCACGTCATGGGCACCGTGAGCTTCATGTCCCCGGAGCAGGCCCGGGGCGAGTCGGCCCAGGTCGACCGCCGCTCCGATGTCTACGCCCTGGGGGCCACCCTCTACACGCTGCTGGCGGGCCGCCCGCCCTTCGAGGGCGAGGGACTGGACTGCATGGCCCGCATCGCGAAGGACGATCCCGTGCCGCTCCGCCGGCTCGTGCCGGGCCTTCCGGCGGACCTGGAGACCGTGGTCCTCACCTGTCTGGAGAAGGACCCCCGCCGCCGCTATCCCACCGCCCGCGCCCTGGGGGAGGACCTGCACCGGATCCTCGACGGGGAACCCATCCAGGCCCGGCCCCTGACCCTGGCCGAGCGCGTCCTCCGATGGGCGCGGAAGCGCAAGGCCGCCGTCACCGCCGGGGCCTTGGTGATCCTGGCGGCGCTGGTCTTCGGCGGCTTCGCCGTCCGCGAGCGCCTCCGGGCCCGGGAGCAGACGGCCTACGCCCAGCGCTTCGCCCAGGAGGCCGAGCGCATCGAGGCCCTGGCCCGCTACCTCCGGCTGCAACCCGCCCGGGACCTCCGCAGGGACCAGGCCGATCTCCGTGCCCGGGTGGGGAGCCTCCAGGCCGAGGTGGAGGCCGCCGGTTCCCTGGCCGAGGCTCCCGGCGCCTATGCCCTGGGCCGCGCCCACCTGGCCCTGGACGAACCGGCCGAGGCCAAGCAGGAACTCGAGCGGGCCTGGTCCCTGGGGTTCCGGACGCCGGAGGCGGCCCACGCCCTGGGCCGGGCCCTGGCGGCCCTCTACCAGGTGGAGGTGGGGCGGGCCTATGCCCTGCCGGATCCGCAGCTGCGGCAGCGCCGGATCGCGGAATTGGATCGCACCCTGCGGGAGCCCGCCGCGAACTGGCTGCGGCAGGGCGCCGCCGCCTCCCTGGAACCCCCGGCCTACCGCGAGGGCCTTCTGGCCCTCATGCAGGGGGACCCCCGCCGGGCCGAGGACCTGGCCCGGCGGGCGCAGCAGGAGGCCCCGTGGTTCTACGAGGCCCTGCGGCTGGAGGCCGAAGCGGGGATCGCCGAGGCCCACGCCCAGCAGGATCCCCGGTTGGCCGAGACTCTGCTGGGGCGGGCCGGATTGCTCCTGGCCCAGGCCGAGGACCGCGCCCCCTGCGACGTGGACCTGCTGCGCCTGGAGATGCGCCAGCGGCAGGAGGCCGTGGCCCTGAACTGGCAGACCGAGGCTGATCCCCGTCCCCTCGTTCAGGCAGAGCTGGATGTGGCCGACCGCTGGTCCCGGCTGGAGCCCGCCGCGGCCCAGCCCATGGCCTGGAGGGCCCGTGCCTGGGCCGAGGAGGCGCGGTACCTGGCCCTTCGGGACCGCGACCCGGATCCCTGGCTGTCCCAGGCCAAGGGGGACGCCGCCGAGGCATTTCGACGGGATCCTCAGGACGTGGAGTCCCTCACGGCCCAGGCCTCCGTGCTGCGGACGGAGGGCATCCGCCTCCAGAACCTGGGTCAGGATCCCAGCGCGGCCTTCAAGGAAGCGGCCCGAGTGGCCGACCGGGGCCTTGGCCTGGATCCGACCCAGATCATCCTCATGAACATCCGGAATTCGGCGCTCTTCCTCTGGACAGATGCATCGGCGATGCGCGGGACCTATTCCCGCGCCGAGGCCCTTCCCTTCCTGGAGGAGGCCCGGCGGCTGGCCCAGGTCCATCCGGCCGAGGCCTACTACCAGGCCAGCCTGGGTGGCCTGGCCCAGGCCATGGCGCGGGCGGAGCTGGCCATGGGGGGCGATCCCCGCCCCGAGGCCCGAGAGACCATCCGGGCCTACGAGGCGGCGCTCCAGGTCCAGCCCCGGCACGTGGGCCTCCTCAAGGGCGTTCTCATCGGCCAGTCAGTCCTGGCCAAGGCCCTGGCCCGGGATGGGCAGGATCCTGGGGAGATCCTGGCCGAGGCGCGAAAGGCCTTCCAGCGGGCCCAGGAGGCCGGGGTGCCGCTCCAGGCACTGGCGCCCTTCTATGTGGAGGTGCTGCTCGCCGAGGCCTCCTGGAAGCGGGGTCGGGGTCTGGATCCATGGCCGCACCTGGAGGAGGCCGGGCGGCTCATGCCCCTCTTGGCCCATGCGGACCAGGACCAGGACTACGTATTGGGCATCCGGCTGAGGTACCTGGCCCTTCGCCTCCGTTGCGGGCCTGTTTCGCAGGCTGCGGCGGCCCGCCGAGAAGGGACCGCCGCAGCGGCGCTCCTGGCGAGGCTCGGATCCGTGGAGCCTGTGGTGTGGGCTGACCTCGCATCGTTCCTGGAGGCCGCAGGCGACCCGGTGGCGGCCTCCAGGGCCCTCGCCCGGGCGAAGGCCCTGAAGCCCGCCTCGCCGAGCAGCTAGCCGTTGACGACGTTCATCATGCTCTTGCAGAGGAAGCCCGGGGTCGTTCCGTCGGCCTTGGGATGGTTCCAGAGCTGGTGGATCACGTCGGGCGTCATGGGGAGCTCGGGCTGCGCTCCGATGAGGTGCGCAGCCTGGGGGAAGTGGCGGAGGAAATCCTCGCGGGCCATGCGCTTGCCCTCGGCGGGGCCGCCCTGGTCGTAGAACTTGCCGAGGACCTGCACGGCGCGGTCGCTCCAGGCGAGGGCATCGTTCAGGTTCGGATCGATGGTGTGCACGCGGCTGGTGCCGTCGGGCATGAGGACGTTCAGCGTGATGCCGGTGATCTTCGGGCGGGGCGGCAGCGGATCGGGGGACATGGGTCTCCTTCAGGGGTGGGTGGGGTTGACGGCGGATTCTGCGGGGTTCGGGCCGCAGGGCCTCAGGGCCGGGGCACGGCCTGGAGGAGCTGGGCGATGGCCTGGTCGGTGGTGGCGCCGTCGGCCTCGCTCTCGAAGGTGAGCAGGAGGCGGTGGCGCAGCACGTCCGGCGCCAGGTCGACCACGTCCTGGGGCAGCACGTGGTCGCGGCCCTGGAGGAAGGCCAGGGCGCGGGAGGAGGCCTGGAGCGCGAGGGAGGCCCGGGGGCTGGCGCCGCAGCGGAGCTGCTCCTTGCCCTTCCAGGGCTTGCCGTGGCCGGGCCGGGTGGCCTGCACCAGGCGCACGATGTAGCCGCGGATGGCCTCGTCCAGCCGCACCTGTTCGGCCTCGGCGCCGGCGGCCAGCAGGATGGCAGCGTCCACGACGGGATGCACCTGGTCCCCGGTGAGGTGGGCGCGGCGCAGCACCTCGATCTCCTCCTCCTGCTTGGGGTAATCCACCCGCAGCTTGAAGAGGAAGCGGTCCATCTGGGCCTCGGGCAGGGGGAAGGTGCCCTCCTGCTCCAGGGGGTTCTGGGTGGCCAGCACGAGGAAGGGGTCCGGCAGGCGGAAACTCTCCTCCCCCAGCGTGACCTGGCGCTCCTCCATGGCCTCCAGCAGGGCGGCCTGCACCTTGGAGGGCGCGCGGTTGATCTCGTCGGCCAGCAGCAGGTTCGCGAACACGGGCCCCTTCTTCGGCGTGAAGGTGAGGGCCTTGGGATCGAAGACGAGGGTGCCCACCACGTCGCTGGGCAGCAGGTCCGGCGTGAACTGGATGCGGCGGAAGCTGGTGTGGCTGGCTGCCGCCAGCGTCTTGATGGTGCGGGTCTTCGCCAGGCCCGGCAGGCCCTCCAGCAGCACGTGGCCCCGGCAGAGCAGGGCGACGAGCAGGCGGTTCAGCAGCAGGGGCTGGCCGACGATCACCTTGCGGCATTCGGCGAGCAAGGACTCGAGGGCGGCATTGGATGCGTTGGGCATGGTGCGACCATTCTGCCCCGGAGGGTCCGGAAGGGGGAACCCGCAATCGTCTGCGGCGCGACGCAGGGGGGATTACCATGGGGCACGTCCCTCCGGAGGAGCCGTGCTCCGACCCGCCATGACACCGGTCCCAGGAGACCACGCGGTGCGCTACGTGGGGGACCGGCTGCGGGTGGACCTCGCCCATCCTGCGCCGGGCCAGCCGGGCTGGCGGGCCTTCCTGCGCACCGATCTCACCCGCGGCGCCCGGGCCCGGGACGAGGTGGTGGCCCTGGCAGGCGCCCTGCCGGGCGTGCCGCCCACCTTCGCCGGGGCCTCCTGGCGGGACATTCCCCTCAGGGTGGAAGAGGGGGGCTGGTCCCTGGATCTGGCCCTCACGGAGCCGGGACCCTTCCGGGCCAAGGCCTATGCTGTGGATCCCGCCGGCGCCCAGCACTGGCCGGAGGGCGACGACCTGGGCGTGAGCGTCCTGCCGGACCGGTTGCGCACGGCCAACCTGGTCTACTGCGCCTTCCCCCGCATGTTCGGCGCGGGCCGGATGCTGCGCGAGAGCCGGGATCCCGCCCGGGAGGCCGCCTGGGCGGAGCTGGACGGGCAGGGCATGACCGTGATCCCGCCCTCCGGCACCCTGCGGGACCTCGCGGCCTGCCTGCCCCACATCTTCGACACGCTGGGCTGCAGGATCCTGCACCTGCTGCCCGTGGGCCCGGTGCCCACCACCTTCGCCCGCATGGGGCGCTTCGGCAGCCCATACGCCCAGCTGGATCTCACCGCCATCGATCCGGCCCTGGTCGAGTTCGATCGGCGCACCACGGCCGTGGACCAGTTCCGGGAACTGGCCGACGGCGTCCACCTGCGGGGCGGTAGCCTGTTCCTGGACATCGTCGTGAACCACACGGGCTGGGGCTCGCGCCTCCTGGAGACCCACCCGGAGTGGTTCCGCCGGGACGCCGAGGGCCGGTTCCTCAGCCCCGGCGCCTGGGGCGTGACCTGGGGCGACCTCGCGGAGCTGACGGGGGGCCCGCCGGCCTTCTGGGAGACCGTCGCGGAATCGCTCCTCACCTGGTGCCGGAGGGGCGTGGACGGTTTCCGTTGCGACGCGGGCTACATGGTGCCCCTGGAGGTCTGGCAGTACCTCGGGGCCCGGGTGCGCCAGGAGTTCCCGGATTGCGTGTTCCTCCTGGAGGGGCTGGGCGGGGCCTGGGAGCTCACGGAGCGGCTGCTGGGCGAGGGCGGGATGCAGTGGGCCTACTCGGAGCTGTTCCAGAACCACGAGCCCGTCGACGTGTCGGGCTACCTGGACCACTGCCTCCGGCAGGCCCGGCGCCTCGGTCCCCTGGTGCACTACAGCGAGACCCATGACAATGACCGCCTGGCCCTGCGGGGGCCGGTGTGGTCGCTCCTGCGGAACCGTCTCTGCGGCCTGGCCAGCCAGTGCGGGGCCTACGGTTTCAGCGCCGGAGTGGAGTGGCTGGCGGAGGAGAAGCTGGATGTCCACGAGGCCTGCGGCCTGGCCTGGGGCGCCGAACCGAACCTGGTGCCCGAACTGGCGGCCCTGAACCGCCTGCTGGCGGAGCATCCCTGCTTCTTCGACGGCGCGCGGGTGGAGCGGCTGAGCCCGGACGATTCGCCGGTGCTGGCCCTGGCCCGCCATTCGGGCGAGGGCCTCGACCACTGCCTGGTGCTGGTGAACCTCGATCCGCGCAAGGCGAGGGATCTGGCCTTGCCGGAGGAGGCCTGGACCGCCCTGGCCGCTCCCGCCGTGGACCTCCTGGGAACGCCTCCCCTCCTGCGGAAGCAGGCGGGCCAGGTGGAGATCTCCCTGCGACCTGGCGCCAGCCATTGCCTGGCCCCGCGGCCGGTTCCGGCGGGCCTCGCCGGCGAGGCCTACCGGGCGCGGCGGGCCCAGGCGGCGTGGGCCTTCCAGCGGCTGGCGGAGGGGGTCCCCGCCGAGACCCTGGGGCCCTGCGACTGGCGCCCGCTGGCGGAACGGGTGGACCAGGACGCGGCCGCCTTCCTCGCGGCCCTGTCCCGACTGGATCCGGAACGGGCCTCCGGGGACCTGCTTGGCGCGCTGGATGCCGCCATGGCCGGGGATCGCTATGCGCCCGTGGTGCGCTGGGGGCCGGAGGACACCACCCGCATCGTCCCGGTGCCGCCGGGCCACTGGGTGCTCATCGAGGACGGCCTCCCCTTCGCCGCCACCCTCCGCATCCCCGGGAGCCGGGACCTGAACCTGCGTTCCATTCCCGCGGGTGGGCGGCAGATCGCGGCCCTTCCTCCGCGGGGAGGGGACAGCGAGGCGGCGGCCGTACTTCACCTGGACCGGTTCGGCGAGGAGGGGCTTCCGCTCCAGGGCGGGATCCGGTTCTGCAGCGCGACCCCGCGGTTCACCGGCCACGGTGAACGGGGCCTCGCCCTCCTTGCCAACGGCCGCGGAGGCATGGCCCGGCTCCACGCGGACCTGGGGGCCATCGCTTCCAAATACGACTGCCTCCTGGGCGCGAACCTTCACTCCGATCTGCCCTGCGATCGGCAGGTGCTGGCCAAGCGGGCCCGGGCCTGGGTCATCGCCGACGGGTTCCTCACGGCACTCTGCGGGGAGAACCTCGAGCGCTTCGAGCCCGGGCCGCCTGCGCACTGGATCTTCCGGGCCCATGCCGGCGACGGGCGCACCGTGGCGATCGGCCTCGGCGCCGAGATGATCCCCGGGCGCAACGCCGTGACGCTGCGCTTCTCCCGGGGGCCGGCCACGGGGCGGGGCGCCCTGCCGGAGACCTGCGCGGTGTCCCTCACCGTGCGCCTGGACCTGGAGGATCGCGGCTTCCATGAGGAGACGACCTGGACCGAAGGACTGGACCACCGCTTCGCGGCCGGCACGGCGGAACTGCAGGACCACCCCGGCTTCCGCTTCCAGCCGGCGCCGGACCGCGGGCTGCGGGCCTGGTGCGAGGGCGGGGCCTACCATCCCGGCCCCGAGTGGTGCCGCGGCATCGCGCATCCGGTGGAGACCGGCCGCGGCATGGCGGGCCAGGGAGACGCCTGGAGTCCCGGCTGGTTCGAGCTGCCCCTCGCGGCCGGGGAGAGCCTGACCCTCGTCGTGGCCGCGGACCCGGATCCGGTCGGGACCGGCCCCCCTGCGGTTCCGGCCGCGCCGCCGCTCCGCTGCCCAGGAGAGGACACCTTCGGCCGCCAGCTGGAGACGGCCTGCAGGTCCTTCCTGACGCGGCGCGGCGAGGGGACCACCGTCATCGCCGGCTATCCCTGGTTCCTGGACTGGGGCCGGGACAGCCTCATCGCCGCCCGGGGCCTCCTGGCGGCGGGGTGGGGCGTCGAGGTGGTGGGCCTCCTGCGGACCTTCGGCGCCCTGGAGCGCCAGGGCACCCTGCCCAACCGGCTGGCGGCGGAGGACGACGGGGACCGGGATACTTCCGACGCGCCCTTGTGGTACGCGCTGACCCTGGAGGAGGCTGCGGGGGTCCTGGGGCCGGGTGTCTACGAGGCGAAGGCCGGTGAGCGGACCCTCCGGGAGGTGCTCACCAGCATCGGCCGGGGCTACCTGGGGGGCACCCCGAACGGCATCCGCGTGGATCCGGGGTCGGCCCTCGTGTGGAGCCCCGCCCACTTCACCTGGATGGACACCCAGCACCCGGCCGGCACGCCCCGGGAGGGTTACCCCATCGAGCTGCAGGCCCTCTGGATCCGCCTGTTGCGCCAGCTCGCGGGCCAGGCGGCCCCGTCGGCCGGGGAGCCCTGGGACATGCTGGAGCTGCAGGCCGAAGCGTCCCTGGAGCGCTACTGGCTCCCCTCCGTGGGCTGGTGCGCAGACAGCCTCGCCGCCGCCTCAGGCACTCCGGCGGCCTTGGCGGTGCCCGAGGACCACCTCCGTCCCAACCAGCTGTTCCTGGTGAGCCTGGGGCTGCTGCAGGGGCCCCGGGCCCGCAGCCTCGTGGCGGCTGTGCAGCGCCATCTCCTGGTGCCGGGAGGGCTCCGCAGCCTGGCGCCCCTGCCGGTCTCCGTCCCCCTGGAGATCCGCGACGGCGGCGGCGGGCTGCTGAACGATCCCCGCCAACCCTACTGGGGCCGCTACGAAGGGGACGAGGATACGCGCCGCAAGCCCGCCTACCACAACGGCACGGCATGGGTCTGGCTCCTGCCCACCTTCTGCGAGGCACTGGCCGCCGCCTGGGACCACACGCCGGAGGCGGTGGCGGCGGCCCGGGCCCTGCTGGGCTCCCTCGAGGGACCCCTGGAGGAAGGCTGCGTGGGCCAGCTTCCCGAGCTGCTGGAAGGTGATGCACCGCACGCGCAGCGGGGTTGCGACGCCCAGGCCTGGAGTGCCACCGAGGCCTTTCGGGTGTGGGCAGGACTGTCGGAGGGCCTGTGGGGCAGGGAGGCGTGATGGACCTGGACGGGCTCTGGCGGGGGAAGTACGGCGACCCCAGCGGCCACTTCGGCCTCCGGCAGGAGGGGCGGGGCACCCTGCGGGTACGGGCCTTCCTGCCGGGCGCGGTGCGGGTGGAGCTGGTGACGGCTACCGGCGAGGTCGTGGCCGAGCTGGCGCGGGTCGATCCCGAGGGCCTCTTCGAGGCGAGACTGCCGGGTCACCGGGAACCCTTCCCCTACCGGTTCCGCGTGCACGGCTGGGGCGATATCCAGGAAATCGAGGATCCCTACCGGTTCCCCTCCCGGCTGGGGGACGTGGACCACTACCTGCTGGGGGAGGGCACCCACCTCAGCAGCTACCAGCGGCTGGGGGCCCACCCGGTGACGCTGGACGGCGTGACCGGCACGGCCTTCGCCGTGTGGGCCCCCAGCGCCCGGCGGGTGAGCGTGGTGGGATCCTTCAACGGCTGGGACGGGCGCCGCCACCTGCTGCGGCCGAGCCCGTCCGGCGTCTGGGAGTTGTTCGTCCCCGGGGTGGGACTGGGGGACCTCTACAAGTTCGAGCTGGTGGGCCCCGGGGGCGACCTGCTGCCCCTCAAGGCCGACCCCTATGCCTTCCGCTGCGAGGCGCCCCCCGGCACGGCTTCGGTGGTGCACGGCCTCGGGATCTACCCCTGGCGCGACGGTTCCTGGATGGAGGCCCGCGGGCGAGTCCCGGCCCACCGGGCGCCCCTCAGTGTCTACGAAGTCCACCTCGGGTCCTGGCGCCGGCGACCGGACGGGCGCTTCCTGAACTACCGCGAGATCGCAGAGCAGCTCGTGCCCTACGTGCGCTACCTGGGCTTCACGCATGTGCAGCTCCTCCCGGTGGGCGAGCATCCCTTCTACGGATCCTGGGGCTACCAGCCCCTGGGGCTCTTCGCGCCCACGGGCCGCTACGGATCGCCGGAGGATTTCAAGGCCTTCGTCGATGCGTTCCATGCGGCGGGCATCGGCGTGATCCTGGACTGGGTGCCCGCCCATTTCCCGGAGGACGCGCACGGCCTGGGATCCTTCGACGGGACGCATCTCTACGAGCACGCCGATCCCCGCCAGGGCCGCCACATGGACTGGGGCACCCTGATCTACAACTACGGCCGGCAGGAGGTGCAGAACTACCTCATCGCCAACGCCCTCTTCTGGCTGGACCAGTTCCACATCGATGGGCTGAGGGTGGACGCGGTGGCCTCCATGCTCTACCTGGACTACAGCCGGAAGGCCGGGGAGTGGATCCCCAACCGGTTCGGCGGTCGGGAGAACCTGGAGGCGGTGACCTTCATCCGCCGCCTCAACGAGACCGTGTACGGCCGCCATCCGGGCGTCTTCACCGTGGCCGAGGAGTCCACCGCCTGGCCCATGGTGTCGCGCCCCACCAGCGCCGGGGGGTTGGGCTTCGGCTTCAAGTGGAACATGGGCTGGATGCACGACACGCTGCTCTATTTCTCGCGCACCATGCTGCACCGGCGCTTCCACCATGACGATCTGACCTTCAGCCTGCTCTACCACGGCACCGAGAACTATGTGCTGCCGCTGTCCCACGACGAGGTGGTGCACGGCAAGCGGAGCCTCCTGGGCCGCATGCCGGGAACAGCCTGGGAGCGGTTCGCCAACCTCCGTCTCCTGCTGGCGTACACCTTCGCGCACCCCGGGAAGAAGCTGGTCTTCATGGGGGCCGAGCTGGGGCAGGAGCGGGAATGGAGCCATTCCACGGCCCTGGACTGGGAGCTGCTCGACCGGCCGGAGCACAAGGGCATCCATGATCTGCTGCGCGACCTCAACACCCTCTACCGGGAGCGCGGCTCGCTCCACACCAAGGATTGCGATCCGGGGGGCTTCGCCTGGATCGAGTGCGGCGACCGCGCCAACAGTGTGCTCTCGCTTCTGCGGCGCGGGACCGATCCGGGGGAATTCACGACAGCCGTCCTCAACTTCACGGCCCTCCCCCACCGGGCGTACCGCGTGGGGGTGCCGCAGGCGGGGACCTATACCGAGATCCTGAACACGGATGCCCCGATCTATGGCGGCCAGGATTTCCTGAACCGCGGGGACCTGAGGACGGAACCCGTGCCCATGCACGGCCACCCCCAGTCCCTGTCGCTTACCCTCCCGCCCCTGGGCGCAGTATTCCTCCGACCTTCCGATCGGGCGTAGAATGCTTTTATCCAATTCGAGAATCGAGGCTCAGCCATGGAACCCCTCCGGCAGAAGCTCGAACGGCTGACCCAGAACCTCTGGTGGACGTGGCGGCCAGAGGTCCGGTCCATCTTCCGGGACCTGGATCTGGACCTGTACCAGCGCGCCCATCGCAATCCCATTTCCGTGCTGCGCCAGATCGACACGCGGCAAATGGAGAACCGGGCCATGGAGGTGGACGTGCCGGCCCGCATCGACCGGGCCCTTCGCCAGCTCCACGAGTACCTCCATCCCGTCACCACCTGGGGCCTCTTCCACGCGGGCGCCCTTGGCTCGAGGCCCGTAGCCTACTTCTGCGCCGAGTTCGGGCTCCACGAGTCCATCCCCATCTACTCCGGGGGCCTGGGCATCCTCGCGGGCGACCACCTGAAGGGGGCCTCGAACCTGGGCGTGCCGCTGGTGGGCGTGGGCCTGCTCTACCACCAGGGCTACGTGAGCCAGGTGCTGGACGAGTCCTACTGGCAGCAGGACGTGCTGGAGCCCTACGACCTGAAGGACCTGCCCCTCCGCCTGGCCCGCGATCCCCTGGGCGAACCGGCGCGGGTGTCCGTCGAGATGCCGGGGCGGCTGGTCTGGGCACGCGTGCTGGAGGCCTGCGTCGGCCGGGTGCGGCTCCTCCTCCTGGACACGCGCGACTCCCAGAACAGTGAGGCGGACCAGGGGCTTGCTGCCCGGCTGTACGGCGGCGACCAGCGCATGCGCATCGAGCAGGAGCTGCTTCTCGGTGTGGGCGGGGCCCGGGCCCTGCGGACCCTCGGCATCACCGCCAGCGTGTTCCACCTGAACGAGGGACACACGGCTTTCGCGCTGCTGGAACGGGCGCGCCACCGGGTGCAGGAGGACGGGGTGGATCCCTGGGAGGCCCTGAAGGAGACCGCTGCGGCCGCGGTGTTCACCACCCATACCTCCGTGGATGCAGGCCACGACCGTTTCCCCGCGGACCTGGCCGAGGAGCATCTCCGGCCCCTGGCGGAGGGGCTGAAACTCCCCGTCCAGGATGTGCTCGGCTTCGGCCGGGTGAATCCGGCCGACCACGGCTCTCCCTTCATGCCCACGGTGCTGGCCCTGCGGCATTCCCACCGGTCGAACGGCGTGTCGGCACTGCACGGGGTGGTGTCGCGGGCCATGTGGACGGGCCTCTGGCCCGGCCTGCCGGAGCGCGACGTCCCCATCGGCCACATCACCAACGGTGTCCACGTCCCCACTTGGCTGGCCACGGAGATGAACCAGTTCCTGGAGGCCCACCTCGGCACCAACTGGATGGACGGCATGGTCCACCCGGATCTGTGGACCAAGATCGAGGCCGTGGACTCGGCCGAAATCTGGGAGCTCAAGCAGGTGCTCAAGGCCCGGACCCTCCGCTTCGTGCGCACGCGGGTGGCGGCCACCCGGGCGCGGCTCGGGATGCCCCCCCTCGATCCGCCGCCCCTGGATCAAGATGCCCTCACCATCGGCTTCGCGCGCCGCTTCGTCCCCTACAAGCGGCCGGACCTGCTCTTCACGGACCTGGACCGCCTGGCCGCTCTGGTGAACCACCCGACGCGGCCGGTGAACCTCATCTTCGCGGGGCGGGCCCATCCGGCGGACCAGCTGGGCAAGGGCCTGATCCAGAAGGTGAACCGCCTCCTGGACGATCCGCGCTTCCGCACCCGCATCGTCTTCGTGGAGAACTACAACATCCACGTGGGGCAGAACCTCTACCAGGGCGTGGATGCCTGGCTGAACAACCCCGTGCGCCCCCTGGAGGCTTGCGGCACCAGCGGCATGAAAGTGGCCATGAACGGCGGACTCCACATCTCGGTCCTGGACGGTTGGTGGGCCGAGGCCTTCGACGGGAAGAACGGCTTCGCCATCGGCAGCGGCGAGATCCACGCAGACCCCGAGATCCAGAACCGCCGGGACGCCGAGGCCCTGTTCCGGGTCCTGGAGGAGGAGGTGGTGCCCTGCTACTACGACCGCGACGCCTCCGGAGTGCCCAGGGCCTGGGTACAGCGGGTGAAGCGCTCCATCCGGACCCTGGCCTGGCGCTTCAACTCCGACCGGATGGTGATGGACTACGTCCGGCACTGCTACCTGCCCGCCGCCACGGCCGCCTCCTGCCAGATGCCGCCGCCCTGAGGGCTCAGCATCAATCGGCAGAACGGACCAGCTCCTCGTAGAGATCGAGGTACTGCCGGGCCGACTGGGCCCAGCCGAAGTCCTCCGCCATGGCCCGCTGCTGGAGGGCAGCCCACTCGTCGTGCCGCGTCCGGTACATGTCGAGCGCGCGATCCAGCGCCCCGGCCAGGGCCTCGGCCCGGGGCTCCTTGAAGACGAACCCGGTCGCCCGGCCTGCCGCCACGGCCTCGGGCGTGGCGTCCACCACCGTGTCCGCCAGGCCGCCGGTGGCGCGGACCACGGGGAGCGTCCCGTAGCGGAGGGCGTACAGCTGGGTGAGACCGCAGGGTTCCTCCCGGCTGGGCACGAGGATGGCGTCGGCGCCGCCGTAGAGGCGGTGCGAGAGGCCCTCGTCGAACCCGATCCGGACCGCCAGGCGGGCCGGGTAGAGCCGGGCCGCGGCGAGGAACCGTGTCTCCAGTTCCGGCTCCCCCTGGCCCAGCACCGCGAGCTGGACCTCCTGTGAGCGGAACCTCGGCAGGTTCTCCAGGACCAGGTCCAGGCCCTTCTGCTGCGCGAAGCGGCTGACGATGGCGAAGAGGGGGACGGCGGGGGCCTCCCGCAGCCCCAGCTCCCGCTGCAGCGCCAGCTTGGCCTGGGCCCGCGCGCCGAGGTCCGCCGGTCCGAAGGGCCGGGGCAGGTGGGGGTCGGTGGCTGGGTTCCAGACGTCGTAGTCCACCCCGTTGAGGATCCCGCGGAGGCGGCCGTTCCGCTGGAGGAGCAGGCCCTCCAGCCCCTCGCCGGCGGGGCCGAGGATCTCCCTGGCGTAGGTGGGGCTCACGGTGCTGAGGCGGTCGGCATAGACCAGGCCTGCCTTCAGGAAGCTGAGCTTCCCGTAGAACTCCAGGCCGTCGGGGTGGAAGCAGGCCGCGGGCAGCCCGAGCGGCGTGAGCAGCTCCGCGGGGAAGAGCCCCTGGTAGGCCAGGTTGTGGATGGTCATCACGGTTCGGGGCCTGGGGCCCTCCCCGAGGGCGAGGTAGGCCGGGGCCAGGGCCGTGGGCCAATCATGGGTGTGGACCAGGTCCGGCTTCCATCCCTGCCCGTCGCCGTGGCGGCCCAGGTGGGCGGCCGTCCAGGAGAGGGCCCCGAAGCGCAGGGGCGTGTCGCCGCTGGCCTCGTACGGCGCCCCGTGGTGGAAGAAGGCCGGCTGGTCCAGCAGGTAGAGCGGGAGGCCCGCAGGGCTCCGGCCGAGGAGGACCCGGGCCTCTCCGCCGCCCATGAGGTCCCCCAGGGAAAGGACGGACTCCAGGGGGGCCGCGGCCTGCTTCAGGACCGGGAAGCCGGGCAGCAGCAGGCGGAGGTCCACGCCCAGGAACCGCAGCGCCTTCGGGAGGGCCGCCATCACGTCGGCGAGGCCACCCACCTTCACATGGGGGAAGAGCTCGGTTCCAGCGAAAAGGACCCTCATGGATCAGGGCTCCAGGCGGTCGAGCATGGCCTGGGAGATGAGGGTCACGCCGTTGGCGGTGCGGGAGAAGCGCCGCTCATCCTCTTTCGGATTCTCCCCCACGATCAGCCCGGGAGGGATGCGGCAGCCGCGGTCCACCACCACCCTCCGCAGGCGGGCCCGTTCGCCGATGTCGACCCGGGGAAGGATCACGGCCTCCTCGAGTTCCGCGTAGGAGTGGACCCGCGAGCAGGTGAAGAGGATCGAGTCGCGGATGTGGGCCCCCGAGACGATGCAGCCGCCTGACACGAGGCTGCTCACAGCCGAGCCCTGGCGCACATCGTCGCGGTGGACCAGCTTGGCCGGCGGCAGCTGCTCCTGGTACGTGTAGATCGGCCAGGTGTAGTCGTAGAGGTTCAGGGCGGGCTGCACGGACACGAGGTCCATGTTGGCCTCCCAGTACGCGTCCACGGTTCCCACGTCCCGCCAGTAGGGATCGGCGTTCAGCTGGTTGGGGATGCAGCTGCGCTCGAAGCGGTGGGCGTACACCCTGGCCCGCTGGACGATGCCGGGGATCAGGTCATGGCCGAAATCGTGGCCCGATTCGCTGCGGGCGTCCCGCAACAATTCGTCGTAGAGGAACTCCGCCTTGAAGAAGTAGATCCCCATGCTGGCCAGCGCGTGATCGGGGCGGTCGGGGATGCCGGGGGGATCCTCGGGCTTCTCCACGAAGGAGAGGATGCGGTCCTGGTCGTCCACCTGGGCGATGCCGAAACCCTTGGCGGAGAGGCGGGGCACCTCCAGGCACGCGATGGTCATGTCGGCGTTGTTGTTCAGGTGGTCTTCCAGGAAGTACTTGTAGTCCATCCTGTAGACGTGGTCCCCGGCGAGGACGAGCACGTGCTGGGGATCGAAGTTCCGGATGTTCTCCACGTTCTGGAACACCGCGTCGGCCGTGCCGTTGTACCAGCACTCCTTGTCCAGGCTCTGCTGAGCGGGCCAGACGTGGACGAATTCCTGGAGGATCCCCGGCAGGAAGCTCCAGGCGAACTCCAGGTGCTCCAGCAGCCGGTGGGAGTTGTACTGGGTCAGGATGGCGATCTTGCGGAAGCCCGAATTCACGCAGTTGGAGAGCGTGAAGTCGATGATCTTGAACTTCCCCCCGAAATCGAGGCCGGGTTTCGAGATCCAGTCCGTGAGATCGGCGAGACGCCGTCCCCTCCCCCCGGCCAGAACCACGGTCAGGATGCGGCGAGGACTGAGGTAGGTCTCCTTGAGGGGCACGGCGCCCTCCGTGAAGCCTGGAACGTCTGAGCCGGGTTGGATCGCCATCGGCAAATCCAGGGCCCTTGGGACGCCCGTAAAGGATCTATCCATCCACTAGTGGCGTCAAGGAGATCGGAGTGCAGGCGGATTCGCGGGATCCATCCGACCCACGGTAGGGACTTTGCAGGGCCCAGGCGGGTGCTAGGCTCACCGGAACCAAGCTCTTCAGAGAGTCACCATCCGGAGGTCCCATGCGATCCGCAGTCATCGTCGAAGCCAAGCGCACCCCCGTCGGCCGGGGCGTCAAGGGGGCCTACGCCGCCACTCGCCCGGAACAACTGGGGTCGGTGGTGATCGAGGCCATCAAGCCCCTGCTGAAGGACTGGTCCGCCCTTGAGGATGTCCTGGTGGGATGTGCCATGCCCGAAGGAGAGCAGGGCATGAACATGGCGCGGCTGATCAGCTTCCGGGCCGGTCTACCCATCACCGCCGGCGCCGCCACCATCAACCGGTTCTGCGGCAGCAGCCAGGAGACCATGCTCATGGCCGCCCGGGCCATCCTGGCCGGGGCCGGGGACATCTTCCTCGCCGGGGGGGTGGAGAGCATGTCCAAGGTTCCGATGATGGGCTTCAACCCCAGCGTGGATCCCTACATCAGCGAGACCTTCCCCGCGGCCTACTGCTCCATGGGCATCACTGCCGAGAACCTGGCGAAGGAATACAAGATCACCCGGAAGGAACAGGACGAGTTCGCCTTCCAGAGCCACCAGAAGGCCGCGGCCGCCTGGAAGGCCGGGAAGTACGAGAAGGAGGTGGTCCGCTTCGAAACGAAGGGCCTGGACGGCAAGCCCGTCACCCTGAAGCAGGACGAGTGTGTCCGCGCCGACACCAGCCTCGAGAAGCTGGGTGACCTGAAGCCCGCCTTCCTGGCCGAGGGCACTGTCACCGCTGGCAACAGCTCACCCATCACCGACGGCGGGGCCTTCCTGCTCGTGATGGAGGAGTCCCTGGCCAAGTCCCTGGGCCTGAAGCCCCGCGCCCGCATCTTGAACGGCGCCGTGGCCGGCGTCGAGCCCGACCGCATGGGCATCGGCCCCGTCCCCGCTGTGAAGAAGGTCCTGGATCGTGTGGGCCTGAAGCTGGATCAGATCGATGCCATGGAGCTGAACGAGGCCTTCGCGGCCCAGAGCCTGGCCGTGATCCGGGAGGGCGGCTACGACCCCGCCAAGGTGAACGCCTGGGGCGGCGCCATCGCCATCGGCCATCCCCTGGGCGCCAGCGGCGCCCGCATCCTCACCACCCTGCTGAACCGCCTTGAGACCGATGGTGGCAAGTACGGGATCGCCACCATGTGCATCGGCGGCGGCCAGGGCATCGCGTCCGTCATCGAAAAGATCTGATCCAACCACACGACATCGAGACTGGAGGTTGGACATGAACATCAAGAAGATCGGCGTACTGGGATCGGGCGTGATGGGCTCGGGCATCGCGGCCCATGTGGCAAGCGCAGGCTGCCAGGTGGAGCTGCTGGACATCGTCATCGACGAGGCGGCGCCCGACAAACTGGCGGAAGGGGCCCTGGCGGGCCTGGCGAAGTCCAAGCCGGCCTTGGCCATGCACCCCTCGTTCCTGAAGAAGATCCGGCCCGGCAACCTGCGGGACCACCTGGACCGCCTGTCGGACTGCGATTGGGTGGTGGAGGTGGTGAAGGAAGATCTCGCCATCAAGCGGGATCTCTACACCCGCCTGGAACCCAAGCTCAAGGCCGGAGCCTGGATCAGCTCGAACACCTCGGGCATTCCGCTGAAGCTCCTCGTGGAGGGCCGCACGGACGCCTTCCGCAAGCATTTCGTCATCACCCACTTCTTCAACCCCGTGCGCTACCTCCGCCTGCTGGAGTTCGTGAAGGGCCCCGAGGTGGACGAGAAGGAGGCCCTGGCCTTCCGCACCTGGCTGGAGGAGGCCCTCGGCAAGGAGGTGGTGCCGGCCTATGACAGCCCCACCTTCATCGGCAACCGCATCGGCATCCACGGCATCATGGCCACCCTGCACATGGCCCTGGCGGAGAAGATCCCCTTCGAGGTCCTGGACATGGTCCTGGGCGATGCCTCGGCCCGGGCCAAGAGCGCGGCCTTCCGCACCGCCGACCTGGCGGGCGTGGACATCCTGGCGGCCACGGCGAAGAACGTCTATGACCTGTGTCCCAAGGACGAGGTGCGCGACGTCTTCAAGTTCCCCGAGTTCCTCCAGTGGATGCTGGACAACAAGCTGTTCGGCAACAAGGTGAAGCAGGGCTTCTTCAAGAAGGGGCCCAAGGATGCCAAGGGCAAGAAGACCTTCCTGGCCATCGACGCCACGACGCGCGAGTACGTCCCCCAGGTGCGGAAGGACTGGCCGATCCTCAAGGAGCTGAAGGGGATCGACGACCCAGCGGAAAAGGTGAAGACCCTCCTCACCAGCGACACGGAGGCCGGCCGCCTGGCCTGGCGCTGCATCGCCCCCAACCTCACCTACGCCGTGAACCGGCTGGGCGAGGTGACGGACGGCCCCCTGAACGTGGACCGCGCCATCAAGAACGGCTTCGCCTGGGAGCTGGGCCCCTTCGAGACCTGGGACACCCTGGGCGTGGAACGGGTCGTGGCGCGCATGCGCTTCGACGGGCAACCCATCGCGCCCCTCGTGGAGCAGATGCTGGCCAAGGGCGTCACCAGCTTCTACCGCTGGGAGCACGGCATCCCCGTGGCCCAGCTGAACCCGAAGACCCTGGCCTACGATCCGATCCTGGAAGACAAACGCGTGATCATCCTCAAGCGGGAGGAGGGCCGCGGGAAGGTGGTGGCCGAGAACGGCAGCTGCCAGCTTCTCGACCTGGGCGACGACGTGGCCTGCCTGGCCTTCCGCAGCAAGATGAACGCCCTGGATGACGGCATCATCGGCCTGATGGAGGACACCATCCAGAAGCACGTCCCCGGGCGGTTCAAGGGCCTGGTGGTGGGCAACCAGGGCCAGCACTTCAGTGCCGGCGCGAACCTGGTCATGGTGCTGAACGCCGCCAAGGACAAGCAGTTCGACCAGATCCTTGAAGTGGCCCGCCGGCTGCAGTACGCGGGCCGGATGCTGACCTACGCGCCCTTCCCGACGGTGGCGGCGCCTTTCAATCTCGCCCTGGGCGGCGGTTGCGAGGTTTCCATGTCCTGCCAGCGGGTGGTGGGCCACGCCGAGCTCTACATCGGCCTGGTGGAAGTCGGCGTAGGCGTCATCCCCGCCGGCGGCGGCTGCCTCCAGATGCTCCTCCGCATGGAGGACGCCATGGCGGCCCAGAACCAGCTGGGCCCCATGCCCAAGGTGAAGGCTGCCTTCCAGGGCATCGGCACGGCCAATGTGAACACCAGCTTCGACGAGGCCCAGCGCAACGGCTACCTGCGCCGCACGGACCGCCGCGTCATGAACAAGGCCTTCCTATTGAACGAGGCCAAGCAGGAGGTTCTCAAGATGGTCGCGGACTTCCAGCCCGTGAAGGAGCGCACCCTGCGCCTGCCGGGCCGGGGGGGCAGCGAGGCCCTGAAGATGGCCGTCCGCGACTTCCAGCTCCAGGGACTGGCCAGCGAGCACGACGCCGTCATCATGGGCGAGCTGGCCAACATCCTCTGCGGCGGGGACGTCAGCCTGGTCCAGGAGGTCACCGAGGAGCGCATCCTCGAACTCGAGCGCGAAGCCTTCACCCGCCTCTGCGGCATGGAGAAGACTCAGGCCCGCATGGATGCCATCCTGAAGACGGGCAAGCCCCTGCGCAACTAGTCTCAAATACCGCGTTTTTGTGACTTAAGCCGCCTTTTCCCGGGCGGCTTTTTTTCCGGTTGCCAGGGCTGGGGCAGATCGGAACACTTGGGGCGTTCCCAATCGAAGCCATCCATAGGAGGCACTGTGAGCGGAAATTCTCAGTCAACTCCACGGGTAGCGGCCATCGTGGGCCCCTACCTCTCCGGAAAGACCTCCTTGATGGAGAGCCTTCTCTTCGTGGCGGGCGCTCTGCCACGCAAGGGCTCCGTCAAGGAGGGGAACACCGTCGGCGATGCCTCCATGGAAGCCAAGGCCCGCCAGATGAGCGTGGAGGCCAGCCTGGCCGCCTGCACCTACCAGGACCAGGCCTGGACCCTGATCGACTGTCCCGGCTCCGTGGAGTTCGGCCAGGATGCCATCCATGCGCTCATGGTGGCCGACATCGCGGTGGTGGTCTGCGATCCGGACCCGGGCCGGGCCCTCATGGTCGCGCCCACCCTCAAGTTTCTGGACGACCACAAGATTCCCCACGTCCTCTTCATCAACAAGATGGAGGCCCCCGGCAGCGGCGCGAAGCTGAAGGACGTGCTGGGCGCGCTGCAGGGCGTCTCCGAGCGCCCCCTGGTGCTGGTGGAGATCCCCATCCGCGACGGCGACCAGATCACCGGCTACGTGGACCTGATCAGTGAACACGCCTACAAGTACGATGCGGCCAGGGACGCCGATCTGGTCACCCTGCCGGAGTCCGTCCTGCCCGAGGAGCACGAGGCCCGGCAGCTGATGCTGGAGAAGCTGGCGGACTTCGACGACCACCTCATGGAGGAGCTGCTGGGCGACGTGGTCCCCCCCCTCGATGAGATCACCGAGGACATGGCCAAGGATGTCCAGGAAGATCTGCTGGTGCCCGTGCTCTTCGGATCGGCCGACCGGGATGCCGGCATCCTGCGGCTCTTCCAGACCCTCTGCGCCGAAGCGCCCTTCGCCGGCGCCACGGCGGCCCGGCTGGGCCTTCCGGACGGCAAGGAGCCCCTGGTCCAGGTCTTCAAGACGGTCCACGCCCAGCACGTGGGCAAGCTGAGCATCGCCCGGGTGTGGCGTGGCGAAGTGGCCGATGGCGCCTCTTTTGGCGGCAACCGCGTCAGCGGCATGAACCGGCTCTTCGGTCCCCAGCAGACCAAGCTCGCCAAGGCCGGCGCTGGCGAGGTGGCGGCCCTGGGCCGCATGGACGACATCCGGACGGGCGATGGGCTCACCCCCACCGGCAAAGTCGAGCTGACCTGGCCCGAGCCCTTCCAGCCCATGCTGGCCCTGAGCCTCCACACCACCAAGAGCGGCGACGACGTCAAGCTCTCCACCTCCCTCCAGAAGCTCTGCGAAGAGGACGCCTCCCTGCGGGTGGAGCAGAACGCCGAGACCCAGGAACGCATCCTCTGGGGCCAGGGCGAGATCCACCTCAAGTGCGCGCTGGACCGGCTGAAGAGCCGCTTCGGCCTCGACGTCATGCACCACCCGCCCCTGGTCCCCTACCGCGAAACCTTCACCAAGGCCACCAAGATCCATGGCCGCCACAAGCACCAGACCGGCGGCCACGGCCAGTTCGGGGATGTGTGGCTGGAGATCAGGCCCCTGCCGCGCGGGTCCGGCTTCGAGTTCGAGGAGCGCATCGTGGGCGGCGTCGTGCCCAAGAACTTCTTCGGCGCGGTGGAGCACGGCGTCGTGGACTGGATGAAGCGCGGCCCCCTGGGCTTTCCCGTGGTGGACATCCACGTCGCACTGGTGGACGGCAGCTACCACACCGTGGACAGCTCCGACATGGCCTTCAAGACCGCCGCCCGCATCGCCATGACCGAGGGCTCGCCCCTGTGCCATCCCGTGCTCCTGGAGCCCATCACCGAGGTGCAGATCTCGGTGCCCAGCGAGTTCACCTCCAAGGCCCAGCGGCTCGTCACCGGCCGCCGCGGCGGCCAGGTGCTCGGCTTCGACGCCAAGCCCGGCTGGAACGGGTGGGACGTGGTCTCCGCCTACATCCCCCAGGCCGAGATGAGCGATGTCATCGTCGAACTGCGCAGCCTCACCATGGGCGTCGGCTCCTTCACCTGGTCCTTCCACCACCTCCAGGAGCTCGTCGGTCGGGATGCCGACAAAGTGGTCGAGGCGCGGAAGCAGGCGAAGACGACGGCCTGAGGCCAGGCGCGGCTCCAGCCCTGGCGGGCTGGAGATAGAAAAGGCCATTCTCTCCTTGCGATGCGACAATCTATCTCGGAATCCTCGCCAGAGGATTCCGAGCATGGAGCGGCGCTTGGCACAGAAGGGCGTGCAGATCATCACCGTGGAACCCGGCAGCCTGGCCGAGGAGGCCGGGCTCCGGCCCGGGGACACGCTGGTGGCCATCAATGGCGAGGCGGTGCTGGACCAGCTGAACTACCAGTTCCTGGTGACCCAGCGGGATGAGACGGACCTCCTCGTCCAGCGCCCGGACGGCAGCACCTTCGAGGCCTCCGTGGAGAACGGGGGCGAGGGCATCGGGGTGGACCTGGCCCAGGACGAGGTGAAGGTCTGCAAGCAGAACTGCGTGTTCTGCTTCGTGCACCAGATGCCCAAAGGCTTCCGGAAGTCGCTCTACCTCAAGGACGAGGACATCCGCCTGTCGTTCCTCTACGGGCACTTCACGACGCTTTCCAGCAGCGATGACGCCGAGCTGGACCGCATCGTCCGCGAGCGCCTGAGCCCCATCCACGTCTCCGTGCACGCCACGGATCCCGTGGCCCGGGTGGCGGTGGTGGGCAACCCGCGGGAGGGCGACATCCTCCGCAAGATCGACCGGCTGCTGGCCGGAGGCATCGATGTCCACACCCAGGCGGTGGTGGCGCCGGGATTGAACGATGGCGCCATCTGGGAGCGCACCCTGGACGACCTCTGGGCCCGGCGCCCTGAGCCCGGCCGGCGGGGCGGGGTGCTGAGCCTCTCCTGTGTGCCCGTGGGTCTTACACGTCACCGGGAGAACCTGCCGGCGGTGGAGGACGTCAGCCAGGCCTTCGCCCGGGACTGGGTGGCCCGCTGGACGCCGGAGGTGCGGAAGTTCGCCAAGGCCAACGAAGGCGAGCCCTGGCTCCTGCTGGCGGACGAGTGGTTCACCCGGGCCGGGATCGAGGTGCCGGGCCGGGCCTTCTATTCCCGGTCCTGGGCCCAGTTGGAGAACGGGGTGGGCCTGGTGCGCCGCTTCCTGGAACACAGTCGCCGGTTCATCGGCAGTCCCCGGGCCCAGGGCTTCCGGGGTCGCCGGGCGCTGCTCCTCACCGGATCCAGCTTCGCGCCCGTGCTGAGCCGGGTGGTGGCGGAGCTGAACCGGTCGACGGGCAGCCACCTGCGGGTGGCCGCGGCCCGGAACTTCAGCTTCGGCGACAGCGTCACCGTGGCGGGCCTGCTCTGCGGTGAGGACCTGAAATACGCGGCCCACGCGGACCGGGAGGCCCGGGGCGGCCGTCCCGACTGGGTGGACGCCGTGGTGGTGCCTTCAGCGAGCCTGAGGACGCATACGGGGCCCACCGACCAGTACACGCTCCGCGGAGCCGTGGTGCGCGAGGAGGGCACCTTCCTGGACGACCTCACCCTGCCTCAGCTGGCCACGGACCTGGGTGTGGCGGCGGTGCCGAGCGGGGCGAACCTGTCCCACCTGCTGGATCATCTGGAGGCCGCCGATCGCGGGGCCTTCCGCGGCGGCGCCCTGCAGCGGGCCTTCCATGCCGACGGCCTGAATCTGCCCCAGGGGGCCTACAACCCCTGAGGACGGCGGATCTCCGGTTCCGCTTCGGGCGCCTGCATCGGATGATGAGGTAACGACCCCGAGGAACCACCCCGATGCCCACGCCCCCCGCCGTCCTCTCCCGCAGCCGTACCCTGGCGCGCCTGGAACTAGCGGGATCTGCCTTCTGCTTCGGGCTCATGGCCATCCTGGCCCGCAAGCTCACCCAGCCGGGCATGGGCTTCACCGCCGGACACCTGTCCGTGTTCCGCTTCGTGGTGGGGGTGCTCCTCAGCCTGGCCGCCTTCCGGATCTGGCCGGGCCTGTATCATCCCGGCAACTACCGGCTGCTGGTGACGAGGGGGATCTCCGGGGGACTGGTCGTGGTGCTCTACTTCTACGCACTGGCGCACATCCCGGCGGGCGAAGCCGGGGTCCTGTACAACCTCTTCCCGGTCTTCGCCACGGCCATGTCCCTCTACCTGTTCAAGGAGCGGCCCACGGTCCACCTGCTGGTGGCAGTGGCGGCCGCTTCGCTGGGCGTGGTGCTGGTGCTGGGGCAGGGCGGGGTCTCCCTGGGGCTGCGACTGGGCGCGGGCGAAGCGGCGGCCCTGGCGGCGGCGGTGTTCGCGGCGGTGAGCGCCAACGCCATCCGGGCCGCCCGGCCCACGGACAATGCCCCCACGATCTTCTTCTTCTTCTGCCTGGCGGGCCTGCCCGTGGTGCTGCCCTTCGCCCTGGATCCCTGGCCGGGAGGCCTGGTGCCCTGGTCGGTGGCCCTGCTCATGAGCCTCCTGGCCTTCGCGGGCCAGATCCTCATGGCACAGGCCTACGGCGCGCTCTCCGTGGCTGAGGCGGCCATCTGGCTCCAGCTCATGCCGGTCGTCCAGTACCTGCTGGCGGTGCCGCTCCTGGGGGAGCGGGCGACAGCCATGGGCCTGGCCGGTGTCGCGCTCACGGTGACCGGAGTGGCCTACGGGACGATCCTCGGCCACCGCCGGCCCGCCGGCGCGCCGGCCTGAACGGAAAAGGCCCCGCCGGGGCGGGGCCTTTCATGTCGGTCCGGGAAGGTCAGCCGGCGACGGGCACCGCGACAGCGGGCCGCTTCAGGATGGAGACAGCCACCTTCACGTCGCCGCCGTCCTGGCCCTGGAACTTGTCCTGCTGCTCCAGGGACTTCTTCTTCGCCGTCTCGGAGGCCACGCGGATGGCATCCAGGGCGTCGACGGCATTCTGGAACTTCACGTCCTCGTCGATCTTCAGGAAGATCTTGCGGTAGCCCAGGGGCTGCAGCATGACGATCTCGGGAAGCCTGTTCTTGATGCCGTCGGCGTCGATCTTGTCGGCCTGGAGCATCATGTTCCCGTCCTTGTCGATGCTGATGACGACGGGGGGATTGTTCGGGTCGGTCTTGGGCGGGGTCGTGGTCTGGATGACCTGGGGGACCACCACCTTCATGGCCTTGCTGAGGCCGGGCACCATCACGATGAACACGATGAGGAGCACCAGCACGATGTCGATCAGCGGTGTGACGTTGATATCGGATTTCTGCTTGCCCTTGGGGCCACCGGCATCCATTACTGGCCTCCTTCCTTCTTGTCCTTGTCCTCGCTGGTCACGATGGACGCCTCGTCGGCGCCACCCTTCCGGCAGACCTGGAACAGATCATTGACGTACTTGAAGGGGAGGTCGGCATCGGCCTTCACGAACACGCGTTTGTCGACGTGCTGCGAGAGGTTCCGGTTGATGTAGTCCTCGAGCTTCTGCTCCCCGGCATCGTTCCCGATGAAGAAGCGCTCGTCCTTGGCATCCTTGTCGTCGATCAGGACGGCGCCGGGTCCGGTCACTTCATAGGTCTTGGGATCGCGCTTGGAGGTCAGCATCAGGGTGAGGTACTTCACCCCCTGGTCCTCCTGCTGGTCGACCTTCGGAGCATGCTTCGAGAGCGGCAGCTTGACGGCGTTGTTCACCGCCGGGGTGATCACGATGAAGATGATCAGAAGCACCAGCACGATGTCCACGAGCGGCGTGACATTGATGTCGGCCTTCATTCCACCCTTGGAACCACCTGCATCCATGGTGTTCTCCTTTGAAAGAGCCCGAGGGCTCGCGCCCCCGGGCCGGGGTGGAAAGGTCCTAGGCCTGGCTCTCGCGGCGGATGAACTCGTCGATCATCTGGGAGGCCGCGTTGTTGATGTTGGTCACGACCATGTCCTGCTTGTTGGTCAGGAGGTTGTAGATCCACACGGCCGGGATGGCGGTGATCAGGCCGAGGGCGGTGGTGGCCAGGGCCTCACCGATGGAGCCGGCCAGGGCGTTGATGTCGCCGGCGCCCTTGGTCTTCAGGTCGGAGAAGACCTTGATGATGCCGATCACGGTGCCGAGCAGGCCGATGAAGGGGGCCAGGGCGCCGATGGTGGCGAGGCTGCTCATGCCCTTCTTCAGGAGCTCGAGGACCTCGGCGGTGCCGCGGGCGATGGCACGCTCCACAGGCTGGATGGCGTCGTGGTTCGGGTTCATGGTCTTCAGCTGCTTCTCGTACTGGAAGATGTCCAGGCCGTGCTTCAGCACCAGGGCCACGTGGGACTTGTTGTGGGTGGTGGCGGCGCGCTTGGCGGCCTCGAAGTCACCGCGGCGCAGGGTGTCCATGAAGAGCTTCAGGAACTTGTCGGAGGCGGCGTTGCTCTGCGCGTAGGTCACGAAGCGGTCGATGGCGACGTAGATCTGCAGGGCGAGCAGGAAGAAGAGGATGACGATGATGAACTTGTTCATGATGGAGGCCGCGCGCCAGATCTCGATGGCAGAGAAGCTGTCGTGGCCGCCTTCGAGAAGGCCGAACACCAGGGGGGAGGCAAGCAGGTTCATTGGGGTTTCCTTATGGGTAAGTGAAGTGGCGTAAGGAGGGTTTCGCTCAGCGGATGGTCACCCGCCAGCACAGGCAGGGGCGAGGCGCTTCTGGCTACCTGAGGCGGAAGGGCATGGTCAGCTTGAAGCGGGCGTACTGTGGCACGCCGTTCAGCAGGGCCGGCTCGAACTTCCACTTCATGGCGTAGGCTTCGGCCGTGGGCCGCAGCTGGGGAGGTCCCTCCTTCGCCGAGGCGGAGGTGGGAATGCCGTCGGGACCGACGACGATCTCCACGACCACCGTGCCCTGGATCTTGGCGATCTTGGCGAGGGGCGGGTAGGGAGGCGCAGGCGGCTGGTACTTCACCTTGATCTGGCTGAAGTCGAAGTCCACCACCTTGCCGGTGCCACCGACGACACCGCCGACCACGCCGCCGACGACACCGCCGATCACGCCGCCGGGGACGCCGCCGGGGACGCCGCCGGGAACGCCGCCGAGGGAGTTGTCCTGCTTGGGCAGCTCCTTGGGCACCGTCTCAGGCACCACTTCCTGGCGCGGGTCGATGGGCGTCGTGTCCACCTTGGCCGTGCTCGTCACCGCGGCCGGCGGCGGCGGTGGCGGAGGCGGCGGGGGCGGAGGCGGCGGCGGCGGCGGCGGGGCCGTCTCCACAGTCTCGGCGAGGTCGATGCCCACGGTCTTGATGACCTTCTTGCCGGCCTCGGTCTGCTTCGCCAGCTGGAAGGCCACGAAGGCGAACAGACAGTACATGGCGATCGTCGTCGGGACGGTCACCACAGGGTTGCCCCGCCTGATGGCCTTGTTCCCGGCGGCGATGGAGGGCCGATAGACGGCATCCTCCAGCGTCTCCGAGGGAGCGGCCGGCTTTGCGGGGGCAGGTTTTTTGGGATCTTTGCTCATGCGACTCCCTTGAAAGATCCGAGGGAAAACAGCGAGCCGAACTGGCGGGAACACCAATCCGGCTCCGAAGAAGGTGGGATAAAGATCTGGGGCAGGCCCAACGGCTAAGATGGCAAAGGACTGCCTCCGGGTCAAGCGCAGAAAACCCCCGCAATGCCTCGCGGACAGGGCGTTCCACGTTTTTTTCATGGCCGTCCAATCCTGGTTTCATGGGCCAAACCGTGTGGGTGTTAATTTTTGTTAAGAGGGCCAGGTCACAGTCATGTCATCGATCACAACTCGTCTCTTCGCAGCCCAGAATGAATCTGCCGGTCCCGGCCCCGCACGGGCCGGACGCTTCTCCACGGCCCACGGCGAGGTTCTCACGCCGGCCTTCATGCCCGTGGGCACCCAAGGCACGGTGAAGGGCATCACCCCCGCCCAGCTGCGCGAGATCGGACCCCAGGTGATCCTCGGCAACACCTACCATCTGGGGCTGCGCCCGGGAGACGGACTGGTGGCCGCCCTCGGCGGACTCCACCGATTCATGGGCTGGGAGGGGCCCATCCTCACCGATTCGGGGGGGTTCCAGGTGTTCTCCCTGGCCTCTCTCAGGAAGATGTCGGAAGAGGGGGTGGCCTTCCAGAGCCACGTGGACGGAAGCCCGCAGTTCCTGTCGCCCGAGCGGAGCATGGAGATCCAGCGGAACCTCGGCTCCGACATCTGCATGGCCCTGGACGAGTGCCCGCCGGGGCGCATGGAGCGTAGCAAGCTGGAGCTCAGCATGGCCCGCACCACCCGCTGGCTGGTCCGGAGCCGGGCCGTGCCCCTCCAGCCGCACCAGGGGCTCTTCGCCATCAACCAGGGCGGGACCCACCTCGACCTGCGGCGCCGCCACCTGGCCGAGGCCCTGGATATCGACAGCCGGGCGCCCTTCCAGGGCTTCGCGGTGGGCGGCCTGAGCGTGGGTGAGCCCAAGGAGGAGATGAACGCCGTGCTGGCCGAGTTCGTGAAGGAGCTGCCGGCGGACCGGCCGCGCTACCTCATGGGGGTGGGCACCCCGGAGGACCTGCTTTTCGGCATCGAGCAGGGGGTGGATCTCTTCGATTGCGTCCTGCCCAGCCGGGAGGCCCGGCACGGGCGGATCCTCACCAGCCGGGGCCGGCTCAACCTGAAGAACGCCCGGCACCGGGAGGTGGACCTCCCCCTGGATCCGGACTGCGCCTGCTACACCTGCCGGACCTTCAGCCGGGCCTACCTGCATCACCTCTTCCGTTGCGGCGAGCTGCTGGCCTTCACGCTGAACACGATCCACAACCTGAGCTACACTGTGGGGCTCACCCGAGCCGCACGGCAGGCGCTGCTGGAGAACCGCTTTCCCGCCTTTGCCCAAGCCGCGCGCGCAGGGTGGATGACCGAGGAGCCCTGAATGACCTTCGCCCTGATCCAGCAGACCCCCGCCTCCGGCCCTCCGGGCTGGACGCAGTTCGTGTTCATCGGCGGCATGGCCCTGATGTTCTACTTCCTCCTCATCCGGCCCCAGAGCAAGGCCCGGAAGGAGATGGAGGCCCGCCTCTCCAAGCTGAAGGCCGGGGATGAGGTGATCCTCTCCTCGGGCCTCTACGCCACCATCGACCGCGTCGAGGACAAACACATCTGGCTGAAGCTCGGCAACTCCGTGGTGAAGGCCCGCCGGACCGCGGTGGCCGCCCTCGCCGCCGAGCCCGAATCCCAGAACTGATCCCCTCCCCGCCGGTCCGGCCCCGCCGGACCGCCTTCTGTTAGGAGAGCCCCGTGAGCAAGCGGAGCCTCTGGCGCCTCGTCACCGTCCTGGCCATCCTCCTCGGCTGCGGCTATTTCTTCACGCCCCTCTCCAAGGTGAAGCTGGGCCTCGATCTCCGGGGCGGCGTCCACTTCGAGCTGGAGGTCCAGGGCCAGGAGGCCCTCGTGGCCGACCTGCAGGATTCGCGGGACCGGCTCATCTCCCGCCTCCGGGACAAGGGGTTCTCCTCGGCCACTGTGCGGGTGGATGGTGACGCCCTCCGCGTGGAGGGCGCCGGCGCCGAACAGAAGGCCACCATGGAGAAGGTGGTCAAGGACTTCTTCTCCGGCTACGCGCTGGAGGAAGACGGGGCCTCCTACCGCCTCTACCAGAAATCCGACTACCAGAGGCAGCTCAAGGACGACGCCAACAAGCGGGCCCTGGAGGTCATCGAGAAGCGCATCCGGGACATCGACCCGGCCAACGTGCTGGAACCCGAGATCACGGCCAGCGGCGCGGAGGGCAACCGCATCGTGGTGGAGATCCCCGGCATCGAGGAAGGCGATCGCGAGCGCATCAAGAAGCTGCTGTCGACGCCCGGCCATCTCGAGCAGCGCCTTCTCGCCAAGGCGGACGTGATCAAGTTCCCCACCCGCGAGGCGGCCATGGAGCACTTCCACGGGCAGCTCCCGGAGGGGACCGAGCTGGTTCCCGAGATCGAGAGCGACCGGGCGGCCCGCCGCGCCGGCCAGCCGGTCGCGAAGACCAAGCCCGGCGAAGAGAAGATCAGCCTGTGGGTGCTGCTGGACAGCCGCATGGGGGTGGATGGCGCCGACATCATCGACGCCCACCGGGCCTCGAATTCCCAGACCGAGGCCAACGAGGTCAACTTCACCCTGAACAAGAAGGGGGATGACGACTTCGCCCAGATCACCGGCATCGCGGCCGACGAAAGCCGCCTCATCGCCATCGTGCTGGACCACAAGATCATCACGGAGCTGAGCGCCAAGGAGAAGATCATCGGCGGCGCCGTGCGCATCGCCGGCAACTTCTCGGCCCAGGAGGCCGACGACCTGGCCAGCCAGCTCCGCAGCGGGGCCCTGCGCGCGCCCATGAAGTTCCTGGAGGAGCGGGTGGTGGGCCCCGGCCTGGGCCGCGACTCCATCCACGCCGGCGTGCGGGCCGCCCTCATCGGATTCCTCACGATCATCCTGTTCATGGTGGTCTTCTACCACTGGTCGGGTGTCAACGCGATCGTGGCCCTTACCGTGAACGTCATCGTGATGATGGGCCTCCTGGGCTCCTTCAGGGCAACCCTGACGTTGCCAGGCATCGCGGGTTTCGCCCTGACCCTGGGCATGGCCGTGGATGCCAACATCCTCATCTTCGAGCGCATCAAGGAGGAGCTCGCCACCGGCAAGAGCGTCCCCGGGGCCATCGACGCGGGCTTCGACCGCGTGTTCTGGACCATCGTGGACAGCCACGTGACCCAGCTCTTCGCGGCCCTCCTGCTGTTCATCTTCGGCACCGGCCCCGTCAAGGGCTTCGCCGTCACCCTCACTGTGGGCGTGGTGGCCAGCCTCTTCACCAGCATCTACATCAGTCGCTTCATCTACGACTGGGTGCTGGAACACCACCCCGGCACCAAGACCCTGTCCGTGGGCACCCACACGTTCTTCAAGGGCGCCGCCTTCGACTTCATGAAGTACAAGAACATGGCCCTGGCGATCAGCTGGGGACTCATCCTCGTCAGCCTCGCCTACGTCCATCCCTGGCACATCGCGAACAACCCCCGGATCAAGCTGGGCATGCAGTTCGTGGGCGGCAACGACATGACCGTGCGGTTCCGGGGGCCCATGGAGCCCGAGACCATCCGGGCGGCCCTGGCCAAGGGTGGCTTCGCCGATGCCTCGGTGGTGGCCTACGAAGGCAGCGACAAGTCGTACCAGGATTTCGCCGTGAAGGTGAAGGCCCGGAAGGATGCCGACCAGAAGGACGCCACCCAGCAGGCCAACGCCCTCCGCGCCATCTTCAAGCAGCTGGATCCCGAGGCTGCCACCAGCGCCCTGCCGCCCCTCAACCTCGAAGGGTCCAAGAACCTGGCGGATGCGCTCATCAAGGACAACCCCCTCGGCAAGGCCCAGGACGATCAGGGCCAGGCCCTGGCCGCGGCCTACGGGCCCATGGCGGATCGCATCATCTCCATCCGCGACCGCCTGCCCTCCGGGCTCTACCAGAGCTTCGACCAGCTGCCCCAGGACCTTCCCCAGGCCGTGAAGGACACGGTCCGCAAGGACTACCGTCTGGGCTCCGTGGGCATCCAGAAGGATGAGAGCTTTTCGCCCAGCATCTCGGGCGAGTGGACCCGGAAGACCCTGACGGCCGTCCTGATGGCCAGCATCGCGATCTTGGTCTACGTCATGTTCCGCTTCACGGCCAGCTACGCGGTCGGCGGCATCGTGGCCCTGATCCACGACATGCTCATGGCCCTGGCGCTGTTCGCGGCATTCGGGTACGAGTTCAACGTCCCGGTGGTGGCGAGCTTCCTCACCCTCATGGGCTACTCCATGGCGGACACCATCGTGGTCTTCGACCGTATCCGCGAGAACAGCCACAAGCCCGACTACCGGCGTGCCTCCATCACGAAGCTGGTGAACGACTCCATCAACCAGACCCTGAGCCGGACCATCCTCACCTCCGTCTCCGTGCTCTTCGTGAGCGTCTGCCTGTGGCTCTTCGGCGGCCCGGCCCTCCACGACCTGGCCTTCCCCCTGGTCATCGGCGTCATCACCGGCACCTACTCCTCCATTTACATCGCCAGCCCGGTGGTCGTGTACTGGGATCAGTGGTTCGG
>Ga0208789_1000474_pt1 | contig 37569 bp, 36 predicted proteins | sample Methanotroph_Enr_FD_187368 | JGI IMG/M metagenome (GOLD analysis project Ga0208789, IMG submission 187368) | Enriched soil microbial communities from Old Woman Creek wetland in Ohio, USA - Methanotroph_Enrichment_5 (SPAdes) (version 2) | ecosystem: Environmental > Terrestrial > Soil > Wetlands...
GGGCCTGGCCCAGCTGGCCTGGCTGCCGGGCGTGGCCGACTTCGCCGCCGTGAACGAGGCCGTGGGCCTGGCTGCGGACCGGGACATCGGCTTCCTCCCCCACCGGGGCCTCGTGAACGCGATCCTCCGCCGGGCCGCGAAGGATCGGGACGCCCTGCGGGCGGCCCTGGAGGCCCTGCCCGCCCGCCTGGACCGCAGCCCCTTCGCGGAGAAGGTGCTGGCCGCCGCCCTGGCTCCCCACGGCCAGGCTCGGGCGACCGAGGCCCTCTGGACCCGTCTGAGCCGCCCGCCCCACGCGACCTTCCGCCGCCTGAAGGGCGAGGTTCCCGCGGGCCTGGCGCCCGATCCCGCCGCCCCCGGCTGCCTGCGTCAGGCCGGAGACGCGCCCTTCCCCCGGGCCTGGCTGGAATCCGGCGCCGGCATGGTCCAGGACCGCAGCTCCCAGGCCCTGCTGGCCTACACCTGGGACCGCACGCCCACCCGCATCCTGGATGCCTGCGCCGCCCCCGGCGGCAAGACCACGGCCCTGGCCCTGCGCCATCCGGGTGTGGAACTGGTGGCCCTGGAGCAGCAGCCCGGCCGGGCCGAGCGCCTGAAGCGCACCCTGGCCCAGCGGGGCCTGAAGGCCGAGGTCGTCGTGGCCGACGCGGCCGCCTGGCTGGAGGCGGCCCCGGGGACCTTCGACCTCCTCCTCCTGGACGCCCCCTGCAGCGGCAGCGGCACGCTCCAGAAGCACCCCGAGCTGCCCTGGCTGGGGGACGCCCTCGACCTGCCCCGCCTCACCGGGATCCAGCGCCACCTCCTGGCCGCCGCCGCGGACCGCCTGGCCCCGGGCGGGCTGCTGATCTACGCCGTCTGCTCCTGGCTCCCCGAGGAGGGCGCCGCCCACCGCGCCTGGCTGGCGGAGGCCCGCCCCGACCTGCGCCCCGCCGCCGTCTGGCCCGCGGCCCTGGGCGTGGCCGCCGATGCCGTGGGCGACGCCACCCCCTTCTTCCGCCCCGACCCCCTGGCTTGGGACGGCGAGGGCTTCCAGGCCTTCGCCCTCACCCGCTGAACCCGGAGGCGCCCATGCGCCAGCGCGGCTTCGGAAGCCATGCCGCCATGGGGGCCGTCCTCCTGGGCGGGGTCTGGCTGGCGGTGTACCTGCCCGTCCTGGGCCCCGTCCTCCGGGCCGGGGGCTGGACCGCCCGGCTGGCCGTCGCGGCGGGGCTGGTGGGCGCCCTCGGCGGGCCCCTGCTCCTGGTGCTCATCGACGGCGACGAGCTGCTGGGGGCCCTGGGGATCCCGGCGGCCCTCCTCGCGGGCTGGGGCGCCGCCCGCCTCGGCGTCCACCTCGGCCTCGCCGCGCCCGCCCTGGCGACCCTCCGCCTCGGCGGGGCCGCCCTGGGCCCGGTCCTGCTCTACGGTGGCCTGGCCCTCCTCTTCCGGGCCCTGCGGAAGCGGGTCTAGGCGCTGATGACGGCGAAGGTGCTCCGCTCGGGCTGGTTGCCCGGGAGAATGTCGTCCGCGCTGATCCGTTCGAGGGCGCGTCCCAGGGCCTCACAGGCCCCGGCCTCGGCCTCGGTCGCGTTCGCCAGCACGATGCCGCAGCCCCACGCGCCGGGCCGCCCGGGATAGACGAAGGGCGAGGGGACCATGAGATCCCCGCACCAGATCGGCACGCCCGGGGCCCGTCCGGCCAGGTCCGCCAGGGCCCAGCCGCGCGCCTCGGGGGTGTCGTAGCCGTACCAGTAGAAGACCCGGAACCCCCGGCGGGCCAGGTCGGCGGCGAGCTCGACGGGGGTGGGGCCGTCCGCGGTGTGGCGCTCGTGGGGATCGAAGGGATCGATGTGGACGAGCACTTCGGAGGGGCGATCCACCGCGGAGGAGGCGGCCAGACGGGCGATCGCGGTCGCGCCGTCCGCCTCGAGGACGCGCGCCGCGAAGGGCTCGGCGGCCTGGCGCAAGCCGCTCGCGCTGTCCGGGTCCAGGTCGCAGAAGACGTAGTCCGCGGCGGCCTGGAGGGCCCGCAGGGCGAGGGTGGCCGATCCGGGATAGCGTCCCGGCAGGGCCCGCAGGGCCGCGAGGTAGGCGCTCTCCGCCAGGACCGGGTCGGCCGCGGCCCGCGCCAGGAACCGGAGGGCGCCATGGTCGCGCGCGGGGCCCTCCGTCAGCGGGTAGATGGCCGAGCCGGCATGGGTCTCCCAGTAGTGCCGGGGCGGGTTCAGGCGCAGCACCTCCGCCAGGGGCAGGTGCTTCCACACATCTCCGAGGGCCGCGAAATGCCGGTTGGCCATCGATGTCCTCCTTGGCAGATGCTTGGCGGGGATCGCGCTAGCGCCGGGTCAGCCGCACCCGGCCGAAGGGGATGGCCTTGCCGTCCTGCACGTTGTCCAGGGCCCAGGTCCAGGCGTCGGCGGCCTGGTCGTAGGCGAAGGTGTTGGTGAAGGACAGGCGGCCGTCCCGCTCGCGGAACTGGAAGGGAATGGCCTCGCCGGTGCGCTTGCCCAGGCCGATGGACTGGGGCGCGAGGCCGCCGCCCCCCGTGGTGTCGAGCCACAGGCACTGGTACGCCCCCGCCGCCGCGTCCCAGCCCAGGAGGACGAGGGCCTCGTACTGGGACTGGCCCCGGGCGTCCAGCTCCCGGGCCCGCTCCTGGAGGCGCAGGTACTGGTGGCCCAGCATCCATTCGACGGTCACGTCGTGGGTGGTCGTCTTCCCCGCCAGCGTCCCCCGCAGCACCCAGGTCCCCGCCAGGCGCTCCAGCAGCGGATCCCGCAGGGGCGCCCCCTGCCCGAGGAGCGGGAGGGCCAGGCAGCAGGCGGCGAGGAGGGGGGCGAGGCGGGAGCGCATGGGGGGCCTTCCTTGGGGGGCGGTCAGTCGGCCTGGGCCGGGGGGAACAGGGCCTTCACGGAATCCCGGCTGAGGACCACGAAGGTGAGGACCCCCAACGTCGTGCCGTAGGGCACTTCGAGGCAGGAGAGGCCCGCGATGACCAGGCAGAAGGTCCGCGAGGTGCGGGCCTTGAGGCGGCGGGCCGTCAGGAATTTCAGGAGCGCCAGCGTCACCATGGCGCCGAAGAGGAGGGCGCCCATGCCGAAGATGATCCAGCCCATCTCGGGGGGCGGGGCCGTGTTCGGCGGCTGGCTCGGCAGGTTCCGGAACGCGAAGGTGAACACCAGCCCCATGGCCATGTACATCCCCCCGAACAGCGAGAAGAGGAGGCACATGCCCGCGCTGAGGTAGTAGCCGAGGGTCAGCATCCGCAGGTGCTCCTCGTCCACGATGGCTTGCCGCAGGTTCTCCGCCGGGATTGGTTCAGTCATGAATGCACCCCAGGGGAGGGCCGCCTGACGCGGGACGGGGAACGGAAACGGAGGGCGGGGCAGGCGGAGTCCCAGGCGAACGGAGGGTCAGCGGGTCCCGGAGGGTTGGATCGAATAGGCATGGATTTTATGGTTTTTCACGACAAAGATCCAAGTGGCCTGGGCGATGAGGTTGTTTTCAAGCCTGACGTTGACCTGCAGGGTGTCCTGGATGCGCCGGGGAGGGCCGAATTCGATGCGAAGGCCGGGGTGCTTTTCCAGGGATTGCTGCAGGAAGCTTTTGATCTGCTGCTTGTTCAGCGTCGAATCCGAACCGTGGAAGACGGCCCCCTCGTCCATGTCATTCATCATTCCGTCGAGGTCGTGCCGCTGGTAGTGCTCCAGAAACCCGATGACGACCCGCGCATCCGGGTCCTTGAGCTCGGGATAGGTGGTCAGGCTCGAGCGGCAGGCGGCCATGAGCACCAGGGATGAAAGCGCGAGGATTCGAGACCGGGCGTTCAAGGGACACCCCCAGGAAGGAAGGGAACCAGCACCGCCTGCGCCGGGGGGAGGGGCGGAGCCGGGGAAGCGGAGCGAAGAGAGAGATCGGGTGGCGATGCTGACGGGGGCGGAGTTGAGCGGAGGGTTAGGCCGAGAGGCAATCATCAACGGGGTTTTGTTTTTGACAATCTGTTTCGGTATTATTATTGATGCTATCAACGCTTATAGAAGTTGTATCTGTTTTTGCTTGAGCGTATAGCACCACCATGAGAATAATCCCGAGTCCAATATATGCACCTGTCGTAAGGTATTGGCCGCGGTGACCAAATTCTTGGAGTGCATGCCGGGCAGCCAAAACCACTGACACAATGAAATAGCATGATGCAAGAACAGCAAAAGATAAGACAAGCAGCTTGTCTACAGTTCGCTTTCCGGTGACACCCTTGTTTGAATTAAGCCAGGTTTCCCAGCCCACGATTCCATTCATGTGTGGTTCGATGTGCTCTAGTATATATGTTCCAGCGCGCATCATCGAATGGTTTTCTGTTAAAAACAAAAGAACCAATACTACGACAATAAGTGGTAATGCTAGTGTGATTGTGCCAATGGAGTAGGTGTTTGCAAGTGATTGTGCAGCTGGAATAACAGCCGCACCGCCGACAATCAATTGAAACATATTGGTTTTGGATGTTTCGATTTCCTTGCGCAAGGTCGCATATTGAAGCTCCAGAAATTTCATTTGCTCTGGACTTAATGTCACGAGGCCTCCTTGTGTTTATGAAATTGTTTAAGAGCGAGTTGTTTCCCTGCGCGCGCCTGGCGAGGGAAGCTAAGCGGCCACGCCTGCGCCGAGGTATTTAGCAGAGCCGAGAAAGCGGGGAGATGAGAGGGAACGGAAGACCATGCAGGCGGGGTCCGAGTTGAGCCAAGGGTTAGGCCTCGTCTGGAGACGGTGAATCTTGTGAAATAGGTGGGTGCTTGATTTGAGGCAGTAGCTTTGAGTTATCGTGAAGATCATTGCATAGTTCGATGAGTGCCTTGGCTAGAGGTTCATATTCCTCTTCTAGCAGTTGAAATATAGCCACCGAATTGAGTAGAGCAACTTGAATATGAGTGTTTATCGTGTTTGAACCACGGATGTATCGGCCAAAATCTACCCGAATATCCTTACCGCCAGTCTCTGCAAAAAGTCCCATTGCACCGGACCAGTTGGGATGTGCATATTCGGAAAGCGCGAAATAGTGCTTTTCAAAACCAGGCAGTCGGCGGTCAACCTTTGAAATCAAGGTTAATATGTTAATTTTTTCGATTCCAAGTTCACTGTTGTGTCTGCCGAACATGAGCCTGTGTGACATCTCACGAAGATGCGAGACTTCTCGATGTTTCAGAGAATAGTCGATTAGTTCGTCGATGTACGACAATGCGGATACTGTCTCCTGGGCACTTCTAGAGGATATTACTGAGCCCAAAAAATTATCCGCATCTAGAAGTGCTACTCCGGCGCTAATCAATTCAAACAATCTATAGACCAGCGACTCTCGAAGGTATTCAACCTCAAACGGTAATTTAAAAATGCAATGCCATTCAACAGGCTCTATGCGAGCCATTCTTCGACTCGGCCACCCATCGATAAATTTTCTTAAATCGGAGATGGAGTCAACCATGATAAATCCTTGGCCTAACGAAAGCAGTTAACCGGCCCAGCCTGCGAACGCACGCAGAACGGAGCCGAGAAAGATGAATGAAGAGAGAGGAAACCAGCCCGTGCAGGCTGGGTCCGAGTTGAGCGCTTGGTTAGGTAGCAAGGGGATAAGAGCATCGGTCTGCTCTATTTGCTAAAGACGATAGCTAAAATGGCAATAATTACAGCGACTACTGCAATAACGTTTGCCCAACATGAAATTCGTAAAGCTTTGCGCGAAACCGTGAGGCTTTCCTCTTCTCGGTCTTCGGCGCGAGATGCCAATTCGGAAGCTTCTTTGTGTTCTCGGGTGGCGAGCTCTGCCTTTGCAACATCTGTGAATTCACCAAAACCGCGACTGATCAACCTGTGACGCAACTCGTCTGTCGGGAGAGTGGCGATCTCATCTCTACGTTGCTGTGGTGTTCGCATTGGGGTTGCTACCTAACTATGAATTGGGCGAATCGAGGCCAGGAGGCCGAGTTCACTTGGCCTGAAAAGGGGCAGTTGCTCCTTACGGGCCGGACGGCTCGATTCAACATCGGATGGGCGTACGACAACATCCGGGCATCCTGGGGAAGGGACCCCAGGGTACCAGGAAAGGTGATGGGAAGGTCGGTTGCCCTGCGGGCGCTTGGCCCTACCGCGCGGCCTTGAAGGTGGGCTTGGTGGGGGCGTTGGCGATGGCCTGGCCGAGGTCGAGGGTGAACTGGGCCTGCTGGACCATGCCGCCCAGGTCCCAGGCGGGGTCGTACTCGTCGGTGACCTGGTGGTAGCGGGCGCCGTAGGCGGCGGCCTTGGCCTGGGCGGCGGCGAGGTCGTGGGTGAGGAAGTCGTGGCCGCCGTGGATGGAGACGGCGGGGACGCCGGCCTGCACGAAGCTGTAGTGGTCGGAGCGGAAGTAGCCGCCGGCGGTGTCGGGCCGGGGGGCGCCCACCACCAGGTGGTCCGCCTGGGCCACGGCGGCGCCCAGGGCCCCCAGGGTGCTGCGGTCGGCGAAGGGCAGGCCGATGTCCTTGGTGGGGGCCACGAAGTTGAGGCTGTCCAGGTTCAGGTCCGCGGCGGTCTTCGCCAGGGGCCACAGGGGTTCGGCGGCGTAGGCCCGGGAGCCCAGGAGCCCCTGCTCCTCCGCACAGACGAAGAGGAACAGCTGGCTGCGCCGGGCGGGATGGTGGAGGGCCGTCTGGGCCATGGCCAGCAGGGCCGCGCAGCCCGAGGCGTTGTCCACGGCGCCGTTGTAGATGGCATCGCCATGGGCGTCCGGGGCGGGGGCGGCCCCCTTGCCCAGGTGGTCCCAGTGGGCGGAGTAGATCACCACCTCGTCCTTCAGCCTGGGGTCCGTGCCGGGCACCACCCCGGCCACGTTGGCCTCGTGCAGGGTGCGCACCTCGCTCACCAGCGTCCCCTCGGCCCGCAGGTCCAGGGGCACGGGCCGGAAGTCGCGGTCCTGGGCCTTGGCCCGCAGCTCGTCGAGGTTCTGGCCCCCCTGGGCGAAGAGCTTCCGGGCCGTGGCCTCGCTGAGCCAGCCCTGGAGGGGCGTGCCCTCGTCGTGCCGGGCCAGCTGGAAGCGCTCGGCATCCCAGCCGTTCTGCACCACGCTCCAGCCGTAGCTGGCCGACGCGGTGGTGTGGATGAGCAGCACCCCGGCGGCGCCCCGGCGGGCGGCCTCCTCGAACTTGTATGTCCAGCGGCCGTCGTAGCTGAGGTCCTGGCCCCCGAAGCGGTTCGGCTCGGCGGCGGTGGGAGCCGGCTCGTTCACGAGCATGACGAGCACCTTGCCCTTCGCATCCAGCCCCTTGTAGTCGTCCCAGCGCTCGGCGGGATCGGCGATGCCGTAGCCCACGAAGACCAGGGGGGCGTCGAGCGCGAGGCTGGCCCTGGGCTGCCCGGCGCCGTAGACGATCTCGGTGCCGAAGGCCGGCGTGGCGCAGGCCCCGCCCCCGGCGAAGCTGAGGATGCTGCGGCCCGGCAGGGTGCGGATCCCGGCCAGGTCCACGGGCTGGCGGTACGAGGCGCCCCGGGCGGGCTTCAGGCCCAGGACCTGGAGCTGGGTCTCCAGGTAGCGGACGGTGAGTTCGCCGCCCCGCTGCCCGGTGCCGCGGCCCTCCAGCAGATCGTCCGCCAGGAAGGCCAGGTGGGCCCGCAGGGGGGCCTCGGCCACGCGCGGGGCCGCGGCGGGCGGGGGAAGCGGGCCCGTCTGGGCGGCCAGCAGGGCGGACGCCAGGAGGGGGAGCAGGCTGCGAACCTTGGGCATGGCGACTCCGGGGGATCGGCCAGTATACCTCGCGTGACGTGGCTTAGCGGAGGCCCATCTGGAACTGCACGGCCCCCAGGAGGGCCACGGGGGCGGTGACGGCCCGGAGGATGCTCCGCCCCAGGCTGACGGAGACCCACCCGGCCCCGGCCAGGGCCGCGAACTCGCCCTCCGTGATGCCGCCCTCGGGGCCGCTGGTGAAGGCCAGGGCCTCGGGACGCAGGGCCGGGTTGGCCGCGCCCGTGGCCAGCTCGTAGGCCACCCACTTCTGCGCGGTGGGCCAGGCGAGGAGGCCCTCGAAGGGCATGGGGGGGCGGAGCTCGGGCCGGCGGCTGCGGTGGCTCTGCTCGCAGGCGGAGAGGACGATGCGGGACCAGCGCTCCATCCGGGCGGCGGTCTTGGCGGGGTCGAACTCGCTGCGGGCGTAGACCACGGGCTGGAGGCGCGTGACGCCCAGCTCCACCAGGGGCGGCAGCCATTCGTCCCAGAGGCTGAGCTGGGCCGTGAGGGGCAGGCAGGCCTCCAGGGCAAAGGGGGGCTCGCGGTCCTCCGCCAGGGGGGCCACCAGGCGGGCCAGGGCCCGGTCCCGGTCCAGCTCGGCGAGGTCCGCCCGCCAGGTCGATTCGCCCAGGACCAGCTCCAGGGCCGCGCCCGGACGCAGGCGCAGGGCCTTGAGGTGCCGGGCCGCCTCGGCCCCCAGGGGCAGGGCGAGGCCCTCGGCCGGAGCGGCGGGCGGGGCGTCTTGGAAGAAGCGGGGGAGGCTCACGGGGCCATCTTCGGCCATGGCCCGGTCGCCTTGCAACGTCCATCGCCGCGGCGTGCGCCGGCGGGGGAAAGGCGCGGGTCGCGGAAGGCACGGAAAACAACCGGAAAACACGGAAGGGGGACAGGTGGTCAGGACACGCCCCTTTCCGCGTCTTCCGTGAATTTCCATGCCTTCCGCGACCCACGGTGGGTGGAAGGCCGGCGTCCCCCTTCCCCGGCTCGCTAAGCTGGAGGTCCGGAGGATCCTTCTTGGCCGATGCCCTGCTTCAAGCCGCGCCCTGGTGGGCCTGGGGAGGCTTCCACGCCTTCATCTTCTTCATGCTGGCCCTGGACCTGGGGGTGTTCAACCGCCGCATCCACGCGCCCACCATGCGGGAGGCGGCCCTGTGGAGCGCGGTGTGGATCGTGCTGTCCCTGGGGTTCTGCGGCCTGATCTTCTACGGCGAGGGCACCCAGAAGGGCATGGAGTGGCTCACGGGCTATGTGCTGGAGAAGTCCCTCAGCGTGGACAACCTCTTCGTGTTCGTCCTGGTGTTCCAGAGTTTCGAGGTGGACCTGCGGCACCAGCATCGGGTGCTGTTCTGGGGTGTGCTGGGGGCGCTCGTCATGCGCGCCGCCATGATCCTGGCGGGCACGGCCCTGCTGAACCGCTTCGAGTGGATGATGTACGTCTTCGGCGGCTTCCTCATCTACACGGGCCTGAAGATGCTCCTCGTGAAGGAGACGGAGTCGGACCCGAGGGAGAGCTGGCTGGTGCGGGGCTTCCGCCGCCTGGTGCCCTTCGACGAGAAGGGGGGCCACGAGCACCTCACCGTGGTGAAGGCCGGGCGCCGCTATGCCACCCCCATGCTGCTGGTGCTCCTCACCATCGAGGTGACCGATCTGGTCTTCGCCGTGGATTCCATCCCGGCCGTGCTGGCGGTGAGCCGCGATCCCTTCGTGGTCTACACCTCGAACATCTTCGCCATCCTGGGCCTGCGGAGCCTCTACTTCCTGCTGGCGAAGATGATGGACCGCTTCCATCACCTGAAGACGGGCCTGGCCGTGGTGCTGGCCTTCGTGGGCGTGAAGATGTGCCTCGCGGACTGGGTGCACATCCCTGTCCAGTACAGCCTGCTGGTGATCGCCTCGATCCTGGCGGGCAGCGTGGTGGCCAGCCTGGCCTGGCCCGCCGAGCGGGGAGAGGACGCCTGATGGAGGTCTGGCACCACAACCTGGAGGAGGCCCCCTCGGCGGGGTCCTTCGTCGTCACCCTGGGCAACTTCGATGGCGTCCACGCCGGCCACCGGGAGCTGCTGCGCCTGGCCGCGGGCCGGGCCCGGACCGCCGGGCTGCGGGCGGCCGTGGTCACCTTCGATCCCCATCCCACCGTGGTGGTGGCGCCCGAGCGGAAGCCGAAGCTGCTCATGACCCTGGCCCAGCGGCTGGCGGCCTTCGAGGCCGAGGGCATGGATCTGGCCTGGGTCATCCCCTTCAGCCGCGCCTTCTCCGAGCTGTCCCCCGAGGCGTTCCTCCACCAGATCCGACGGGCCCTTGCGCCCGCGGAGCTGCATGTGGGCCGGGCCTTCTGCTTCGGCCGGGACCGCGCCGGGGACGTGGCCACCCTGGAGGCCTGGGGCGAGGCGCACGAGTGCCGGGTCCACACCCTGGCCCTGAAGGCGGCCGACGGCGGACGCCTCTCCAGCACCCGCATCCGCGAGGCCCTGGAGCGGGGCGAAGTGGACGCGGCGGCGGTGCTGCTGGGCCATCCCTACGCCCTCACGGGGGTGGTGGTGGAGGGTGACCGGCGGGGCCGGCACCTGGGCTTTCCCACGGCCAACCTGGCCTGGGAACAGGAGCAGCTCCCGGCCAACGGCGTCTATGTCACCCAGTCCATCTGCCCCCACCACGGCGATCCGCGCATGGGGCTCACCAACGTGGGGGAGAAGCCCACCTTCGAGGGCAAGCGCCTCACGGTGGAGACCCACCTGCCGGACTTCGAGGGGGATCTCTACGGGGCCCGCATGGAGCTGCGCTTCCTGCACCGGATCCGGGGCGAGGTGAAGTTCGCGTCCGTGGATGAGCTGCGGACCCAGATCGCCCAGGACGTGGCCCAGGGCCGGGCCTGGTGGACCCGCCACCAGGCCTGAGGGGCGCGACGGCGGGGCCTCAGCTGGCGGCGAGGACACGCCAGCGGGCGAGGGGGCGCTCCACCAGATCCCAGACCTGGAAGCCCAGGGGCAGCCGGCTCACCCCCAGCTGCCGCCGGATTTTCGCCTTGGCCTCGTCGAGGCTCCCGGCCTCGACGGGGCCGTATTCCATGAAGTAGCCACTGAATTTGTAGCCGAAGGTCCGCATGGGAAGCTCCGTCCGATGGAACCATGATTCGCCTTTTTTTCGTCTTTGTCAAGGGGGGGAGGAAGGGCCTTCCGGATTCCATCCTGGGCCCCCCGGCGCGACAGTGGGTGTCCAGTGGCTAGCGGCCGTAGCGGAGCACGATCCGGGCCCCCCAGCGCGGGGCCAGGGACCGGGGGCGGACCACCACCACGTCATCGTCGTCGTCGCAGCGCTCCCGGTGCCAGGGCCGGTATTCCCGGACCTCGCGGCGCTCCCAGCGGTCGTCGTCGCAGCGGTCCTCGTAGCGATCGTATGGGTAGTCGTCCGAGCGTTCGTAGAGGCCGGGGCGGGCCTCCATCACCACCACCCGCCGGGGTCCGCGTCCGCGCCAGGGGCCATGGTCATGGTCGCGGGCGGCGAGGGGCAGGGTGGACAGGGCGATCAGGCCCAGCAGCGCGAGGCTTCGCATGGCTTCCTCCTGGGAAGGGGGCCTCCGGGCGGGTGCGGCGGGAGGCTCGAGCCAAGGGAGTCACGCCCCATGCCAACTCTGGATATGCTGGTTCCAGGGGTGTTGTAAAACATGTGGGAAGAGGGATCGCGCGAATTGCATCCCGGAAGGTGGGGCATGTTGCAGGGGGCCACGCGCGCTACCGCTCCCGCCGGTCCCCCACCATCACGGCGGGCACGCCAGCCACGATGGCCCAGTCGGGCACGTCCCGGGTGACCACGGCCCCCATGGCCACCACGGCATGGTCGCCCACGGTGACGCCGTCCGTGATCCCGGCATTGGCGCCGATCCACACGTCCGCGCCGATGCGGATGCCCCGGGAGCGCACGGGCTGGTCCTTCACGGGGCGGTCGGGGCGCAACCCGTGGTCGAAGGCGTAGAGGGCGGCCCCGCTGGCGATGCGCGTGCCGTCACCGATGGTGATGCCCTTCCGGCCGCCGTCGAGCCGCGCCCCGGCGTTGATGCTCACGTCCTCCCCCAGGGTGAGGGGCCCGTGGAGGAAGGCCTGGGCCGCCACGGCGCAGCGGTGGCCCAGGACCACACCCCGCCCGGGCTCGCCGAAGATCGCCGCCTCGGGGGAGATGAAGCCCCCCTGGCCGATCCGGACCGTCTCCTGGGCCTGGAGCCGGGCCTGCACCTCCGCCTGCCAGGCCTCGGCCCAGGCCCGGTGCCGGGGCTTGAGCGCGAAGTAGAGCCAGGGCATCCAGCTGAGCCGGCGCTTGTGCTGCTCGCGGAGGGCCTCGGGATCACGCATGGGGCCATGGTAGCGGGGCGGACGTCCCGGACGGTTGCAGTCCGGGGTCCGGCCGGTAGACTGCCCGCATGCCCCACCTGACCCCCCTGCCCACCTGGTCCTTCGCGCTGGGCGCGACCATGTCGCTCTTCTCGGTGCTGAATCCCATCAGCGGCGCGGCGGTGTTCGCGGCCGCGACGGCGGGCATGGCGCCGCCGGCCCTGCGCCGCAGCGCGCGGAAGGCGGCGCTGACGGCGGGGACGGCCATGGTGGCCTTCGCCCTGGTGGGCCAGTTCATCTTCAGCCTCTTCGGATTCACGGCCCTGGCCATGCAGTTCGTGGGCGGAGTGCTGGTGCTCTACCGGGCCATCTCCATGCTCTACGGCGACGATCCCCGCGAGCGCAGCACGGAGGACGAGAAGGCCGAGGCCAGCCGCAAGCTGCCGGAGGACTTCGCCATCATCCCCTTCGGCATCCCCCTGCTGGCGGGTCCCGGCACCCTCTCCACGGTGATGGGCATGATCGCGGGCCTCAGCTGGTCCGAGTACGGCGTGGTGCTGGCGGCCATCCTCCTGAACGCCTGGATCGTCTACCTCTTCCTGCGCAAGGCGCCCGCGGTCTTCGCCCGCCTGGGGGCCATCGGCACCAAGGTGGTGAACAAGCTCATGGGCCTCATCCTGGCGGCCGTGGCCATGCAGTTCCTCATCAACGGCGTGAAGGCCCTCGCCGTGGAGATCCAGCACGCCCCCCCGGTCCCGATCGTATCGATGAAGTAGTTATTTCAGCGCGGCCTCGATGGCGGCGATGAGCTCCGGACTGTCGGGGGCGACCTTGCTCGGGAAGGCCTGGACCACCCGGCCGTCCTTCCCCACGAGGTACTTGTGGAAATTCCACTGGGGCTCGCCGAAACCCTTCGTGAGGAACTGGTACACGGGCGCCTGGTGGGGCCCCTTCACGTCCAGTTTCGCGAACATCGGGAACGTGACGCCATAGGTCGCGGAGCAGAAGGCCTGGATCTCGGCGGGGCTGCCGGGCTCCTGGGCGCCGAACTGGTTGCAGGGGAAGCCGAGCACCACCAGCCCGCGGTCGCGGTAACGCTGGTAGAGGCGCTCGAGGCCGGCGTACTGGGGCGTGAAGCCGCACTGGCTGGCCACGTTCACCGCCAGCACCACCTGGCCGCGGTAGGCGGCGAGGGGCTGGGGCTTCCCGGCGAGGGTGTCGAGGCTGAGGTCGTAGAGGGACATGGGGGCCTTCCTTTCGGGAGAGGGGCCGGGAGCCGCGACCAGGGGCGCGAGGGCGAATAGCGCCGCGGCGGGGGGAAGCAGGCGCATGGGACCTCCGGAGCGGGAAGTATAGGTCGTGACAGGAGAATCCGCCCGGACCCGGACCTGGACACGCCTCGTCAGTCCCAGCTCACCTGGAAGACCATGCGGCAGGGGTGGGCCTGGCCCTCCAGGCGGGCCGGCGTGAAACGCCAGCGCCGGGCCCAGGCGGCCAGTTCGGCGGCGACGGCCTCGGGGGCGCCGTCCAGGCGGACTTCGGCCACCCGGCCCGCAGCGTCCAGGGTGAGCTCCAGGCTCACGGTGCCGGCGAAGCCCGGCAGGGCGGGCCGGGGCGGGATCTCCAGGGGCTCGGCGGGCCGGGCCTGCACCCGGGCGGGATCCTTGCCCGCCGCGGCCAGCCGCTGGGCCACGCTGTCGTCCAGGACCGGCGCAGGACCCTCCGGGGCGGGGGCACGTCGGAGGAACCGGGGGAGCCAGGCCATGCCCCAGGATGCCATGGGGCCGGTCCGGATCGCCGGGCGCCGGATGCCGCTGGGCGGTGGGAAGGGACCGCCGGCAGACCGGAGCTGGGGATCCGGGGCCGTCTCGGGCAAGCTGGCCCCATGCGCCTGGAACCCCTGCATCGGCACTTCCGTGCCCGCCTCCGCAAGCGGACGCCCTGGACCATCGTCCTGATCTTCGCGGTGCTCTTCACCGCCGTGCAGTTCGTCGTGGTGCCGGCCGCCCCGCAACTCCACCATCCCGGGGCCCTGGCCAACGCCCTGCTCCTGCCCTTCCTGATCTCCTTCTCCTACGGCTTCCTGAGCCCCCTGCCCTGGCGGTGGACGGGGGATGACCGGAGTCGGGCCTCCTTCCTGCGGGGGGTCGTCCAGGCCCTCCTCTTCAACATCCTGCTCATCGTCGTGTTGGTGAGCCTCAGCTGGTTCCTGGTGAGGCACAACGCCGCCAAGGCCGAGATCATGGGCACGGGCGCAGGGCGGCCCGTCACCTTCCTGCGGGTCCTCGGTCTCCAGGCCTTCCTGGGCGCCCCCATGATGACGATCATCGGCGCCATCATCTCCTTCGGGGAGACCACGGCCGAGGAGAAGGAGGCCGCGGAGGCCCGCCTGGAAGAGGCCCAGTGGATCCTCCTGCGGGGCCAGCTGAGCCCCCATGTGCTGTTCAATTCCCTGAACGGCCTGGCGGAGCTGGTGCGCCAGGATGCCGAGGCCGCGGAGCAGGCCATCCTGGATCTCTCCGAGCTGTACCGGGCCCTGCTGCGCCACGGCGATCGCATGAAGGCGCCCCTGGTGGACGAACGGCGACTGGTGGACCGCTACCTGGCCGTGGAGGCCCTGCGCCTGGGGACGCGCCTGCGGGTGACCTGGGACTGGGACGGGACCCTGGACCCGGTGGAGACGCCGCCCTTCCTGCTGCAGCCCCTGGTGGAGAACGCCCTGAAACATGGCCTGGCCCCCCATTCGGAGGGCGGCGAGCTGGCCATCTCCCTGCGGCGCCAGGGAAGGGGCCTCTGCCTCCGCGTGGCCAACACGGGCCGGCCCATGGCCCTGGTGCTGGGCAACGGCGTGGGGCTGCGCAACCTGGAGGCCCGGCTCCAGCTGGCCTACGGCCCGGCCGCTTCCTTCCATCTGGGATCCGAGGGACCCTGGTCCGTGGCGACCATCCACCTCACGACTCTGGAGACGCGGCGATGAAACCCCTGCGCGTGGCCCTCGCGGACGACGAGCCCCTGGCCCGGACGCGGCTGGCCCGGCTCCTGCGGGAGGCGGGCTGCGAGGTGAAGGCGGAGCTGGTGGACGGTCCCTCGGTGCTGGCCTGGGTGAAGGCGGCCCCCGAGGTGGACGCCCTCTTCCTGGACATCCAGATGCCCGGGGCCACGGGGCTGGAGGTGGCGGTGGAACTGGCGGACTGCCGCAACTGTCCCCCCATCGTGTTCGTCACGGCCTTCTCGGAACATGCCGTGCGGGCCTTCGAGGCCGCCGCTGTGGACTACATCCTGAAGCCCGTCTCCGCCGAGCGCCTGGCCCGGAGCCTGGCCCGGCTGGGGGAGGGGGGCCCGAAACGGGTTGATACCGCCCCGGCCCCGCAGCGGTTCCCCGTGAAGGCGGGGGAGGGCCACGTCTTCCTGGACCTGAAGCGGACGACCCACTTCGAGGTCGAGACCGAGGTGGTGTGGGCCTGGGCCGCCGGCACCCGCCACCGCACGGCCTGGACCACCCTGGCCGAGGTGGAGGCCGCCTTCCCCGGGGCGGGGCTGCTGCGCATCCAGCGCCACCTGCTCCTGCGTCCCGAGGCCGTGCTGGGACTGAAGCCCCTGGAGGGGGGCCGGGCCTCCGTCCGCGTGGCGGAGGGGCTGGATCTGGAGGTGAGCCGCAGCGTCACCCCCCGGCTGAAGGAGCTGCTGGGGCTGTAGCCGCGGGTCAGGCTATCCTGACCTCACTTCACGAGGCTCCCATGCGGATGACGGCACTCACGGCGGTTCTGACGGTATCGGGCGCCCTCCTGGCGGGCGAAGGCCCCCTGACGAAGGTCCAGCAGGCGGCAGACTTCCATCCCGCGGTGCCCACGCCCGCCCGCGCGAACGGGGTGCGGGCCATGGAGGCGCGGACGGCGCTGGAGGCCGCCAGTCCCTTCAAGGCCGTGCCCTTCCGCTGCGTGGGGCCCATGGGCCAGGGGGGCCGCGTGGTGGCCGTCACCGCGGATGAGCGGGCGCCCGAGCACTGGATCGTCGCCTTCGCCACAGGCGGGCTCTGGTCCACGGCTGACGGCGGCAGCACCTGGACGCCCCTCTTCGACCGCGCCCCGGCCGTCGCCCTGGGGGACGTGGCCGTGGTGTGGGGCGCCCCGGGCGTGCCGAAGGTGATCTGGGCGGGCACCGGCGAGGCCAACGCCAGCCGCAGCTCCTACGACGGCGCGGGGCTGTTCAAGTCCACGGACGGCGGGAAGACCTGGCAGGCCGCGGGCCTCGCCGACAGCCATCGCATCGCCCGCATCGTGGTGGATCCGGGCAACCCCGACGTGGTCTACGTGGCGGCCCAGGGCCCGCTCTATACCGAGGGCGGCCAGCGGGGCGTCTTCAAGACCACGGACGGCGGTGCCACCTGGACCCAGGTCCTGAAGGCCCCAATCCGCACGGGCGCCGTGGATCTGATCCAGGACGTGAAGCATCCTGACACCCTCTACGCCGCCCTCTGGGAGAAGGACCGCAAGCCCTGGGACTTCCTCGAAAGCGGCGCCGGATCCGGCGTCTTCAAGACCACGGATGGCGGCGCCACCTGGACGCGCCTGGGGCACGGGCTGCCCGAGGGGCCCACCGTGGGCCGCATCGGCCTGGCCCAGAGCCACCAGGATCCGAGGAAGCTCTATGCCTTCGTGGACAACCAGACGCCCCTGCCCAAGGACGACAAGGATCCCTACGCCGATGCCGAGGCGCTGACCCCCGTGAAGGTGGCCGCGATGTCCGAGGGCGACGTGGCGAAGCTGGAGCCCAAGCGCCTGGACGACTTCCTCCGCGAGCACGGTTACGACGCCTCCGTCACGGCCAAGGAGGTTCAGGCCCGGATGAAGGCCGGCACCCTCACGGTGAAGACCCTGCTGTCATCCCTGGGCGATGCCGAGCGGGATCTCATCGAGGCCCGCATCGTGGGCCCGGAGCTGTATGCCAGCGAGGATGCCGGGGCCACCTGGCATCGCACCCACAAGGACCGGCTCGACCAGTTCACCTACACCTACGGCTACTACTTCGGCCAGGTGCGGGTGGACCCCGCGGACGACCGGCGGATCTACCTCCTGGGCATGCCGGCGATCGTCAGCGAGGACGGCGGCCGCACCTTCAAGGGGATGAACGGAGAGGACTGGGACACGGTGCACCCCGACCACCACGCCCTCTGGATCGATCCCCGGGATCCCCGGCGCCTGGTGCTGGGCAACGATGGTGGCCTGAACATCTCCACCAATGGCGGCCGCACCTGGCGGGCCGTGAAGAACCTCCCCGTGGGCCAGTTCTACTCGATCACCACCGACCGCGCCGAGCCCTACCGCATCTATGGAGGCCTGCAGGACAACGGCGTGATGAGGGGTCCCTCCGAGCCCCTCAAGCCCGGTCAGCAGAAGGACCCCTGGAAGGCCATCTACGGTGGCGACGGCGGCATGGTGCAAGTGGATCCCAAGACCAGCTTCACGGTCTACACGGAGTACCAGTTCGGCTCCATGGCGCGGATCGACGGCGAGTCGCCCACGGGCATCAAGCCCAAGCCGAAGCTCGGCGAGCCGCCCTACCGCTTCAACTGGGTGACGCCCCTCCTCCTCTCGTCCCACAGCCCGGAGATCCTCTACACCGGGGCCCAGGAGGTGCTGCGCAGCCTGGACCGCGGGGCCACCTGGACCCGCATCAGCCCAGATCTCACGGGCCAGCCGAAGGCGGGCAACGTCCCCTTCGGCACCCTCACCATGCTGGCGGAGAGCCCGAAGCGCTTCGGCCTCCTCTACGCGGGCACGGACGATGGCCGGGTGTGGGTGAGCCGGGATGGCGGCTACGCCTGGACCCGCTGCGGGAAAGGCCTGCCGACGGACCGCTGGGTGACCCGGCTGGAAGCCAGCAGCCACGCGGAGGGCACGGTCTACGCCACCTTCAGCGCCTACCGGAACGACACCGCAGAGGCCCTGATCTTCCGGTCCACGGACTACGGCGCCACCTGGGTCTCGATCCAGGGCAACCTCCCCGCCGAGAACCTGAACGTGGTGCGGGAGGACCCCGCGAACGCCGACCTGCTCTTCGCGGGCTCGGACCTGGGCCTGTTTGCCAGCCTGGACGGCGGCAGGCGCTGGGAGGCCCTGGGTGCGGACCTGCCCCACGTCCCCGTGCACGACCTGGCCATCCAACCCCAGGTCCATGATCTGGTCGTGGCCACCCATGGCCGCAGCGCCTGGGTGGCCCCCATCGGCGCCCTGGAGGCCTTGACCCCCGCGGTCCGGGCCGAGGCCGTCCACCTCTTCGAACCCGCCAAGGTGAAGGCCCAGGCCTGGTGGAAGGAGGATCGGCCCACCTGGTTCGTGACCCGGGAGCCGAAGGCGGAGGCCTTCTGGTTCCACCTGGCCCAGGCCGGCGACGCCACCCTGACCCTGGCCGATGCCAAGGGCGCCGTGCAGCGCCGCTGGACCGTGAAGGCCGCCGCCGGCCTCAACCGCGTGGACTGGGACCTGCAGGTGGATTCCGCCCTGCGCCCCGGCCTGCCCCCGGGCCGCCGCGCCTTCATCCTGGCCGGGGACTACACCCTGACCCTCGACGCCGCCGGCCGACGGCTGAAGGCCAAGGTGGAGGTGGAGAAGGCCAAGGAGGAGCCCCGGGGCGAGGACGGACCCGAGGCGGAGGCCGGGCGGTAGCGGGCTACTTTCGCAGCTTCATCAGGTCCAGGAAGATCACCAGGGCCATGAGCGAAGCCAGCAGCAGGAAGCCGCCGGTGAGGATCTTCTCCTTCAGCTCGGTGGAGAGATCCTTCCGGCGGAGGCGCTCGAAGGCGAGGAGGGCCATGTGGCCCCCGTCCAGGGCCGGGATGGGCAGGGCGTTGAGGATGGCCAGCTGGAGACTGATGGCGCCGCACATGAAGAGGAAGGTCTCCCAGCCGCTCTTGGCCGCCTGGCTGCCCTGGCGGATGATGCCGATGGGACCGGCCACCTCGGCGCTGCGGGCCTGGAAACTCACCAGCCGCTTGAGGAACTGGAAGACCTGGCCCGTGAGGCGCCAGGTGGTGATGCCGGCGTACCGGGCGCCCTCGAACACGTCGCCGGGGCGGAAGGCCCGGCGCTCCAGGGGGATGGGCACGGGGAACTGGCTGAAGCCCAGGCGGCCCTTGCCGCCCTCCATCCGGGGGGTCAGGTCCAGGGCGAGGGGCTTCCCGTCCCGGACGAGGCGGAAGGGGAGGGCCTGGTTGGGATGGGCCTGGATGTAGGCCACGGTGTCTTCCCAGGTGGCGCCGGGGAAGGTCAGGGGGCCGATGGACTGGATCTCGTCGCCCACCTTCAGGCCGCCCTGGTCGGCGGCTGAGCCGGCAGCCACGTCGACCACGGTCCAGGTCTCCTGCACCTTGGTGACCCGGGCCTGGCTCATGCCCACCAGGGTGAACAGGACGAGGGTGGTGGCCAGGTTGGACAGGATGCCGCCGCTGTAGAAGAGCATGCGCCGCCACACGGGCTGCTTGAGGAAGCCGTAGGGATCCTCGGCGCCGGGCTCTTCGGGGTTGAAGCCCGCCAGCTTGACATAGCCGCCCAGGGGCAGGGCCGCCAGCCGGACGTCCGTCTCCTTCCAGCGGAAGCCCATCAGGCGGGGCCCGAAGCCCAGGGAGAAGACCTCCACGGGCATGCCCATGCGCTTGGCGGCCAGGAAGTGGCCCAGCTCGTGGAGGAAGATCAGGCCCCCCAGCATGAGGACGGGCCCCCAGAACCCAACGCCAGGCCAATGGAGCTGGACGAGGGCGGCGGAGCAGGCGGCGGAGCCGAGGACGGCGGCGGAACGGAAGGACATGGACACCCGGAAGGCTAAGGTCGGGACGCGACCCACCCTTCAGCATGACGCCTCGCGGCGGCATCCGCATCCAGGACCTGGGCCAGGGACCCCATGGGGGCGGCGGGCAGGGCCTCCAGGGCGGCGCGGTTGCAGGCCTGGATGTCCCAGAAGCCGATGCGCCGGGACAGAAAGGCGGCCACGGCCACCTCGTTGGCGGCGTTCAGGATGGCCGGGGCGGTGCCGCCGGCCCGCAGGGCGTCGAAGGCCAGGCCCAGGCAGGGGAAGCGGGCCAGATCCGGGGCCTCGAACGACCAGGTCCGAGCCTGGTCCCAGGGATAGGGCGGCACCGGCCCCGGCGCCTTGTCCGGGTAGAGCAGGGCGTACTGGATGGGCAGCTTCATGTCGTTGGCGCAGACCTGGAGCTGGTAGCTGCCGTCGTGGAAGCCCACCATGGCGTGGACTTGGCTCTGGGGATGGACGGTGACGGCCACCTGGTCCGCCGTCAGGTCGAACAGGACCGAGGCCTCGATGACCTCCAGGCCCTTGTTCATGAGGGTGGCGCTGTCGATGGTGATCTTGGGCCCCATCTTCCAGGTGGGGTGGTTGAGGGCCTCCTCCACCGTGGCCCGCTGGAGGCGGTCCAGGGGCCAATCCCGGAAGGGCCCGCCGCTGGCGGTGATGCGGACCTCGCGGAGGGTGGCCGGGTCCCGTCCGTCCAGAAGCTGGTGCAGGGCCGCGTGCTCACTGTCCACGGGCAGCAGCTCGCCGCCGCCGTCCACGGCCGCCTCGTGCATGAGGGCCCCGCCCACCACCAGGGATTCCTTGTTGGCCACGCAGACCCGGCGCCCGGCCCGCAGCGCGGCTTCTGTGCTGGCCAGCCCGGCGCTGCCCACGATGGCGGCCACGACGGTATCGGCGTCCGGGTGCAGGGCGCAGGCCAGCAGGCCTTCGGGGCCCCAGTGCAGATCCGGGGCGTAGGAGAGCCGGGACCGCAGCCAGTCCGCGTCCTCCTTCAGGCCCACGGACACGCAGCGGGGCCGGAAGGCCTCGGCCTGGGCCAGGAGCAGGTCCCGGTTCCGCCCCCCCGCCAGGGCGACAACCGCCAGGCGCTCCGGGTGGGCCCGGACCACGTCCAGGGTCGAGGTGCCGATGCTCCCCGTGGAGCCGAGGAGGGCAAGATGGCGGAAGGTCAATTGAAGCCCAGCACGAAGTGGACGTACCCGTAGAGCACCGGCGCCGAGAAGATCAGGCTGTCCACGCGATCCAGCACGCCGCCATGGCCCGGGATGGCCATGCCAACGTTGGAGTCCTTCACCCCGGCGCTGCGCTTCCAGGTGCTCTCGACGAGGTCGCCCAGTTGGCCGGCCACGCCCATGAGCAGGCCCAGGGCGACGGCGTCCAACCAGGTCCACTCGTTGAAGAAGACGGTGGCCATCATCAGGAAGGCGCCCCCGAGGTTGCCGGCGAGGTTGCCCGCGGCGCCCTCCCAGCTCTTCTTGGGGCTCACGCGGGGGGCCAGCTTGTGCTTGCCGAGGAAGGTGCCCACGAAGTAGGCGGCCGTGTCCCCGAACCAGGTGATGATGAAGAGGGCCAGGATCAGGCGGCTGCCGGTCTTGGGCAGGGTGCCCTGGAGCATGAAGAGCTTCTGCTGGAAGCCCAGCCCGAAGCCCAGGGTGAGGGCCCCGAGCCAGGTGATGGCCTGGCTGGGCAGGGCCTCCTCCAGCTTGGGATCGAAGAAGAGGGCCCCAAAGTGGACCACCAGCAGGCCCCCGGCGAAGACCGCCCAGAGGGGCAGCGGATCCTCGCTGCCGGTGACGAGGAAGAAGTGGGCCAGGATGCCCCAGGCCACCAGTGCGCCCGATACCAGGGAGGGGTTGAAGCCCCGCACCCGGGCCATGAGGGTCATCTCGCGAACGCCCCCCAGCGTGCCCACGGCCATGAGGCCCAGGTAGGTCCAAGGGGCCCAGGGGCGGTCGCCGAACCAGAGCAGGCTGAGGAAGAAGACGCCGAAGACCAGCGCGGTGCCGATCCGGAGCGTCATGTTCTTCTTGTCCACGGTGGGCGTGGTGCGGTCGGGCATCAGAGGCCTCCGAAGCGGCGTTCCCGCTGGGCGTAGTCCTCCAGGGCCTCCCGCAGCTGGGCGGGACCGAAGTCGGGCCAGAGGCAGTCGGTCATGTGGAACTCGGCGTAGGCGGACTGCCAGAGCAGGAAGTTGGAAATGCGGTGCTCGCCGCTGGTTCGGATGAGCAGGTCCACGTCCGGGACTCCGGCGGTCCAGAGGCGGGCGGCCAGGGCGGCCTCGTCCACCTGGTCCGGGGCCAGTCCCTCCTCCACGCAGCGCCGGGCGGCCTGGACCAGTTCCAGGCGGGAGCCGTAGTTCACGGCCAGGTGGAAGGTCATGCCGACGTGCCCCGCCGTGGCGGCTTCGAGCCTCCGGATGTCCTCCCGGATGCCACCGGGCATGCCCTCCAGGGAGCCCAGGTGGTGGAAACGGATGCCCTTCTTCGCCAGCTTGGGGATGAACATCCGCAGGTACATGCGGAGGAGCGCCATGAGGGCTCCCACCTCCAGGGCTGGGCGCTTCCAGTTCTCGGTGGAGAAGGCGTAGAGGCTCAGGTGCCGGATTCCGGCCTCCGAGGCGGCCTCGAGGATGCGTTCCACCGCCTGCACCCCGGCCTTGTGCCCCTTGATCCGAGGCCAGCCCCGCTGGGCCGCCCATCGGCCGTTGCCGTCCATGATGATGGCGACATGGGTCGGGATGCTCACGGACGCGGATCCTCGGAAGTGAAAAAGGTCATGCTATCACGGGGGTTGCCGACGAGACGGGGAGGGGCCTGGTCCTGGAAGCCCCCATGCTAGGCTTGTTTCCACCATTTCCCCGGCGACCTTCCATGGTTCAGTTCAACACCCGCGCCAACGAGATCCTGCTCAAGCTGGTCTACTACGGCCCGGGTCTGTCCGGAAAGACGACCAACCTGCAGTCCCTGCATGCCATGTGCACGGACACCCAGCGGGGCGAGATGTTCTCCGTCAATACGCAGGAGGACCGCACCCTCTTCTTCGACCTGCTGCCCATCAACCTGGGCTATATCTACGGCAATGCCATCCACCTGCAGATCTACACGGTACCGGGCCAGGTGCAGTACGACGCCAGCCGCCGGGTGGTGCTCGGCGGGGCCGACGGCGTGGTCTTCGTGGCGGACTCCAGCGAAGCCAAGATGCAGGACAACGTCGACTCCCTGTCGAACCTGTACCACAACCTCAACGCGAATCGCCTGAACATCAAGCAGATCCCCTTCGTCATCCAGTACAACAAGCGGGATCTGCCCGATGCCATGGCCGTGGGCGTCATGAACCGGCGCCTGAATTTCCGGAGCGTGCCCTACTTCGAATCCGTGGCCAATCGCGGCACGGGCGTGCTGGAGACCTTCCTCGCCATCACCCGCGATACGGTGGGGTACACCTTCAAGAAGTACCACCTGGACAAGAAGATCAAGGATTTCGATGAGATGCTCACCCTCATCGAGACCAATGTCCGCGCCAACATGCGCGACCTGCCTCTGCCCCAGGAGCCTTCGGGCCCCCCGCCGGTGGAGGCCACGGTGCTGCGCCACAGCAACGTCAGCGTGGCGGACCTGGTGCCCGGCAAGGTGGCGGATGCCCAGGAGCTGCTGGAGGACGCCCTCAAGTCCAACATGGAGACGGCCCGGCTCTACTCGGAGCTGAAGCAGGCCAAGGACAGCCTGGAGAAGAAGAACGAGGAGCTGAGCCAGCTCTATACCCAGCTGGACCGGGCCAACCAGGACAACCTGAAGACGCGGAAGTACCTCGAGGGGCTGGTCCAGAACATGGGGGAGGCGGTCGTCTCCTTCACCTCGGACGGCAAGATCCTCACCTGGAACGCAGCCGCGGAGCGGATTTTCGGCTACACCCGCCCCGAGATCGTGGGCCGCAACATGGCGCAGCTCGCGCCCGACAGCCAGATCCAGGAGCTGGAGCAGGCCATCCAGCAGGTGGCGAAGGGCCAGGTGGTGCGGGACATGGAGACCACCCGCCTGCGCAAGGGGGGCGTGACCTTCCCCGCGAGCATCACCTACGCCCCGGTACGGGGCGGCGACGACCGGGTGCTCGCGTTCTCCGCCCTGGTGCGCGACCTGGGTGAGCAGAAGGCCCTCGAGACGCGGCTGGTCCACTCCCAGAAGCACGAGGCCCTGGGCCGCCTGGTGCCGACGCTCTTCCACGAGGCGGCGAATCGGCTGACGCCGGTGCTCCTGGAATCGCGGCTCATCGCGGAATCGGCCCTGGACCCCCATCAGGCCCAGCAGGCTGAGCGCCTGGTGAAGGCCGTCGACTCCGTTCAGACCCTGCTGCAGCCCCTGCAGACGGTCCTCAACCCTCCCGCCCCCCGCCGGGAGGCCGTTCAGCCGAACGACGTGATCCGCGAGGCGATCCAGCTCGTGGAATTCAAGGCCCAGCGGATGGGGGTCAGCCTGGAACTGAACCTCGACGCAGATCTGCCCGAGTCGGGACTGGACCGGGCCCTGCTCTTCCAGGCCGTCACCAACCTCCTCCTGAACGGCCTGCAGGCCGTCACCCTGAGCGCCACGAAGCGTCTCCGGATCGCAAGCCGGCGGGTGGGGGAGAGTCTCCAGGTGGTGATCCAGGACTCGGGCACCGCCCTGTCGGAGGCCGAGCAGGCCAGCCTCTTCGATCCCGCCTCCGCCAGCACGACCGAGGGCCTGGGCCTCCCCGTGGCCGAAATCATCGCGCGCCAACACGGAGGGCGCCTGACCGTCCGCAGCCAGGACGGGCTGGGGAACGCCTTCCTGTTGGAGCTTCCCTGCGCTCAGGCCCCGGTGCCGGCCGCCGGGGGCTCCGCCGCAGCCCCGGCCGCGCTCGGGGGGCGGAGGGCGCTCGTGGTGGACGACGAGAGCTTCCTCCTGGAGTGCCTGGGGGACGCCATGACAGCCTGGGGTGTGGATGCGGTGTCCTGCACCCGGGGCGAGGAGGCCATCCAGCACCTGGAATCGGGGACCTTCGACTTCATCGTGTCCGATATCCGCATGCCCGGCCTTTCCGGCATGGACCTCTACGAGTGGCTGAAGGTGAACCGGCCGGCGATGAAGCGACGCATCCTCTTCACCACGGGGGACGCCTTCGATGCGCAGACCCGCGGCTTCCTCGAATCGAACGAGGTGCCGCACCTGGGTAAGCCTTTCGATCTACGCCAGCTGAAGCGGAGTCTGGAAACCCTGGTAGAGACTTCGATCGAGGCGTGACGCTGGGCCTTGGGGCATATAATGAGGGGCTTCCACAGCCCGTCATCACATCTCCGAGGAGGAGCGTATGCAGCGCAGTTGGGTCATGGCATTCATCGTCGGGTCGGGGCTCCTGGCCCAGACGCCTCCCCCCGAACCGCCTCCCGCCCCCCCGGCACCCGTCGAGGAGGCCAAGCCCCAGGAATCGAAGCCCCAGGAGCCGAAGGCCGACGAGCCCGCCGTGAAACCCGAGGCTCAGGCCCCCGCGCCCGAGACCAAGCCGCCCGCGCCCGAGGTGAAGGCCCCCGCGGCGGAGGCGAAGCCCTTCGACCAGTGGCGGCCCAGCCAGCGCCGGTACGCCTTCGCCCTGGACCGCGCGGCCCTGGCGGGTCACGAACTGGGCTACTACCGCAGCCACCCCCGGGCGGTCGAGGTGCGGGACGCGCTCGAGACCCTGGTGAAGGCCAAGGCTGAGCTTCCGGAGAAGGCGAAGGACGGCCTCGCGCCGGTGGAGACCTACCTCGGGAAGCTCTACGCCAACCATGGCCTCTACGACGCCGACGGGAAGAAGATTCTGATGGAGGGCAACTGGAAGGGGCTGCAGTCCGTCCTCCGCGCCGCCGTCAAGGCCACCGCGCGTACCGAGGCCGCGGCCGGCGTCAAGGGCCTGGAGGCCCGGCTGGCGCGGGTCCGCGGCCTGCTCTTCGATGCGAAGGTGGATGCGGCCGCGCCCACCTGGGCGGAACCCGAGGTCCCGGCCAAGGGGAAGAAGGCCCGCAAGGCGAAGGGCCCCAAGGCTCCCGACGGCTTCCGGGAGCAGAAGGACGTATTCGCCTACTGGGTGAAGCAGGCCATGCACTACGTGGACGACACACCCCAGGAGGTGGAGATCAAGGGCGAGAAGAAGAAGCGCCTCCTGCCGGACCCCGTCCAGATCAAGGCCCTGTCCGGTCTGGTCACCTGGGCCGACCGGGAGGAACTGGAGGTCCTGCGTGATCCGGGCATGGGTTGGCTGGACCTTCGCCGGCTCGGCACCCTGCCCGGGGCCGACCAGGGCCGTCTGGGCCACGGGCTGCTGGCGGAGGCCGGCGACATCGCGGCGGCCAAGGCCCCCGAGGGCGCCCCGGCGGCCCTGCCCCTCCTGCCCGTGCTGCAGCCCGTCATGGGCGAGAGCAAGTTCAGCAAGGGCGACGAGAAGCGCGCCATCCTCTCCGAGGTGAAGCTGCTGCCCCCCGCCGCCTCCCTGGCGGAGCAGATGGCCGCCTTCGAGAAGCTGGGGCGGAGCCGCGACATCGACGTGAAGTAGGCCGCCCTGCGGTCATGGAAAAGGGGCGCCGCGGCGCCCCTTTTCGTGGCTTCCACGCGGCTCAGAACCGGAAGGTGAGGCCCGCCTGAAGGACGTTGCCGCCGGAGCCGTCGGTCGACACCACGTGGTCCGTCAGGTTGCCGACAAACCGGAGCTCGGCGCCGACGGTCCGGTTGAAGTCGAACCCGAGGCCGGCCGCGTATCCCAGGTCGGTGGACGTGACGGTGTCCGACCCTCCGGGGTACGGGGGAACCGCCGGGTAGGTGCGGTCCAGGCTCCAGCGATGGACGCGGAGGCCCGCCGTCAGGTAGAGCCCCGTGGTCTGGTGGGCCGGGAAGTAGAGGTAGTCCGCGCCGAGGCTGAGGTCGTGGGCCTTGTAGGCGACATTCTTGAAGGTGTGCTCGGCGTAGAACACCGCATCCAGGCGCGGACGGAGCACGTGGCCGCCGCCGAGGTCGAAGGTCAGATGGAAGCCAACTCCAGCTCCGGGGGTGGTGCCGGTCACGTCCTTCAGATTGTCCAGGGCGCCATTCGCATGGATCTGGAGGCCGAAGCGGGGCCCCTCGGCCCGGGCTGGAAGCGCGAAGAGGGCTGCTCCAGTCAGGATGGCCAGCAGGCGCGGCGTGCGAGGGATGAGCATGGGATCTCCAGTTTGGACGAGGAGGGACAGCGAAGCTCGCAGGGTGCCAGCTTCCTTCGTTGGGACTCGGGAATCCGGCCGAACGGTAGCAACCAGGCGCCTGATCGGAGGCGAGTCGCGAACAAGCCTTGCCGGGCCAGGTGCTGCAGGGGCCCCGGGACTGGCCTTCAATATGCGGATCAGTCCTCGCCCTTCCGCTGCTTCCCCTCGGGGTCGAACTGGTACCCGATGCTGCGGATGGTATGGACCCAGCGCGGGTGGTGGGCGTCCTCCTCGACGACCCGGCGGATGCGGACGATGAAGTTGTCCACGGTGCGGCTGGTGGGGTAGGCGTCCTCGCCCCACACCTTGTCCAGGATGTCGGCGCGGCTCACCACCTGGCCGGGGCGCTCCATGAGGAGCTTGAGGATCATGCATTCCTTCACGCCCAGCTGGAAGGGGCCGCCGGGGCCTTCGCCGCAGAAGTTGTCGAAGTCCACCCAGTGCGATCCGAACTTCTGGCGGCTGCCCATGTCGCGGTTCTTGTACCAGGCCTCGCGGCGGAGGATGGCCCGCACCCGGAGCAGCAGCTCGCGCACCTGGAAGGGCTTGCCGAGGTAGTCGTCGCCCCCGGTCTCGAAGCCGTGGACGCGGTCGTCCTCGGTGTTCTTGGCCGTGAGGAAGAGGATGGGCGTGAAGTTCTTCGCCTCCCGCACCCGCTCGCAGACGCTGAAGCCGTCCATGCCTGGAAGCATCACGTCGAGGATGACGAGGTCGAAGGTCTCGGAGAGGATGCGCTTCAGGGCCTCGTCCCCGCGGGGGATCCAGGTGCAGGGCAGGCCCTCCATCTCCAGGTTCAGCTTGATGCCCTCCGCGAGGCTCAGTTCGTCTTCCACCAGGAGGATGTTGGGTTCGGGCATGGGAACTCCGGATGCTGGCCTTGATCCTACTAGAATGATTGAATCCCGGAGCGCCCATGGAGCCCTACGTCAGCATCGTCATCCCCATCTACAACGAGGAGGAGAACATCCCGGTCCTGTGGGGCCGCCTCTCGAAAGTGCTGGCAGAGTCCTTTGCGGATCCGGCGAAGCCCTGGGAAGTGGTGTTCACGGACGATGGCAGCCGGGACCGCAGCCTGGCCATGCTGATGGACATTGCGCGGGCCGAGCCCCGGGTGAAAGTGGTGGAGTTCAACCGGAACTACGGCCAGCACAGCGCCATCTTCGGGGCCCTGGCCGAGGTGCGGGGCCAGATCATCGTGACCCTGGACGCGGACCTGCAGAATCCGCCAGAGGAGATCCCCAAGCTGGTGGCCAAGGCGGAGGAGGGCTACGACGTGGTGGGGGGCTGGCGCCAGGGCCGCCAGCAGAACGACAGTTTCTTCCGCACCATGCCCAGCAAGATCGTCAACGCCGTCACCCGCAAGACCACGGGCGTGAAGCTGCACGACTACGGCTGCATGCTCCGGGCCTACAGCCGCGACGTGGTGAACGCCATGCTCCTCTGCAAGGAGCGGTCGAGCTTCATCCCGGCCCTGGCCAACAGCTTCGCCAAGCGCATCACCGAGGTGCCCGTGGCCCACGCGGAGCGGGCCGCCGGCGAGAGCAAGTACGGCCTCTGGAAGCTCATCAACCTCCAGTTCGACCTGCTCACCAGCTTCTCCCTGCTGCCGCTCCAGATGCTGAGCGTGCTGGGGGTCATCATCTCCCTGCTGGGCGTGGCCTTCGGCGTGTTCCTCTACGTCTACCGCCTGCTGCATCCCCACAACAGCCCGGATTTCGTGCTGACGCTCTTCGCCGTCCTCTTCGTCTTCATCGGTGCGCAGTTCTTCGCCTTCGGCCTGCTGGGCGAGTACATCGGACGCATCTACCAGGAGGTCCGCGACCGGCCCCGGTACATGGTCAAGAAGGTCCACCGGGCCGAATAGGACTCAGGCCTCCGGCTCCTCGCCCTCGCCGCTCCAGCCCTCCCCCTTCTCCTCTGCGGGCCGGTCGGGGACGCGGTAGCTCTCGCTGGCCCAGGCGCCCAGGTCGCGGGTGCGGCAGCGTTCGGAGCAGAAGGGCTTCCAGGGGTTCCCTTCCCAGCTGGTGGGGGTCCGACAAAGGGGGCAGGGCCGAAGCGTCATGCTCCCAGCATATCCATGGACGGGCGGGATACAAATGCGAAGAAAATATTAGTTCATTCTGGAAGATTTCATTGACAATCCAGCCTCATCCCCTAAGATGAAGGATCGGGCGGAGATCGCCCGGCACCGACAGGATTCCGGAGGCGACACATGGGCAAGATCATCGGCATCGACCTGGGCACCACCAACAGCTGCGTGGCCGTCATGGAGGGGGGGCAGCCGAAGGTGATCCCGAACCCGGAGGGGGCCAACACCACCCCGTCCGTGGTGGGCTTCAACCCCAAGACCAGCGAGCGGCTGGTGGGCGTCTCCGCCAAGCGGCAGGCCGTGGCCCAGCCGAAGAGCACCATCTATTCCATCAAGCGCTTCATGGGCCTGCCCTTCGCCGACTCCGAGAAGGAGCAGAGGCTGGTCCCCTACACCGTCGAGCGGGCCGACAAGGGCGGCTGCGTGGTGGATGTGAACGGGAAGAAGCTCAGCCCCGAGGAGCTCAGCGCCGCCGTTCTCACCAAGATGAAGGAGGCCGCCGAGGCCTACCTGGGCGAGAAGGTCACCGAGGCGGTCATCACCGTGCCGGCCTACTTCAATGATGCCCAGCGCCAGGCCACCAAGGACGCGGGCGCCATCGCCGGCCTGGACGTGAAGCGCATCGTGAACGAGCCCACCGCCGCGGCCCTGGCCTACGGCCTGGACAAGAAGAAGGACGGCACCATCGCCGTCTTCGACTTCGGCGGCGGCACCTTCGACATCAGCATCCTCGAGGTGTCCGAGGGCGTGGTGGAGGTGAAGTCCACCAACGGCGATACCCACCTGGGCGGCGACAACGTGGACCAGGCCATCATCGACTGGATGGCGGACGAGTTCCAGAAGGCCGAGGGCATCGATCTCCGCAAGCAGGCGGACGCCATGCAGCGCCTCAAGGAGGCCGCCGAGAAGGCCAAGATCGAGCTGTCGAGTACCACCCAGACGGACATCAGCCTGCCCTACATCACGGCCGACGCCAGCGGGCCCAAGCACGTCAACATGACCCTCAGCCGCGCCAAGTTCGAGCTGATGATCGACCCCATCCTCCAGAAGCTGAAGGCCCCCTGCGAGAACGCGGTGAAGGACGCCAAGATGGCCCACCACGAGATCGACGAGGTGGTGCTGGTGGGCGGCTCCACCCGCATCCCCAAGGTGCAGGACATGGTGAAGGCGATCTTCGGCAAGGAGCCCAACAAGAGCGTGAACCCCGACGAGGTGGTGGCCGTGGGCGCCGCGGTGCAGGCCGGTGTGCTGGCGGGCGACGTGAAGGGCGTGCTGCTCCTCGATGTGACGCCGCTCTCCCTCGGCATCAACGCCAACGGGGGCCAGATGAGCGTCATCATCCCCCGCAACACCACCATCCCCACCAAGCGCAGCGAGGTCTACACCACGGCCGTGGACAACCAGCCCGGCGTGGACATCGAGGTGTTCCAGGGTGAGCGCCCGGTGGTGGAGGGCAACAAGCTGCTGGGCCATTTCCACTTGGGCGGCATCGCCCCGGCCCCCCGCGGGATGCCCCAGATCGAGGTCGTCTTCGACATCGACGCCAACGGGATCGTCCACGTCACCGCCAAGGACAAGGGCACGGGCAAGGACGCCAGCATCACGCTGACCGGCAGCACGGGCCTCTCCAAGGAGGAGATCGAGGCTAAGGTGCGTGACGCCGAGGCTCACCAGGCCGAGGACGAGTCCCGCAAGGCCCTGCTGGAGGAGAAGAACCACCTGGACCAGATGGTCTACCAGGTGGAGAAGCTCATGAAGGAGAACGGCGACAAGCTGCCCGAGGCCGACAAGAAGGAGGCCGAGGAGGCCGTGGCCGAGGCCAAGGCGGCCCTGGCCAGCCTGGACCAGGACCGCATCAAGAAGGCCCTGGAGAACCTCACCGCCAAGAGCCACAAGCTGGCCGAGAGCCTCTACAAGCAGGAGCCCCCGGCGGATGGCGGCGCCACGCCCGGCGCACCTTCTGGCGGCGAGAAGAAGGGCGACGACAACGTGATCGATGCGGAAGTGGTGAGTTAGACGTTCCACAAAGAGGGGGAGCTCGCGGCTCCCCCTTTTTGTGGCTAAAAGAAATCTTAGTGCCATAGACTAAAGCCATGCCCCATCCCGACTACTACAAGATCCTGGGCGTGCCGCGTTCGGCCTCGGAGGAGGACATCAAGAAGGCGTACCGGAAGCTGGCCCGGAAGCACCATCCGGACCTGAATCCGGGCGATGCCAAGGCCGAGGCGGAGTTCAAGAAACTCGCCGAGGCCAACGAGGTCCTCTCCGATCCGGAGAAGCGGAAGAACTACGACACCTACGGGGATCCCGCCGGGCCGGGCGCGCAGGTCCCCCCGGGCTACGGCGAGAGCGGCGGCTTCTCGTTCGAGGATATCTTCGCGGGCTTCGGGGGAGGCCGGCCGGGCCGGAGCGGTCCAGAGCGGGGCGAGGACCTGCTTCACGCCGTGCGGCTGGGTTTCCGCGAGGCGTTCGAGGGGACGCGCCTCTCCCTGCGCGTGAACCGCTCCGAGCCCTGCCTCGCCTGCCGGGGCACCGGGGAATCGGGACGGAAGCAGGAGGCCTGCCGCACCTGTCAGGGCAAGGGCCGGTTGGGCGGGAGTGGGGGTTTCCTCGCCTTCGGGCGCACCTGCCCGGACTGCGGCGGCCGGGGAACCCGTGCCCCCGCCTGCCCGGACTGCCAGGGCACCGGTCGTCACGCCCGCCAGGAGACGGTGACCATTGCGATCCCGCCCGGCGTGGAGGACGGCGCCCGCCTGCGGGTGCCGGGCAAGGGCGAGGCGGGGCGGCGGGGCGGCGGCCCCGGGGACCTCTTCCTCCAGATCAGCATGGAGCCCGATGCCCGCTTCGAACGCCGGGGCCCGAACCTCTACGTCACCCTGCCCGTGAGCTTCTCGGAGGCGGCCCTCGGGGCCAAGGTGGAAGTGCCGACGCCCGGGGGCCATTCCACCATCAAGGTGCCCCCCGGGACCCAGGCCGGGGCCAAGCTCCGCCTCAAGGGACAGGGCATGCCCATTCCCCGGGCCGAGCAGCGGGGGGACCTCTTCGCCGAGATCCAGGTGGTGACGCCCCAGGTGCAGGACGAGCGAAGCAAGGAACTGCTGCGGGAGCTGGCCGAGCTGAACGACGCTGCCGTTCGCGCACAACGAGGACACCATGGTTAAAGACCCGAGAATGGGCGCCTACATGATCGGGGTGGTCTCCACCCGCTACAGCGTGCATCCCCAGACGCTCCGTCTCTACGAGCGGGAGGGGCTGCTCTGCCCCAGCCGCACCGAGGGGAAGACACGCCTGTACAGCGACGAGGACCTGGAACGCCTGGAATTCATCCTCAACCTCACCCGGGACCTGGGCGTGAATCTCGCCGGTGTGGAGGTGGTGCTCAACCTGAGGGACCGCCTGAACCGCCTGCAGGAGGATCTGGAACGCATGGCGCAGGTCATGGAGGCCGCGGGGCTCAAGGACGTCCCCCGCCCCAGCCATGCCACGGGGCTCGTGAAGCTGACCCACCACGGGCTGCGCAAGCGATCCTGAATCCAGGTCCGGCTCGGACTGTCCTCACGGCCGCATACGCAGACCGGATTCAGGGGGCGGCCTTGGTATGCTGGACCCTCCCCCAAGGTGAACCGTGCCCCTCCGGCATCTCGAAGAGCGGTCGCTCGACAAGTACTTCGACTCCATCCGACACCTGCCGTTGCTCACGGCGGAGGAGGAGCGGATGTACGGCCGCCTCTGGCAGCACGACCACAACCCCGAGGGCCTCCGCGGCCTGGTGGAAGGGAACCTCCGCTTCGTGGTGAAGGAGGCGCGCAAGTTCGAGGGCATGGGCCTCGACCTGCTGGACCTCATCAGCGAGGGGAACCTGGGTCTCATCGAGGCGGCCAAGCGCTTCGACCCCGAGCGACTGAACAAGTTCCTCACCTATGCCTCGTGGTGGGTGCGGCAGGCCATCTTCCATGCCCTGGCGGAACATGGGAACAAGATCCGCCTGCCCCAGAAGGTGGCGGGGCACCTGGTGCAGCTCAACCGCGTGACCCAGCGCCTGAGCCAGGAGCTGGGCCGCCCCCCCATGCTGCAGGAGATCGCCGACACCGCGCACATGAGCGTGGAGGAGGTGGAGCGCCTCCAGGTGCTGCAGCAGACGACCTCCACCGTCTCCACCGAGCAGGGCCTCGGGGATTCGGATCTCACCGTGGGGGACAGCCTGGAACAGGAGGTCGAGCCCTCCGCCATGTACACCCTGAACCAGGAGGCCTTCCTCCAGCAGATCGAGGCCAGCCTGGCGTCCCTCAGCGAGAAGGAGCGGACGATCATTTCCCTGCACTTCGGATTGAACGGGGACGATCCACTCACCTTGGAGCAGATCGGCAAGCGCTTCGATCCGCCCATCTCCCGGGAGCGGGTGCGGCAGCTGGAGGAACGCGCCTTCGCCCGGATCCGCGAACGGCGCCGCGAGGTGCTGGGGGGCTTCCTGCGGGGGGACACGCCGTGAAGGGCCGCCCGGACTGCCCCCGGTGCCAGGGGCGGGGCGTGATCCTCGATCCGGACCCCCTGAAGCCGGCCCGCGCCTGCGGCTGCGCACCCGAGGGCCTGCAGGAGGCCGCGGAGGTGGGCCTGCCGGCCCGCTACCGGGAGGCCGACTTCACGCGTTTCTGGAAGTGGTGGAACAACGCCCAGTCCAGCAATGCCCGGGCCCTGCTGGACCGCCTCGGGGAACTGGAGGACCTGCTGGCCCGCCCCGTCGAGGAGGTGGGCGAACTGGAGGGCCGCGATGAGCTGGCGAAGCTGCTCCAGGCTCTCCGCAAGCGGCCGGAGCATGGCATCCGCCCGGCCGGGGCCGAGAGCCTGGCCCAGTGGGCGTTGAACGGCAAGCATCGGTTTCGCCACGGCTGGGAGCTGTGGTGGATCCATGGCCCGGCCCAGAGCGGGAAGAGCACCCTGGCCGCGGCGGCCCTGCGGGCCTGGTCCGAGCGCACGGGCCGGCCGGTGCGCTACGTCTCCGTGCGCAGCCTCAGCCAGGCCATCAAGGACGCCTACTACGACGTGCGCAGCTACCAGAACCAGGGGTTCCAGAGCGTGCGCGACCTGATCGAGCCCCTGGAGGCGCCGCCCCTCCTGCTGCTGGACGACTGGGACCGCATGGATTCGGACATCCGCGTGGCTGCGGCGCTGGCCCAGCTCCTGGACCACCGCTACAGCGAGGAGCTTCCGACGATCCTCACCGCCGCGGGTTCGCCCGAGGCCCTTGAGCGCCGCGAGGGCCATCCCCTCGCCCGCCTGGAGGACGCCAGCCTGATGGAGCGGCTCCGGGGCGCCGAGCGGGTGGAGATGGTGCCCGCCCTCAAGCCGTGGATCGACCGGCTGGCGAGGCCATGAAGCGCCTGCTCCGGAGCCTCCTCCGCCTCCACCTCACCCGCACGCCCACACTCTGGGCCGCGGTGGCAGGCCTGACGGTCCTCCTGGGCTGGGGCACCCTGCGGGTGGAGCGGGCCCTCGACCTGATGAGCCTGCTGCCCTCCAGCGATCCCGCCGTGCGCGCCAACCTGGAGGCGGGCGTGGGCCAGCAGGAGCTCCTGTGGCTGGTGGCCGAAGGCAGTGACGCCGATCTGGACGCCCGCCGGGCCTGGGCGGAGGACCTGGTGGACCGGCTCCTGACCCAGGGGAATCTGCCCCTGAACGGCTTGGCCGCAGAGGGCCGCCTCTCGGATCCCGTGCCCGTCCCGGGTCCGGGCGGCGTGAGTCCCTGGCCGGCGCTGCTGGCCGTGGGCGCCATCCCAGAAGGCGATCCGGCCGCGGGCCGGCTCACCACAGAGACGCTCTACACCCTGGCGCCGGCCTGGCTGGGCAACCGCCTGGATCCCCTGAAGGATCCGGCGGAGGTGCGACGGCGTCTGGCGGCTACGGCCCGGGCCCTGCGGTCGCCCGAGCCCCTGCAGGCCGCCCTGGCGCGGCTGGACCCCCTGGGCCTGCGGGACCTGGCCCCGCAGAACGGCGAAGGCATGGCCAAGGCCACCCAGCTGGGGCGGGCCTTCAGCCTCCGGATGCGGACGGGCTACTTCGAGACCAAGGACGGCCACATGGTCCTCCTGCCCCTGGTGGCGAGCTTTCCGGCCACCGACACCCGGGCCACCCAGCGGGTCCTGGTCTGGCTGGGCCACGGCGCCCACGGATCCCTGCCCGCTGGCGCCACCCTGAAGGAGGCCACCGCGGCCCTGGCCCCCGCGGCGGACCGTCCGTTCGCCCTTCAGGTGACCGGGGCCCACGCCATCACGGCCTGGGAATCCCACCGTCTCTCGCTGGAGGTGGCCCTCAGCCTGGCCCTCAGCTTCGTCCTTATCGGCCTCGTCTACTGGCTGGGCTTCCGCACCCTGGCAGGCTATGGCTTCGTCATGGTTCCCCTCCTCGTGGGCATGGTGTGGGCCCTGGGCCTCACCGGCTGGGTGCTGGGCAGGCTCAACCTCATGGCCGCCGGATTCGGCGCCGTGCTGCTGGGTGTGGGCGATGACGTGGGCATCATGCTCTTCAGCCGCTACCGGGATGAGCGCCGGGCCGGCCGCGGCAAGGTGCGCGCCCTGCGGGCGGCCCTGCTCGGCACGGGACCGGGCGTGGTGGCCGGGGCTCTGTCCACCGCCCTCGCCTTCCTGGCCCTGGCCTTCGCACCCTTCCCGGGCATCCGGGATCTGGGCCTCACCACGGGTTTGGGTCTCCTGGCCTGTCTCGTTTCCACCTTCCTCCTGCTGCCGCCCCTGCTCCTGTGGTTGGACCGGGGCCGGGGCACCTTCGCACCGGCCCCGGCGGCGCCCCTGCCGAAGCGGCGGGCCTGGACCCCCTGGGCCGCCCTGGCACTCCTGGCCCTGGCCCTCATCGGCGCCCCCCGCACCCGCTGGGAGGAGGACCTTCGCCGCTTCCGGGCCCAGGGCAACCCCGCCCTCACCCTCCAGGAGCGCCTCACGAAGAGCCTGGGCGCCAGCCTCCAGCCCCTGGCCGTGCAGATTCCCCTGGAGGATCCGGACCGCCTTCCCACCCGCTGGAACCGTCTGAGCCCCCTCTTTCGCCAGGCTGGCGTGCCCATGCCCGACTGGAAGAGCCTCGATCCGGAACTGCGCCACACGCTGGGCTCCGAGACCTGGCGACGCCAGGTGCTGGAGGAAGCCGCGAAGGCGGGGCTGGATCCCCTGGGCCTGGAGGGGCCCCTGACGGCCCTCGGCACGGCCGCCTCCGATCCCGTCTTCCCCGTGCGGGCCCTCCAGGCCCTCCTGCCGCGATCGGATCAGCCGGAGCCTACCCCCCGGTGGAACCTGTGGGACAGCCTGCGGGGCCGGCCGAAGCCCGAGCCCCTGCCCCCGGCCCTGACCCTTCCGGTGCGCCTGGACGAGGCCACCCTCAACCGGCTCACCCCCGAGGTGGAGGCCGCCGGGGGGCGCTTCGTGGGTACCCAGCCCCTCTTCCGGGTGGTGAAGGAGATCGCCAAGGACGCCGTGCGACAGGCGGTCCTGCTGGCCCTGGCCGGCATCTTCGTCGTGATCGCCCTCTTCGGGCGCAGCCTGCGCTTCGCGGTCTTGGCGATCGTGCCCCTGGCGGCCAGCCAGGCGGGGGTCTTCGGCGCCCTGGGCTGGGCCGGGGAGCCCCTGACGTTCCTCTCCCTCATGGCCATCCCCATCGCCCTGGGCGTGAGCGTGGACACGGCCTTCAACCTGCTGCACCGGGCCCGGGCCGAGGCCGACGCCCCCCGGCGCGTGGCCCGCGTGAACGCTGTCTGCGCCGGCACCACCCTGGCCGGCTTCGGCGGCATGGTCTTCAGTGGCTACCGCGGCCTGCGGGGCCTCGGCCTCGCCTGTCTGGGCGGCGTGGCCCTGGCCCTGGCCCTCACCCAGTGGCTGCTGCCTGTCCTGCTGGCGAAGTGGCCGCTGGAGAAGCGGCCGAAGGAGCGTCCCCGATGAATCCCCTGCAGTCCCGTCTGGCCGCCCGGGTGGCCGAGGCCCCCGTGCCCGCCGCCGAGGTGATGGCTCTCGCCCTCTACGACCCGGACCACGGCTACTACCGGCGAGCCGAAGGTCCCTGGGGCTTCGAGGGGAAGGACTACTACACGGCCCTGGACCTGGGCCCGCTGCTGGGCCAGACCCTGGCCCTGCGCCTGGAGGCCGCCTGGGAGCGGCTGGGGCGGCCCGCGCGCTTCACGGCCCTGGAGCCCGGCGCCGGCCGCGGCTGGCTGGGGCGGGACCTCCTGAGCGCCGTGTCCGGCCCCTTCGCCGAGGCCCTGGTGTACGTCCACCGCGATGACAATCCTGCGGCGCGCCGGGCGGCGGCGGACGCGCTGGCACCCTTCCTGGCCCCGGGCCGGGCGCGGTTCGCCGCCGAGTCGGAACCCTTGGAACCCTTCACCGGCGCCGTCTTCAGCAACGAGCTC
>Ga0208789_1000475_pt1 | contig 37496 bp, 27 predicted proteins | sample Methanotroph_Enr_FD_187368 | JGI IMG/M metagenome (GOLD analysis project Ga0208789, IMG submission 187368) | Enriched soil microbial communities from Old Woman Creek wetland in Ohio, USA - Methanotroph_Enrichment_5 (SPAdes) (version 2) | ecosystem: Environmental > Terrestrial > Soil > Wetlands...
TATTTTGTAATTTCCTGATGGGGTTGCCGAAAGAATAGTATCAATATCACATAATGTGGGATAGGTGCTGGCAAAATTTGCCAGCATTTGTTCGTAAACGCTGTAGGTCGGATATCTGTTCCAGCCTGCCATCTGCGCTACCGTGGTTGCCATGGTGATAGCTTTAGGCTGTATCCAGGGAATAATTTCATAAGGAATATTCCTTGTGAGAAATTCCTGAAATTCCTGGGGATTGGCATACGCTTGGACTTCATACCCCTGCCCATTTTGTAAAGGCTTAACATTACTGATGGACATAATGTTCGTTAAGTCCTCATTTATCTGAGCTTTACCGGCAACATTAAATTTGATAACAATCTCACCACGATCCTGTAATATCTGCAGAGCTTGCTGCGCCTCTGCTGTACTAAGATTCTGGGCGGAAAGGCTACATGAAATGATTGATATAACTAATAATAGGATATATTTTCTCATACGTATTTATATTTTTGCCGAAAGGTAGGAAATAATGCTATTTTGTCAAAAAGATTAACAAAAAATTAACCATAATAGTAAGTTTCTAGAAAACAACCAGATGAAATCAGGAAAAAATCTTCATAAAAAAATCAGGAATGTCAGCCTTTTTCAGCAAACATTGCGACATTCGCCATCATCTGTTCAATGAGTTTTGGAACTTCTGGGGTTTTGTTCAGAGCGATCATCAAATCGAAATAATCTTTGTTCTTTTCAGAATAAATTCCGACCTTGAATTTTGCTTTTGATAATGCGGTGGCATATGTCAGGGATGGGTTGTCTGTTGTATCGATATTCAAAAGCAGGTCGAATTCTTTGTTTATGAAATCGCTGATCTTCTCACCGGAAGGTTTATTGAACCAATTGATATTTCGCTTTGTGATGTAATCGAACATCAGGCGCGGGTAACAATAATGAGGTGGGTCTTTGAGATTAACCCAGCCCAGTGTGCGGACTTCTTTTTTATCGTTTTGAAGCAGGCCGGCAAAGTCCGTAACGATCAGGTAATCCTTTTCTTCGCCTACATTATAAATTATTCCGATGCTTTTTGCATCCGACGGGTGAATGATTTTTTTGCTTCTGAATGATTTTTGAAGCTTTTTCTTTATTTCTGCATTCCAGAAATAATTCCGGATGGATTCAAACATGTTGGCCAGATTTTTATATAATGTCTAAACGTATTTATGTTTTTTATACATTTCAAACCCTTCTTTCATAAGCTTTTCAATGCTTTTAAAAATATCAGCATCATATTTTTTTATATGAAAGCATGATTTACCGGTTTGGAGTTTTTTAAGAGCTTCTGGAACATTTTTAAGCATTTCAGGGAACACGTAAACCGGCATGAAATAAAAACCGAGGTATTTGGGTTTTAGTATAGCGCTGCCGAAATAAATTTCTTTATATGCACGCCCAAAGAGTTCCACTTCTTTTTTCGAATACAGGTCGTATCTTTCATCGGTATCCATCATAACAGTCAGTGGAGGGGCATATTTCTGAAAGAGTGCCTTTAGTTTATCGAAAATTTCCTGTTTCATAAATTCTTATTGTTTTTTCAAGTATGCCTTTGTTATTTCGCAAATGTACATGCGGTGATAATCTTTGATCGGGTAATTTTTATCAATGTCACTGATGATAAAATGTGCCGGCTTGATATCATCGTAATAGAGTTTCCTGCATTCAAGTACCAGGCGGGCTTCTTCAAAAGCTACCGCCCCGTTACCTGTTTCCACCGGAGTAAGTCCTTTGATATTCATTTTGTCAATATCTTTGCCCGATTTGGTGCCGCAGGTTTTTAGGATGCCACGGTATTTTTCGCTGAAAAAAGTTATAGTAAGGTTGTGGTATTTTTCTGCAAATCCATAAGTATGACGCTGCGGCCTGATAAAAAGAAATGCAACAGGCATATTCCATAGGATACCCATTCCGCCCCACGAAGCCGTCATCATATTATAATCGCCCCGCACACCTGCTGTAACAAGCATCCAGTCTTTGTCGAGAAGGCTGAAAACATTTTCATTCAGTCCGAAAATGTCAGTTGGCTCAAAAGAAGTTTCCATATTCATATGCTTGTCAAAACTAATTTTTTGTAAAGGTAAAAAAAATCCTGCTTTCTTAAATCACATTGGGTTTATTATTATTACCTGGCCGGCTTCGTCATCAGCCTCGCTCTTCTGCTACATGGTTATTTCATTGCAGCCTATTTGGCCTTTGGGAAACCTCCAAAAATTGATAGTCTGATAAGGTTTATGTATATTTGCAATAATTTATGTAGTTTCTAATTATTAAAACTGGCATAGAAAAAACAATACTATTACAATTCGAAAATGAAGGTTACTTTTCTCGGTACCGGAACTTCACAGGGTGTTCCTGTTATCACGTGTACATGCGAAACCTGCCTGTCCACCGACAGTCGTGATAAACGGCTGAGGTCCTCTGTGTTGATTGAAACAGATGATCTGACGCTGGTCATCGATACGGGCCCGGATTTCCGTCAGCAGATGCTGCGTGAGCATGTGAAAAAGCTGGATGCTGTTATTTTAACGCATGAGCACAAAGATCATATAGCGGGCCTCGATGATATTAGAGCATATAACTTTATGCAGGAATGTGCCATGGATATTTACGCCAGGGCTTCGGTGCACCGGGCGATAAAAAAAGAGTTTAACTACGCGTTCAGTAAAAAAAAATATCCCGGCATCCCGCAGATCATCCAGCATGATATTACGAACACTCCATTTAGCATTTGCGGACTTGAAATAATACCCGTAGAAGCAAAGCATTATTTTCTGAAAATTTTTGGTTACCGCATTGGTAACTTTGCATACCTCACCGATGCAAGTGATATCGCTCCGAAAGAAAAGAAAAAACTTCACAGCCTTGACGTCCTTGTAGTAAATGCGTTGCGCACCAAAATACATTATTCACATTATAATCTTGAACAGGCATTAAATTTGATTAGGGAGCTGGAACCTAAAAAAGCATACCTGACACATATCAGTCATATGATGGGAAAACATGAAGAAATAGAGAAATTATTACCTGAAAATGTTCATTTTGCTTTTGACGGATTGAAAATTAGCGTTTAATTTAATAATTTTGCAAAAAATACCCGCCCGAAATTTGATGAAAAAAGTTCTGATTTATTTTATTTTTCTGTTCGCCTTCAGCGTTTTTTCGCATGCTCAGTTTAATCCTCTTGCTCCGAACGACAGCAACAAGCCTTCTATGCCGGTGCCCCCAAATCCATTTATAAACCCCAAGGATACGGTCAATATTTTTGATTCCATTCACGGAAAACTCACAGTTTTTATTAAAAATATCAATAAGGTCACTGGAAATTTAAATATTGCAGTTTTTAACAGCTATGCAACTTTTGCCAATAACGGCCCTGTATTCAGAGGTGCTATTATTCCAATCACAGCCAACATAATGATTGTTCCGTTTGATTCCGTACCTAAAGGGGTTTATTCTGTAGCTGTTTTCCACGACGAGGATAAAAATGGCGTACTGAACAAAAACCAGATGAATATGCCTTTGGAAGGCTATGGCTTTTCTAATAATGCTGCATCTAATTTTGGTCCGCCAAATTATACTCAGACAAAATTTATTTATTCAGGGAAAAATAAGTCGATAACAATATACATGACCTATTTTAAGTTTCCAAAATAGAAATTAGTTTAAAATCGTATGTTTGTTTAAAATTCTGCAGATAAACGATTACCAAAAAAATCTTTAATCATAAATCTCAAACCAAAAATCATGGCTGAAGAAAAAATTACTTATGTAGCCTTTGAAACCATGGAACGTTTCATGGTGGAAGTGCTGGTAAAAACGGGAGTTCCGGAAGAAGAAGCAAAAATATGCGCCGAAGTACTGATCACTGCTGATAAATTGGGCATTGATTCGCACGGTTTTAACCGCCTGAAACCCATTTATTACGACCGCATTAAAGACGGCATACTGAACCCGGTGACCCAATTTGAAATAGTGCGCGAAAGTCCAACCACTGCTGTTGTTGACGGACACAACGGTATGGGCCATGTGATCGCCAAACGTTCGATGCAGATTGCCATCGACAAAGCGAAAAAATTCGGAATGGGGATGGTGGCTGTCCGAAATTCAACACATTTCGGTATTGCCGGTTTTTATGCGCTGATGGCTGCAAAAGAAAATATGATCGGAATTTGCGGGACCAACGCGCGCCCTTCTATCGCACCAACTTTTGGTGTAGAGAATATGCTGGGTACCAATCCGCTTACTTTTGCCATGCCAACGGATGAAGAATTCCCTTTCATGCTCGACTGTGCTACTTCCGTGAGCCAGCGCGGGAAGATTGAACTTTATGCGCGTCAGGGTAAACCGGTTCCTAAGGGTTGGGTTATTGATGAAAACGGCGAATCAAAAACCGATGCGCAGGAAATCCTGAAGGACCTGGTTGCTGAAAAAGCGGCACTGACCCCGCTCGGAGGTGTTGGTGAAGATATGGCCGGATATAAAGGTTACGGTTATGCCACTGTGGTGGAAATACTTTCCGCTGCACTTCAAAACGGCAGTTATATGAAAATGTTGCTAGGGTTGAAAGACGGAAAGAAAATCCCGTATCCGCTGGGACATTTTTTCATTGCCTTTGATATCAATGCATTTACCGATCCTGAAGAATTTAAACATATTACCGGTGAGATATTACGCGAACTGCGTGCCTCCAAAAAAATGCCGGGACAAAACCGCATCTTTACGGCCGGAGAAAAAGAATACCTGGTTTGGCTCGACCGCAAGGACAAAGGTGTCCCGATAAATGAATCACTTCAGAAGGATATAAAAAAATTAACTGAAGAATTGAATATTACAGGGTTTAATTTTTCATTCTGATATACTATTGTCCGGTAAAATATTTATAAACTAAAGGATGTAAAAAATATTTCGTCTTTAGCCTCTTATCCTAAAGGAAGTATTGATTTTCATCAATTTACATCCTTTAGGACTGAGGCAAAATAAATTGATGAAAAGCAATCCCCCAAGGCGACGCATGATATAGCTTTTCTTAAATTTACAAAATTATTACCGGACAACAATGATTCTGATAAATTATATTTGGTTCTTAAAAATTATTAATTTTACCAAAAAACAACCCCATGAAAAAAATCAGTTTTTTATTCGTTTTTGTTTTTACCCTGTTCATGACAACTATTGGTACTGCTCAGGACAATACGGCCAAGCCCGGCCTTCTCGATGGCGCCAGTGCCATTATGAATGGTGTAAAAGGTGGTGAAGTGAATATGGATTTCCTGACCGCAAATGAAATCTCGGTTGATAAAGCCGGTTGCAGCGTGATCAGTTTCGTCGTTACATTAAAAGTAGGCGGAGACCTGGTATCACTGACTAATACTGGAAATTTACTCAACGCAAGACAGTCCACTCTTGTCCGTAAACAAAACCCCGGCGATAAAGTTTATATCGAAGAAATTATCTGTAAAGATGAGAACGGGCAGACCTATTCACTTCCTCCAATGACCTTTGTTATCAAATAAATTATTTGATCCTTTTTCCTGAATTTTTTTGATTAAGGCAGGGTAATTTCCGGCCTCAGTCTGTAATTCTGCATGAACTTCCTTATGCCTTTTATGGCTAAAGTCTTTGGAGTATCATCCTTAAACGCTGGAACGATTTCACGAAGTTTATCGTAAATGAATTTTGAATATCCCGACAAACGGTCCTGATAGTTCAGATAGTCTATGGCCTGAATCAAGGTAATCATCTCAATGGCAAGGACATCATAGGTATTGCTGATCACTCTTTTGGTTATCAGCGCTGAGTTGGTACCCATGCTTACAATGTCCTGATTATCGTTGTTGCATGAAATGCTGTGGACATAATTAGGGAAGGAGAGTGTCTGGTTTTCGGCCACGCTCGAAGTAGCGGTGAACTGCACGCCCTGCATACCAAAGTTCAGTCCCAGCGTACCCAGGTTCACGAATGGCGGCAACAGATCGTTGAGTTTAGGATTCAGCAGGTAGTTCAGCTGACGCTCTGAAAGCATCGATAGTTTGGTCATCACGGTTTTTATCTTGTCCATTTCGAGCGAAACATAATCCCCGTGGAAGTTTCCGCCGTGGTATATATTTTCGTGTTCAACGTCAACGATAGGGTTGTCGTTTACCGAATTAAATTCATGGATAAGAATTTCTTCACTGTTGACCAGCGTATCATAAATGGGCCCTAAAATTTGCGGGACACAACGCAGTGAATAATATTCCTGTACTTTATCGGCAATGATGTCTTCTTTAAACTCGCGTCCGTAAAGGTGTTCCTGGCGCTTGCGTATCAGTTTGCTGTCTTTAAGGATGTTTCGCATATAACCGGCAATAACTTCCTGTCCTTTATGGCGTTTCACGGCATTAAGCTCGTGTGAATAATGGTCGTCGAAGGAACCGACAATTTCGTTAATCAAACAGGATGCAAATACCGACCAGTTGAGGAGGTTGTATGCGTTCATCTGGTTGATAACTCCAATGCCCGTCATTACCGAAGTCCCGTTGATCAGCGAAAGGCCTTCCCTGATATGCATGGTAATGGGTTTGATATGCTCAGCTGCAAATACTTCTGCGGTTGGTGTGATTTTCCCTTTATACCAAACTTCTCCTTCACCGATAAGTGTCAGTGCAAGGTGCGCCAGTTGTACCAGGTCGCCGCTTGACCCGACACCGCCGTGTTCGGGGATAACTGCAGAAATATTTTTATTTACAAGCAATGCGAGCAATTCAACCACTTCGGGGTGAATACCTGAAAAACCGCGTAGCTGCGTATTCAGCCGCGACAACATTGCTGCTTTGGCAAATTTGTCGGGTAAGGGGTCGCCGCATCCGGCGCAATGGCCGCGGATGGCATTGTATTGCAGTTGTAACAGGTTTTCTTTTTTGATTTTATAAGGCGCCATGGGGCCGAGGCCGGTATTGATACCGTAGATGACTTTGTCCTGGCTGAATTTTTCAAGGAATTTATGGCAAGTGTCAACTCTGTCAACAGACTCATTGCTGAGTGATATCTCTTCTTTATGAAAAAGTATCATGTAAATTTCTTCGAGTGTGAGATCGTGTGAACCTAATGTTATCATATAGAAAATATTTTTGGTTAGATAAAAGTAAAAAATATTGTAGGCAAAAACGGGTGCAAATTTCGTAAAAAATTACTTACCATGCTCGTTTTTTTATGTTACAATAATTTATAACGAATAATTTTGATAATAATTATTGCGAATTAGAGCAACGATCCGTCGCGGCGGATTGATTGCAGAAGTTCAGAAACTTTATACAAATTCCAAATTACAATTCACAAATTCCAAATAAATTCCAAATCTCAATCCGCCACAGGCGGATCAAACTAATTCCAATTTCAAAGTATAAAATCCAAAACAAGCTTTTGGAAAATTGTTTATTGGTTGTTTAAATACTGTTTGTGTTTTGTAATTTGTATTTTGGAATTTAATGCTGAATACAGCATTATCTTATTACCGTAAGGATGCCCTTCATGCTTTTTGAAATGGTGAGCATCCCTGCCCAGTCTTCCGAATAATTGATCAGCCAGCTATATACGCCTTCGGGTACAACACTGCCTTTATACCGGCCGTTCCACAGTTCGTTTAAGTCTGTTGAATGGTAAATCAATTCGCCCCAGCGGGTGTACAAAAAAAACTCATAATCCGTTATGTTCTGACCCAATACAAAAAAGTAATCATTTACCCCATCGCCATTGGGTGTAAAACAGTTTGGAACAAACAAAGTGATCCTGTCAAGAACAACGGCAGTTTTGGTGATGGAATCGATGCAGCCGAACATGTTGTTGATGGTTAAGGTTACATTATAATTACCAACGGCATTGTACGAGTGGAAGGGATCTTTAAGGTAGCTTCCGTCGTTGTCTCCAAAATTCCAGTCCCAGTGGTCGATAATTCCTATGGACCAGTCTTCAAACCGGAAATTCGGATTATCAATGGTTGTTACCGGAGGATAAAATTTAAAATCAGCTTTGGGCCCAGGGATAAGCGGAATGGTAAAAGGGACTATTTTAGTGCAAAAGCTGTCGGTTACCGAAACATAATACGTTCCTTCCGAGAGTTCGGTCAGGTAGGTGTTGGTGTTGGCCGTATCACAGCTCCATTGATAGCTGTATGGCGGGTGGCCTCCGGAAATGGTTAAATAAGCGGCACCGGTTTGTTTGCGGCAGGTATCCGGTTGTATATTGTTGAAAAATACCGAGGGAGGAGGCGTGTCGGTAATGATGGTGTTGGCCGTTGCCGTGCAGGTATAGGTATCGGTAATGGTAACGGTGTAAGTTCCGGCGTGCACGCCGGACAGGTTTTGTCCGTTTTGTGGCGGTGAAGAATTCCACAAAAAGGTGAACGGCGGTGTGCCACTGCTGACTGAGGTAAAGGCTGCTCCGTCTGCAGCGCTGCACATTTCATGTTGCACACTGTCGATGGTGATCCCGGGCCCGGGAAAATTCATCAGGGTAACTGTATTGCTAGCTGTACAACCTAGATTATCGGTTATGGTAACAGCATAAGTCCCGGCTGGAAGGTTATTGACAGCGGCTGTGTTTCCCGAACCAATAATATCCCATTGATAATTGACAGGTTCATTTCCATTGGCTACAATAGCCTCTATCGAGCCATTGCCCAGGCTGCATGATTCATTGACAATAGTGAACGTAACTTCCGGCACAGGCATGGCAGTAACATCAATTGTATCATAAACAATAAAACAATTATAGGCATCGACCACCTGGACGATATAAGTTCCGGAGCTGAGGTTGCTGATGGTATTGGTATGAATCCCGGCCGGCTGTATCCAGTTGGTCGTGTATGGCCCGGTATGCCCGTCCTGTATGGAAATAGTGATACTGCCATCGTTTCCTGCGCAACTCTCGTTCTGAACAACAGCTGAAATTACAGGAGGTACTACGCAGGGCCCGTTACAATTACGGGGCGTGGAGGTAATTGGTGTGCTGTTCCATGTCGGGCCGCCATCCATAATTCTCTGGAATGAAACATCAGTGCCGGGGATACACATGCCGATGTATTCAATTCCTGAAATGTCGCGTGCAGCTGATAACGTCTGTGTACCGCTGCAGCTTGTTGAGGTAATAACATCAAGAGAATATTCTACCTGACTAAATAAATTGGCGGAATTTCCGTAAACATCCCAGTAAACAGCATCCACAGGGTTTCCTGAAGGGTTGTACAAAGCGATCCATCCGAATTCGTCCCGGAGGAACCACCGGGTATCATCACCGTCGAGGTATTGTAAGCCAAAAGTGCTCTGCCTGTAATAATTCAGATTGAAATCAAGCAAAGGTACCTGCGAATTGTTTCCTCCGACAATGAGAAATCCCAACGGAGGAATTATCGTTCCTGCCGGAAATGTAAAAGCTCCCCAGTTTGGCATATCATCCGGGGAAGATGGCTGCAGCATATTGGATGCCAGGGTATAACAACTGATATCAACGCTGATGCACGGGTGCGGATTATAAAGCTCGATCCATTCTCTGTTTTCAGGAGGCTGTTCGGTGCTGCCTGTATTGTAAAGTGAGTTTGCATTTATAGAGGAACCCGAAGGCCCCGGAGCCGGGCTGGTGCAAATTTCATTGATAACCACAACCTGTGCCGGCAGAGGCTGCAGGAAGCCCTCCGACAGGATCAGTAATACAATGAAATACCAAACTCTGGCCATCTTTTTTTGGCTTTAATGCAACACAAATTTAAATAAAATGAGAACAAAAAACCGGAATTTAAATGAATATTAATACATTTGTTAATTAAAAGTGAAGTGATGGACAGCAAACTTATTGCCAATATTGTGCTGTTATGCATATTTGTATATGCATCGGTAGGGAATCTGATGGCTTGGAGTTTTAATAAACCGAGGTGGGTACTTTTGACCAAGCCGCTCCTGATGCCTGTTTTGGCCATTTATTATGTGCTGAATTGTGTTTCTGTCGAATACATACTTGTAATTGCTTTGTTGTTTGCTTTTCTGGGAGATTTTTTTCTGATCTGGCCTCAAAAGAAAATATTTTTTATCGGCGGGTTGGTGTTTTTTCTTATCATGCAGGTTCTGTACATAATTTTTATCACGACACGTCAACTGAACCCCGAAATGTTTTCTATGCCGGTAATGGCTGCAGCCATTGGCTTTCTGATTGCCGGGCTTTTCATATACCTTAACCTGTATAAGTTCCTGAAAGAAATGAAAATTCCGGTACTTGTGTATATGCTGGTAATTCTCACGATTGGCTTTTTATGTTTCGTAAACATGATCGGAAATTTCAACAGGTACAACGTTATCGAGTTTATGGGCGCGATATTTTTTATTGTTTCAGACACCATTCTTGCGTTCGACAGCTTTAAAAAACCTTTGCGGATGGCCAATCTGTGGATCATGTCAACATATATAAACGCTCAGTTATTTTTATTTGCAGGTTTTATGAATACTTATTAAAATGAAAACAGAAACTTTTTCCCTGAAAACTAAAGATAATGTTGAACTATTCGTTTATTCCTGGATTCCTGACGAAGGTTCGGCTGTTAAAGGAATTATCCAGGTGTCGCATGGTATGGCCGAACATGCGGCGCGGTATGGTGATTTTGCCCGGCACATGGTGGCGGCCGGTTATGCCGTTTTTATCAACGATCACCGGGGGCACGGTAAAACTGCCGGTTCAGTGGAAAATACCGGTTTTATTTCAGGAATTAACGGTTGGGAAAGTATTCTTGATGATATGAGGCTTTTAAACCGGCATATTCATCAGGTATATGAAAACATACCTGTAATGCTGCTGGGCCATAGCATGGGATCTTTTTATTCGCGGGCTTATCTGGAAAAATTCCCTGAAACGATATCGGGAATAATATTATCAGGTACCGCCTGGCATCCGGCTTTGTTACTCAATTTTGGGTTATTGGTGTCGAAGCTGCAATGTTTTTTTAAAGGTGAAAAAAACCGGAGCAACCTGCTTGACAAGCTGTCGTTCGGAGCTTTTAACAGTAAATTCAAACCCTCTACTACTCCTTTTGACTGGCTTAGCAGGGATGTGCAGATTTGTAAAAAATATACTGCTGATGATTATTGCGGATGGATTGCAACTTCATCTTTTTTCAGAGAACTTTTCAGGCTGCTGAAGTTTATTCACAGATCGGGGCTATACCAGAAGGTCAATAAAGAACTGCCCGTATTGATTTTTTCTGGCGAGGAAGACCCTGTTGGAAATTTTTCAAAAGGCCCGAAAAAAATGTATGTCTTTTTAAAAAATAAAGGCTTCACAAATATCTCTCTTACGATTTATCCACGTGGCAGGCATGAAATGCTGAACGAACTTAATAAAACCGAAGTTTATCATAATATTATTGAATGGCTCAGGATAGCCGGTTAGCAGTTTGTATTTTCCAGTCAAGAAATTACCATAATGAAAATGAACATTAATCGGGATATCAGGGCATTGATTTTTGATTGGGGTGATACGGTTATGCGCGATTTTCCCGAAAAACCAGGGCCTATGTGCAGCTGGGACAAGGTAGAATGGATACCGGGAATTGAGAAAGTACTCGGGGAAGTATACAAGGATTATGTCATGGTGATTGCCACCAATGCGGGCGCTTCAAATACACAGGACATGATAGATGCCTTGAAACGTGTCGGAGCTGACAACTATTTCCACTATTTTTTTTCTTCCAAAGATTTAGGATACGAAAAACCCGATATCCGGTTCTTTAGCAAGATTTCAAAATCTATCGGTATAGTACCTGAAAACTGTATTATGATCGGCAATCTCTATGAAAAAGATATCACCGGAGCCAAAGATTGCGGGATGAAAACCATTTTGTTTAATGAAAGGATGTTGACCGGGCCTTTTCCCAAAGCAGATATGATCATAAATAAAATGGATGAACTTTCGGGTATTTTCATTGGATGACAATTATTGTATAATGCCCGTAAAGCAAAATTAGTCAGTGTGTTAACTGAATGCTTTTCTGAAATTAAGGCAATTCTTTTCATAAATTATTACTCAAAACCTGACTGGTGGATTTTGTTTTTAAGAATATTCGGATCTCTGACTTATAATTGCAAAATTTTCGCATCCAATTTCGTAAATGTTTGTTTATTAGAGTTTTATTTGATATATGGTGATTTTATTTCACCCAATTATTGGACCTTTGTATTCATGAAGGATAAGATTTTATATGCTTTTTTATCAGAAACAAAGGAAAAAGGCCGGAATTTTTCAAATTAAACTTGATAAATTAACAAAAATTTTATATATTTGTTTGCTAATATTTAATAAACAGGTATTTTTTTATTTATTTTCAAGCTTTCTTCATAAGAAAAATTTGCTCTATGATGAAAACCGTAAAGAAAATTCTGGGTATTGATGACAGGAAAGAAAACCTCTTTTTGATGAAGGAGTTATTGGCGGTTACTTTCCCTGAAACAGTATTTTTGTCTGCACTGAATGGCCTTGACGGCCTCCGCATATGTGAGGAAGAATTACCTGATGTGATCCTGTTGGATATCATGATGCCTGACATGGACGGATTTGAAGTTTGCCGCCGTCTTAAAGCAAAAAAAGGCCTGAAGCATATTCCTGTTGTTATGGTTACGGCTGCTTTTGTGGATTCAGATAAAGACATACGTGTGCAGGCGCTTGATGCAGGAGCTGATGCGTTTCTTGCAAAACCTATTGATCAAAGTGAATTTAAGGCTCAGGTGCATGCGATGTTGCGCATCAAAGAATCAGAAGACCAGAAAATTACCGAGCACGAGATACTGGAATCGAAGGTTCGGAAGCGCACCGAGGCATTATTTAAAGAGCTTGAAGAAAGACGGTTAGCCGAAGCAAAATTAAAATTATCAAACGAACATCTTGAAAAAAGCAAGATCACGACAAATCACCTTTTGAAAGAGTTAAAACTCGAGATCAGGGAGCGCAGGCAAGCAGAGAAGATGGTGAAAGAGAGTCTTATTGAGCAGAAGGTTATATCTGATTTTTCGACAAAACTTGTGAGCCTTAATAACCTTGATGATGTTTATCAGTTTGTCGGGCAGAAGGTATATGAAAACATAGTTGATGCCTATGTCTTTGTCACCGTATACAATCTTCAAAGCAAATCGATTACAGTTAAATTTGTATACGGAATAGACAAATACAGAACAAAAATTGAAAAGTTGTTTGGAATGGATCCTTTTTCACATGAGATTTCAATTTTTGATTTTACGCCGGAGGAGTTGGCCTGTTTTAGAAGTCAACAATTTTTCGAACCTGCCGAAGAGGGCTTACATTTTTTATTCGCCCGTAATCTTTCAAGGGAATTATGTGGGAAAACGGAAGTAATGCTTGGAGTTAAAAGAATTTTTACCATGGGCTTTACTTTTGGTCAAAAAGTATATGGAGGTATCAGCGTTCTTTCGAAAGACGAAAATCCCGGCACACCAAGGAAACTTTTGGAAACATTGGTAACTCAGACATCAGTAGCATTACAACGTTTGTTTATTGAAGAGCGGTTTCACATCAGTGAGAAATTGCACCGTTCGTTGGTTGAAACTTCGCCTGATGGCATTGTAATGATGGATTTAAAGGGAGTTCCGTTGACTTTAAACAGAAGAATTTACGAAATATTTGGTTATACAGTGGGCGATGTCAATTTTGCGGAAAGGAATATTCTTGAATTTATATTGCCTTCTGACCGGGAGCGGGCTGGTCGAAATTATTCCGAAATAATATCAAGGATACCTGTTCAAAACCCGGAATATATTGCTTTGCGAAAAGATGGTGGCACTTTTCAAATCGAAACCAACTCCTCATTGATTTTAGATGAAAAGAATGAACCCTTTGCTGTGATCAGTATTATAAGGGATATCACAAAACGAAAGTTAGTTGAAAAGGAATTGATAGAGAGCAGGGAATTATATAAACTGATTGCTGATAAAATGTCTGATGTGGTCTGGTTAATGGACCTTAATGGTAATAGCATTTTTGTTTCCCCATCTATTACAAGGTTTAACGGTTTTACTCAAGAGGAGTACCTGAAACAAACTATTGAAGAACGCTTTACAAAAGATTCTGCCGTTTTGGCCAGGAAAATTTTTTATGACGAATTAAAGCGGTATAAAGATGCTCCTGAAAAGTTACAAGATTATAATATTAAGCTCCGTATGGAGTATGTTTGTAAAGACAAGCAAACAAAATGGGGCGAGCTGGTTATTACGCCCTTATTCAATAATAATGGTGAACTTGCAGGAATACACGGTGTTACCAGAGATATTTCCGAGCGCCTTCTTGCTGAAAAAGCGCTTACTGAAAGTGAAAAAAAATACCAGTTTATTGTTGAAAACACAGATGATATTCTTTGGATCATGGATGGTGACTTCAAAATGGAATATACCACTCCCTCCGTATATAAATTTTTAGGGTACACCGTTGAAGAAAGTTTAAAACAAACCCTTGATGATTATCTTATCCCTGAATCAGTAAAATTAATAAAAGATGAATTACAGCAAGGAATAATCAACCTGCAGACCAAACAGTATGATAAACTCAGAGATAAAGCGGAGCTGGAGGTGGAATTTATCAGAAAAGACAATACGAAAGGGTATGGCAGGATAACGATGGTCATGGTGCGTGATGAACATCACCGGATAAAAAAAATCAGGGGTATCACAACGGATATTACTAAGAAGAAGCTTGAAAATATATACGGAGAAATCTCCAATAACATATTAAAGATACTTAATGAGCCAACAGGATTCCGCGATTCCATCCAGCGCATCCTGGAAATACTTAAGATTCGTGCGGGATTTGATGCTGTCGGCATCCGCCTGCAGGAGGGCGATGATTATCCATATTTTGAACAAATAGGCTTTTCAAAAGATTTTATTAAGACAGAAAATTCTTTGGTAGGGAAGAATGGAAATGATAGGCCTGTTAAAAAAAATGAAACTAACTATTGCCTTGAATGCAATTGCGGGCTTGTGATCGGCGGAAAAACCACCAACGGAAACAATCTGTACACGCCGGGTGGCAGTTTCTGGACAAATAATTCTTTTACGATTCTTGGCACACCGCCCGACGAAGATCCAAGGCTCCATCCCAGGAATAAATGCATTTACCAGGGTTATGCCTCCTTAGCGCTAATTCCAATACGTAACAAGGACAAAATTGTCGGTTTAATCCAATTAAATGACCGGAGAAAAGGACGCTTCACCATTGAAGTCCTTCAGCATCTGGAAAGTATCGCCTTACATATCGGAACCTCAATGCTTCGCAAGCAAGCGGAGGTAGCCTTAAAAAACAGCGAGGAGAAATACCGTTTATTGGCGCGGAATATGGTCGATGTGCTTTCGTTAATTGACAGGTCTGGAAAAATATTGTATGTAAATGATTCGGCCTATGATCATTTGGGATATATACCCGAAAAAATCATCGGGAAAAATATCAGTCATTTGATATTAAGCGAAGAGAAAAATAAAATCAGGGGTGTTATCAGGGAAATGCTCCAGAAAAAAATTTCCAGTCATAGCCTGGTTTGCCGGGTTGTGAAAAAGAATAATCAAATTGTCTGGCTCGATACAAAATTGTTGTTTATCCGCAACGAAAAAGGAAGGATCATAAGTATTCAGTGTGTTTCACGCGACATCACAGAAAAAATAGAAACTGAAAACCGACTGGAAAACGAAAGGCGTAAAGTAATGTCGGCCCTCATCGATGGGCAAGAGCTGGAACGACAGCGGCTTTCGATGGAATTACATGACGGACTGGGACAAAAACTGGCAGGTATAAAAATAAAACTTGAAAATTCCACAAACCATGACCTGGATAAAACCCGCCAGGATATCAATGAGGTAAAAGCTGAATTCTGGGAGGTGATTGAGGAAATACGTTCCATGTCTATGAATGTAAGCCCAACAATTTTGTCCAATCTGGGCTTGGTTGCATCAATCAATATCCTTTGCAAACAGTTTGTCGAAAATTATAAAATTGAACTGGATTATTCAGTCTTAGGTAATTTTGATCATATTTCGGAGAAAAAAGCTTTTTATATATACCGGATAGTGCAGGAAGGACTTAACAATATTGCAAAGCATTCGGAAGCAAACATGGCTAAACTGGCCCTGATTGAAAAGGAAGAGAATATGCTCATCATTTTAGAAGATAATGGAAAAGGTTTTATTAAAAATGAACGTAATTTGAGCAGGGGCAACGGTTTGTCAAATATGAGACAGAGAACATTATTGCTTAACGGCGATTTAAAAATTGATACGGGGATAAATTCAGGAACAGTAATAATGATAAAAATTCCAAAATAAATATGAAAATCATAAAGGTATTATTAGTGGATGACCATCAGATAATTCTGGATGGTATACATAATATGCTTTCAAGCGAAAGCAATATTTCAATTTGTGGCACCTGTTTGTCTGGCAGGGACGGTTTTGAAGCTGCCGTAAAACATAAACCGGATATTATTATAACGGATATCATGATGCCTGATATGAGCGGCATTGATCTGATTAAAAAACTAAAAGAGTATAATCTGCCATCCAAAATACTCATTTTATCCATGTTTGCATCTGCAGATTATATTCAAAATGCTGTGAATGCCGGAGCCAACGGATTTCTAATGAAGCAGAATGCTACACGCAATGAATTGATGACTGCTATAAACCAATTGATGGCCAATAAAAATTATTTTAATACGGAAGTTGCCAATACCATTGTCAGCAGTTTGAAGCCTGAAATTGATGATAAAGGCATATTTGTTAAAACTCATGATGAGAAATTATTGTCAAAAAGGGAGCTCCAGGTATTGAAATTATTTGCCGAAGGCTACTCAAACAAAGAAATATCAGACAAACTGTTTATTAGCCTGCGCACGGTTGAAACACATAAATCAAACATGATATCGAAGTTGAATTTAAAGTCGTATGTTGATTTAATAAAATATGCGATAAAAAACAAACTGTGCGATCTGGAAAACTGATAAAAATCATCCTTACCATATCAGTTTTTTTCTTACTTTTTATATTTTTCCCGCCTGCGCTTTTTAATCAGGTGTTATAGATTTATTAATTCTATAATTCTAAAGCTCTCCTGATTATTATGGCTTACAGAACCCAGGGTGGATATATCTGAAAAAAATATCCCTGTTAAATTTCCGAAAAATTACGAAATACGCAATTGAGAAATTAGTATTTCACTAATATTTTTTTTAGTGATTATCTAATTGATTTTAGAGCAGTACTGATTCTTATCATAACTGCTGTAGAATACCTTTATGTCAATATTAGGTAGGTACAAATTCAGACAGGTTAAATTTATTTTAGTTATGGTCAAAAACATCATAGACATAAGATATAAACACTTTAAAAAATACTCATATGAAATTTTTTTTACTAACATTAGAAAGAATAACAGGAAAGTGCTCAGCACAGTTTTCTGTATTCCATAGCCAAGGCAAAGTCAGGCTGTTTTTTCTATTTTCCATAATCATACTCACAACATTTAATTCTTTGGGGCAGGATCCATGTCAGGCATCCGCGTCCAGTAACTCTCCAGTTTGTACTGGGAGTACACTGAATTTATATGAAAACGGAGGATACGCCACCTCATGGAGTTGGACGGGGCCGAATGGTTTTACATCAAATTTGCAAAATCCATCCATCCCCAATGCTTCTGAAATTCACAGTGGTGTCTATACTGTTGTGATAAGCAACGGAGAATGTACAGGCAGCGCTTCGGTTATTGTAAGTTCTGATCCTATTGTTGTTACAGGCTGCCCCGACGATATTGTTGCCTGTGCCGACACGTTTAACAATGATGATTTTGGAACTTATGTTGATTGGGACATCCCTCAATTTGATTTAAATTGTATGGGATTGCCCGGGAGCTCTCATAATTTTGTAATGGGATTTGAACTGCCTGAGGTAAAATGGGCTTGCTGGACATTCAACAGAGTTCAGCGGATTGGTCCCTCTGTGGTGAATTTGTGGCAGTCTACAGGAACCGGAGATCCTTATATATTAACACCTTCCGTTTATATAGAACCTCCGTTAGATGTCGAAATGGATATTGTATGTGAACCTGGTAGAAGTTTCACATGGTCGGTTTATCTGGTACATGGATCAACAGAAACTTTTGCCGGAAGCGTTTATGTAGATTCAACCGGACATTATTCTGTGGATATTCCATCAACATTTACGGATGATATTTACAGGTTGAAATTTGTATTCTCCGGCAATGGAAATAATAAATGTGCGGTTGATAATATATACTTCGAAGCATTATTGATGGATCTGGGAGATTGTGTCGGTGGAATTGAATTTAATGTTACAGGCCCGATTCCCGGATTTTTTGCTTGCGGCGACTCCTCAATTGTTTATACTGCAACATATACTTCACCATCTCTTGTTTCTGTTACTCAAACATGTGAATTTAATGTGAAAGTAGAGTGCGTTACCGCGCTGATTTCTGCAATTAGTAATGTTTCTTGTGCTTCAAGTAACGGATCTATAACAGTTTCTGCACAATCTTCTTCTGATGTTACGCCTCAATTTGAATATTCTTTAAATGGAGGAGCCTGGACATCATTTGGTGTTGGTAACTCACAGTTTACTATTGGAAATCTGGCAGCAGGTACTTATTTAATTAATGTCAGGGATTTAAGTTTAGTTGGAGATTGCGAAATATATGAGCCTCTGAGCGCCACTGTTGGTGGTATTATTGATACGGTTCCTCCAACCATAACATGTCCTCCAAATAGCACTGTAGAGGGTTGCAGTACTACTGCAATCACAGGTTTGGCTTATTCTGAATCAATTGTGGTAATAACCGCTCTTCAGTTTGCTGCTGCAGGAGGAACCGCATCAGACAACTGCGGCATAGTTTATTATGCTTATCAGGATTCAAAAAATGGGGACTGCCCAATCATAGTAACCCGGGTTTTCACGGTGAGAGATTTGCATGGAAGTTCCGCATCATGTACCCAAACTATTCAGATTATTCATTCCATAGCGCCAATTGTACCCGCTAATGGAGGTAATACCGTTGCATGCCTTTCTGCTGCAACTACACCTGTTCCACCTGTTGTTTTGGATGCCTGCGGAAGAAATGTCAATCCGGTGTTGACTTCCACTGTTGATGCTCCTGCAATGATAACCTGTGAAGGAACAAGAACATACACATACACCTATACCGATTGTGCAGGATTGAGCTCTGTCTGGCATTACATTTACACAATAGAACGTCAGGATTTCATTCCTGCTGCTAACCAATCATCAACTATAGCCTGTGCTGCTCTGGCAGTAACACCTGCATTACCTGCAGTAAATGACAACTGCGGCAACCCGATCACACCCACAGGCCCGGTAATGAGCGGCACTTATGTTAATTGTGAAGGCACGATCATCTATACATATAATTATGCAGATTGCGAAGGAAACAACCACAACTGGACATACACCTATACTGTTGAACGTGCAGATTTTACACCTCCGTCACCAACTAGTGCAACGGTAGCTTGTTACTCGGCAATAGTGCTCCCTGTACCTCCTGTAGTTACGGATAACTGCGGTACTGCGCTTGTACCAACCGGACCTGTTGAAGGTACTGTGCCGGGTTGTGAAGGAACTGTAACTTACACCTGGACATACACAGACTGTGAAGGAAATTCTCATAACTATGTACATACAGTCACGATAGAACGTCAGGATTTCATTCCGGCAGCAAACCAATCCTCCACTGTTGCCTGTGCAGCACTTGCCGTAACACCTGTATTGCCAGTGGTAAGCGACAACTGCGGCAACCCGATCACACCGACAGGCCCGGCAATGAGCGGCACTTATGCCGGCTGTGAAGGAACGATCATTTATACCTATAATTATGCAGACTGTGAAGGAAACAACCACAACTGGACATACACCTATGCCATTGAACGTGAAGACTTTGTACCGCCATCGCCAACCAGCGCAACGGTAGCATGTATCTCTGCAATTATTTTACCCACGCCTCCGGTAGTGTCGGACAACTGCGGTACAGTTCTGGTGCCGACAGGCCCCATAAGAGGAAGAGTGCCGGGATGTGAGGGCGAATTAACCTATACATGGACATACAGAGATTGTGAAGGTAATACCCACGATTATGTCCATACAGTCACCATCGAACTTGAAGATTTTATTCCTGCAGCGAACCAATCATCAACTATCGCCTGTGCAGGACTTGCAGTAACACCTGCTTTACCCGCTGTTAATGACAACTGCGGTATCCCGATCACCCCAACCGGCCCGGTAATGAGCGGTACTTATGCCGGCTGCGAAGGAACGATCATTTATACTTATAACTATGCAGATTGCGAAGGCAACAACCACGACTGGACATACACCTATACTGTTGAACGTCTAGATTTCATATCACCGTCACCAACAAGTGCAACGGTAACTTGTTACGCATCAATAGTACTTCCCAATCCTCCGGTGGTAATGGATAACTGCGGCACTGTCCTTGTGCCGACCGGTCCTGTTGAAGGAACTGTTCCCGGATGTGAAGGAACGGTATCCTATACATGGACTTACACAGATTGCGAAGGAAATTCTCATTATTATGTTCATACAGTCACCATAGAGTATGATGATTTCATTCCGGCAGCTAACCAGTCATCCACTATTGCCTGTGCAGCATTGGCGGTGACGCCTGTATTACCCGTTGTATATGACAAATGCGGTAACCCGATCACACCAACCGGCCCGGTAATGAGCGGCACCTATGTTAATTGCGAAGGCACCATCATCTATACCTATAACTATTCCGACTGCGAAGGAAACAACCACAACTGGACATACACTTATACTGTTGAACGTTTAGATTTCGTACCGCCGTCACCAACCAGTGCAACGGTAGCATGTTACTCGGCCATAGTTCTTCCGGCACCTCCTGTGGTAATGGATAACTGCGGCACTGTCCTTGTGCCCACCGGTCCTGTAGAAAGCACAGTTCCAGGCTGTGAAGGAACGGTAACTTATACATGGACATACAGGGACTGCGAAGGTAATACACATAATTATATCCATACAGTCACGATAGAACGTCAGGATTTCATTCCGGCAGCGAACCAGTCATCCACTGTTGCCTGTGCAGCACTTGCTGTAACACCAGCATTACCAACAGTAAATGATAACTGCGGCAACCCGATTATACCCACGGGCCCGGTAATGAGTGGCACTTATAATAATTGTGAAGGAACAATCATCTATACTTATAACTATGCGGACTGCGAAGGCAACAACCATAACTGGACATACACTTATACTATTGAACGTTTGGATTTTATACCGCCGTCACCAACAAGTGCAACGGTAGCATGTTACTCGGCAATAGTACTTCCTGCACCTCCTGTAGTTATTGACAACTGCGGTAATATTCTTATACCAACCGGACCTGTAGAAGGTACTGTCCCCGGATGTGAAGGAACGGTAACTTACACATGGACCTACACCGATTGCGAAGGTAATACACATAATTATGTCCATACAGTCACGATAGAACGTCAGGATTTCATTCCTGCAGCTAATCAGTCATCCATTGTTGCCTGTGCAGCATTAGCGGTAACACCGGTTGTACCTGCTGTAAATGACAACTGCGGCAACCCGATAACCCCAACAGGCCCGGTCATGAGCGGTACCTATGTTAATTGCGAAGGAACGATCATCTATACATACAACTATGCAGACTGCGAAGGTAATAACCACAACTGGACCTACACCTATACCATCGAACGTCAGGACTTCCTTATGCCTGAAAATGAAGGCAGCACGGTATCCTGTATTGCCGGTGCAACCGAACCTGTTCCACCATCAGTGAATGACAACTGCGGTAATGCAATTTTACCATCAGCTGCTGTACTTGGCGGCACATATAACGGATGTGAAGGCACGAGGACATATACTTTTACTTATACCGATTGCGAAGGTAACCACCATCACTGGGTTTATACATACACGATCGAACGCATTCCTTTTGTAAATCCTGTAGATGAAGGTTCAACAGTTGAGTGTGCAGCGCTTGCAGTGCCACCGGCTTTACCTTTAGTAACCGACAACTGCGGCAATATACTTGCCCCGGGAGCACCTGTCATCAGCACAACTCCGGCCTGTGAAGGCATTATAACCTATACCTACCTGTATACAGATTGCGAAGGCAATACACAGGATTGGGTATACACCTATGTAATTGATGACATCACTCCTCCAACAGGTACGGCTCCTGCAAATATCACAGGCGTGCAATGTATTGCTGATGTGCCGGTTGCAGATATTGCCGTCATTACTGACGAAGCAGATAACTGCGGAGGCAATGTTACCGTAACTGTAAATGATGTTAATAACGGTGGCTCCGGTTGTATGTCCTCACCATACATAGTCACCAGAACCTATACCTTAACTGATTGCAGCGGATTAACTACAGACTTGATCCAACTGATTACTGTTATAGATACAACATCTCCTGTGATTACGTGTCCTGCAAACATTCAAATGTACAACGATGCCGGAATGTGCGGAGCCATTGTTAACGTACCTCAGCCGACTTATTCTGATGTCTGCGGAGCGGCGACTATCATCAACAGCTACAATCAGACAGCAGATGCTTCAGGATACTATCCTGTAGGAACCACAATTGTTACATGGACCGTCATTGATGCCTGCGGCAATACATCCATCTGCTCGATGTCAGTTACAGTAATAGATAATGAGGTGCCGGTGATAGTATGCCCGGCAGATATAAATTCTTGTGCCTTAAATATCACATTAGGCGTACCTGATGTGTCAGATAATTGCCAGATTGAAAGTATAACTAATAACGCACCGGTAACCTTCCCGGTAGGAATTGCAACAGATGTAATATGGACTGTCACCGACATTTATGGGAACAGCACAACTTGTGTACAGTCGGTAACCGCATCAGATATGACAGCGTCTGCTACAGGTTCCTCACAGGTATCATGTTTTAATGATTCGGATGGGATAATAACGGTTATTGCAGAGGGAGGGACCGGTGCTTATTTATATTCATTGAATTACCAGGCTGCACAGACATCAAATGTATTCACCGGCTTGCCGGCAGGTACTTATGTTGTTTGGGTGAGCGATGAAAATGGATGTGAAGTTATGGTACAACCGTGGATAATAATAGAAAATCCTCCACAGTTGACAGTTACCGCTACCGGATCAACACAAGTATCATGCACTAATTACAATGACGGTGTGGTGACGGCAACAGCGGCTGGTGGAACAGGGACTTATAGCTATTCACTCAATGGCGGTCCTTTGCAGAGTTCAAATGTATTCACCGATCTGCCTTACGGGAACTATATTGTCACTGTTTACGACGAAATGGGTTGTGAAGCAAGCTCGAATACGGTGGTCATCATCAATCCGTTATTGCTTGAAGTCACCGGAGTTGTTACAAAGCTGATCAGTTGTTATCATGGATCCGACGGTGAGATCACAGCACACGCAAGCGGCGGAACCGGGCTTTACTTGTATTCAATTAACCACGGCACCCCGCAGAGTTCAAATGTGTTCTCCGGGTTAATTGCCGGCACATATATAATAACCATAGTAGATCAGAATGGCTGTGCTGCAAACTCTCAGGAGGTCAATCTTACGGATCCACCTAAGCTTGAAGCTTATATTGAAACTACCGGGCAGGTCAGTTGCACCAATGGAACTGATGCTACCATTACCGTAATTGCCACAGGCGGGATCGGTACATTATCGTACCAATTAAATGAAGGTACGAGCCAGGGTTCCAATGTGTTTACGGGTTTAATTCCTGGATTATATATGATTACAATTTACGACGAGAACCTGTGTTCGATTACTCTGGATGTTGGTATTAATAATCCTGATACATTAACCTCGGACATAAAGACTAAAGTAGCTGATTGTTCAGGTAAGACTGGCGGGATGATTGAATTATCAACCTCTGGTGGCACGGGCAACTATTCATATACCTGGTCGAATGGAGCAACAACGGCTGTTGTTACGGGCCTCGGCGCTCAGACGTATTTTGTGACTATCACAGACGAAAATGGATGCACCGAGGTAAGAAGTTGTGCAGTCAATTCCGAAGCAAGAACAGAACTGGAGATAAACAATGCATTTTCACCAAACGGAGACGGGATCAATGACCTGTGGGTAATCAATAATCTATACCTGTATCCCGAAAATGAAGTTATTCTGCTTAACCGCTGGGGCGATGAAGTATTTTCACAGAAGAGCTACCAGAGTGATTGGACAGGAAGCGATTTGCTTGAGGGGACATACTTCTATATTATAAATGTCAGACAGTGTGACGAAGATGTTGTTTATAAAGGATATTTGACCATACTACGATAAAAATAAACAGGAAAAATTAACATAAAAAATCTAATAAAATGAAAACGCTAAGAATAATATTCGCCCTGCTGTTGTTCAGTGTTTACGGCTATGCACAGCAGAATGCCCCATACAGCCAGTATATCTTTAACGAGCTGATTATCAATCCTGCCTATGCAGGGACCAAACAGCTGATCAACATCAACGGGACATATTCGATACAGTGGGCCGGGTTCGAGGGAAGCCCTTCAACCCAAACACTAAGTGCTGAAGGTCCTGTATATAAGAACATGGGCCTGGGCCTCCATATTCTCATCGACAGGATAGGTGCACAATCGCAGCAAGGTGTATTCGGCAGCTACTCCTATATTTTGCAGTTTAATGAGAAGTGGCGGATGTCGATGGGCCTGGCGCTGGGAGTATCAAACTTCGCGCTTGACGGCACGAAATTAACAGTCGATAATATAGATGATCCGACAATTCCTACCACAAAGGTCAACAAGGTCCGTTTTGATTCCAAAGTTGGACTGTTTGCCTATTCAGATCGTTTTTATGCCGGTCTTTCGGTAACGGAACTTCTTGCTGATGTGTTCAAAAGCAAGGATTTGATGGTAGCACAACAGTCCCGTCACTATTACCTGACAGCCGGTTATGTTTTTGATGCCGGAAAATACCTGAAGATCAAGCCGAGTTTTTTACTCAGGGAGGATTTTAAAGCGCCAACCAACCTTGATATCAATTGTTTCTTTCTGATCAAAGAATTGTTCTGGATTGGGGCAAGTGTCCGTTTTAATGCTAACATTATCCATAACCCTGATCTTGATAATACGCTGAAACATCGTAATGCCATGATATTTATGACAGAATGGAACATCACCAGAAGTTTCAGGATTGGTTATGCCTATACATTGTCACTATCGGCATTGAAAAGCTATTCAGGACATGAAATCGAACTGGGATATACCTTCCCGAAAAAAGCAGATACCAAGATGAGAACACCAAGATATTTTTAATCATAAAATCTACCAATCATGAAGACAACATACAACATAGTCAAATGCATTGTAATAATAATTACAGGCCTTGTGTGCTCTGTTCAGGCATCTGCCCAGAACAACCTTCAGAAAGCGCAGGATATGATGGCGGTTTATGAATACCCAAAAGCCATTGATATATACAACAGCCATTTTCAGGCAAATGTTCCAACCATTACTGACTTGAGAAATCTGGCTGAATGTTATTTAAATATAAACGACACCAAATCAGCCATGGAATGCATGTCGAAAGTGGTTAAACTGGATGGTGCAACACCGTTGGATGTATTAACTTACGCTGCGTTGCTGAAATCGGAAGGAAATTATCCGGAAGCCATTTTACAATATCAGAGGTATAAAATGATGGTGCCGGAAAAAAGTCAGGAAACCGACATTCGCATATCAGCTTGTGAGCTGGCTGCTGAATGGATTGCCCATCCTGAGTATATTGACGTGTTTAATTTGGATGACCTGAATTCAGAAAATTCTGATTTTGGGCTGATCCCTGTTGATAAAGGGTATTTATTAACTTCCGACCGCAAATATGGCGCAACAGTTTATGCTCCCGGAGAGATATACGGATGGACCGGAAAACCATACCTGAAGCTATACTATGTTCCGGTAGATGAGAAAAATATTCCGACAGGGGCTGTAGAACCGGTTAGTGAACTGAATTATAAATACCACAATGGCCCTGGAATTTATGATACAAAAGATAATACGATCTATTTTACCCGTACCAAGATGGTCCGTGTTAAGAAAAAGCCGATAAATCCTGATCCGACAAGCTGGTACGATCATTCAACAGCAGCAGATTATACCAACCGTCTTGAAATTTATTCGGCAAAATACAAAAATGCAAAATGGTCCGACGAGAAAGCATTTGCGTATAATAATGCCGACGACTATTCTGTAGGTCACCCTTCTATCAGTCCTGACGGAACTATTATATATTTTGTTTCGGATATGCCGGGCGGGTATGGCGAATCAGATATTTATTATTGCATGAAACGAGTCGACAATGAATGGTCGCAACCACAAAATGCCGGTAATATTATTAATTCACCCGGAAAAGAAGTCTTTCCTTATGTGGATGCAGACGGCACCTTATTTTTTTCAAGCGATGGGCATCCCGGTATGGGTGGCCTGGATATCTTTTCTTCCAAGGGAAGCAGGGATGATTGGTCGGCTCCTGAAAACTTAAAATCTCCTTTAAACTCACCGAAAGATGATTTTTCAATATATTACACTGAAACAGGGAAGGCGGGTTATTTTTCGTCAAACCGGTATGGTGGAAACGGCAGCGATGATTTATACAGCTTTGTAGCTTCACCTCCAGTTAACCTAATATTAGCAATAGCTACAAAAGAGAGGTTTGACGACAACACAACAGGTGTGCTGACAGGTGTCAACCTGGAAATTACCAGCACCTCTGAAAATAACCTCCTTCCCTTTACCAATGGCGCTCCCGGAATTTATTATGCCACTGCCAAATGTAAAGATGAATATGAGTTGATGGGTTTGCGGGAAGGATATTTTTCCAGCAGCCTGACAACAAAAATGCCGGAGTGTATCACTAAGCAGGACACCGTTTTTGTTGACCTTTTATTCACCAAAATAATTATCAACAAACCAATCGTTCTCAGAAATATCTATTACGATTTTGATAAATGGAACATCCGCCCTGATGCTGCCATAGAACTTGATAAGTTGGTAAAGATTCTTGTTGATAATCCTGAAATCAATATTGAACTGGGTTCGCATACTGACTGCCGCGGCTCTGACGCATATAACCAAAAATTATCTCAAAGAAGGGCGGAATCGGCTGTAAACTATATCGTAAGCATGGGGATTGACAAAAATAGGATCACAGCTAAGGGTTACGGAGAATCTGTCCTTATCAACAAATGTTCTAACGGAGTAGAATGCACCGAGGAAGAACATCAGATGAACAGAAGGACGGAATTTAAAGTAACAAGCTATAAAGGCCAGGTAAGCATAAATTATTGACAGTATCATAATTACAAAGCATAATTTAAATCATTCATTATGAAAAATCAATACAGAAAGGTTGCAAGAAGATTTAGAGGTGTTATTATTTTTTATCTTGTCTGGTTTGCAATACAGGTTTTCATGTTAATAATCTGCGAATCAGGTCATGGGCTTTGGCCATTTGCCGGAGAAATTTCACCGATACATAACTATGGGATATTTGAATTCTTGTTTTATATTGGTATTCCTCCGGTGACACTTTTATTGACTGCTTTGCTTAACCGAAAATTAGCGTACAGGTTGTTCTAAAGGGGGACTGTATATCCCGAAGTATTGCTTCCAGATAAAAAAAATTAACCGTGGAAACAACATGTAAAGGATATAATTTAGTCAGGATTCTGGTTTCTTATCAGGAAGGGGTGTGTTTGGAAATTGGTTAGCAAAGGTCAGGCAGGTCATTTACTTAAAATGGCCTGCTTTTTTTGTGTTAATAAAACATTTTTTTAATTAATACCTGCTCCGATTTTTTTGTAATTTTGCACAGCAAAACCACCCATGCAGGAAACAATATTAATTTTTGATTTCGGTTCTCAGTATACGCAGCTTATTGCCCGTCGTGTCAGGGAGTTGAACGTTTATTGTGAGATTCATCCTTACAATCACAAACCTATTATAAATGAGGATATTAAAGGCGTGATACTTTCGGGTAGCCCTTTTTCTGTCCGTCAGCCGGATGCGCCCGTTCCTGATCTTTCAGGGATCCGTGGAAAAATTCCAATCCTTGCTGTATGTTATGGTGCACAATTCCTTGCACACAGTAACGGCGGAGAAGTATTACCATCAGAAATAAGAGAGTATGGCAGGGCCAGGCTTTCTTTTATCGACCAATCCTCCGAACTTGTAAAAGGGATGAACGATGGTAGCCAGGTTTGGATGTCACATGGCGATACCATACTTTCAGCGCCGTCTGATTTTGAAATCGTTGCAAGTACGCCGGAAGTCAATTTTGCCGGTTTCCATATTAAGAATGAACCCACTTACGGCATTCAGTTTCATCCCGAAGTTTATCATTCCACGGAAGGAATGGTGCTTCTGAAAAATTTTATTGTCGGAATCTGCAAATGCAGCCAGTCATGGACACCGGATTCATATATTGAAACTACCGTTCAGGATCTGAAACAAAAACTTGGAAGCGACAAGGTATTACTTGGTTTGTCCGGCGGGGTTGATTCCAGTGTAGCTGCCATGTTGTTGCACAAAGCGGTTGGTGATAAATTATTTTGCATTTTTGTTGATAACGGCCTGTTGAGAAAAAATGAGTTCGAAACAGTGCTTGAAAACTATAAAAGCATGGGCTTAAATGTTACCGGTGTGAGAGCAGGTGAACATTTTCTTCGCGAACTTTCAGGAGTTTCAGAACCTGAGCAGAAAAGAAAAATTATTGGAAAAACCTTTATTGAAGTCTTTGATCAGGAAGCCCACAAAATAAAAGATGTGAAGTGGCTTGCCCAGGGCACTATTTATCCTGATGTGATCGAATCTATTTCTGTCAAGGGGCCTTCTGCAACAATAAAATCACATCACAATGTCGGCGGGTTGCCCGATTATATGAAACTCAAAATCGTTGAACCGCTGAAAGCTCTTTTCAAAGATGAAGTGCGCAGGGTAGGGCTGTCGCTCGGAGTAAAACCTGAAATACTCAACCGCCATCCTTTTCCGGGCCCCGGCCTGGGAATTCGCATCATCAGCGACATCACCGCTGAAAAGGTACGTATATTGCAGGAAGTCGACCATATTTTTATTGAAGGGTTGAAAACACATAATTTATACGACCATGTTTGGCAGGCAGGGGCAATGCTGCTTCCAATCCAGTCTGTTGGTGTCATGGGCGATGAACGTACCTACGAAAATGTTGTGGCGCTCAGGGCCGTGAATTCAACAGACGGGATGACAGCCGACTGGTCGCATCTGCCCTACGAGTTTCTGGCAAAGGTTTCCAACGAAATCATCAATAAAGTGAAAGGTGTTAACCGTGTGGTTTACGACATCAGTTCCAAACCGCCTGCAACCATAGAATGGGAATAATATGATCAGAACCGGGACGTTTGTTTTTGTTTTTTTGTTAGTTTCTATGCTATCGAAAATTTCCGCACAGGAAATCGAAAAAAGCAATAAGATCGAATTAATCGGAAACACTGAATATTACCTGCATACCGTAAACCCAGGGCAAACGATTTATGGAATATCAAAAGCTTATGCCGTAAGCATGGATGATATCCTTAAGGCCAATCCTGACGCAAAAAAAGGAATCAAAGCTGGTTCTATCCTTAAAATTCCTGTAATAAAAAGCGAGGAGCCAAAGACATTTATTTCACATAAAGTAGCCAGAGGCGAAACCCTTTACGAAATTTCGTTTAATTATAATGTTAAAGTCAGCGAGATCATGGCGGTTAATCCCGGGCTTACAGAAAAAATCAGCAACGGCCAGATCATCCTCATCCCGGTACCGGATAAAAAACAAGCGGTTACCGTGGCGCAGAATACCCTTGGGGTGCATATAGTCCAGAAAAATGAAACTATTTATTCGATTTCAAAGCTTTATGGTACTTCCATTGAGGAGTTGAAAAAATTAAATCCCGGGTTGACCGAATCAATCCAGGTTGGACAGCAGATAAAACTTCCGATAGGAGCGGTTATTGGCAAACAACCCGTCAAAGATTCTGTAATAAAAAAAGATAGTGTAATTACCATCGAATGTGGTAAAACCGGTCTTCAGAACTCATACCGCATAGCCCTGCTGATACCTTTTTACCTTGAAAAATCCTATAATATTGATACTACCGATGACAAAGTTCCGGTTACATCCTATAAATCCCTTTCCTTTATCCAGTTTTATGAAGGTGTGCGTATTGCGCTTGATTCGTTGGAAAATACCGGTATGGCGCTCACTGTTTATATTTATGATGTAAATGAAAGTACGAATGCGGAAGAATTTTTGAAGAAGAAAACAGAACTTAAAAATATGGATCTTATCATAGGCCCGTTTTTTATGAATAATTTCTCTGCCTTTGCCGATTGGGCGAAAGACAATGGGATTAATATTGTAAATCCGTTTACAAAAAAAGAATCGGCCATAAAAAATAATGATCGTACTTTTAAACTTGTTGCTTCAGATTCGGCGCAAACTTCCAGGGTCCTTACATTTATTGCAGAAACATACCCGGGCTGTAACCTTATTGTTGTTAACAGAAGTTCAGACACCACTCAATCCCGGGCTTTTAAGAAAAGCGCCGCGCTGATCAATCTTGACAAGAAAGCTTTTACATACAGCATTGTTGACTATTCAGCTAAAGGCTTTGCCGGGGTGTCAGGGAAACTTAACAGCGATACGATAAATGTGGTGATCACACTTGCAGAAGGAGAAGCATTTGTTTCTGCATATATCCGTAACCTGAACGAAAGTGCCCACCGTTATAAAATTGTGCTTTTCGGGCAATCTTCGTGGGAGCAGTATCCCAGCCTTGATCTGGAATATCTCATGAACCTCAACCTTCATATTTTTGAAAGTTATTTTATTGATTATTCAAAACCTGAAATAAAGGATTTTATTAAAAAATTCAGGCATAAATACAATACAGACCCTGATTACTATGGCTTTCATGGGTATGATATCATGATGTATTTTTCCGGTGCACTGAAGAAATACGGAAAAAATTTTCAGGATTGTATATCCCAAAGCAATCCGCCCTTGCTCATTTCAGAATATATTATCAGAAAAACTGTTACGGGGGGGTATGAAAATATTTCCTGCATGATCTATCGTTTCGAGGATTATAAAATTGTGAATGCAGTCACCAATCCCAAGAAGGAAATAAAGATCATAGAAAAGAAAAAACCCTGATGATACCGGTTTTTATTATTTAGGAAAATTGCAGTGGATTTTTAACTCTGAAATTATCCATCAGTTTCATTACTTCAGCAAAATCTTTTTTAAAACAACAAGCGTCTGGTTGAGTTCTTCCACCGTATTATACTTGCTGAACGAAAATCGGAGTGCCGGAATATCGGCATTGGCAAGCAACGCCCTGAGCACATGCGAAACGCTCACAACGCCGGAACTGCAAGCGCTTCCTCCGGAAACAGCAATATGTTCAATATCAAGTTTTTGAAGCAGTAATTTGTTGTTATAAATATCCGGCACCGAAACATTAATAATGTTATACAATCCTTTCGTATCACATGATGCGTTGAAAACCATATCTGGAAAATATTGTTTTAATTTTTCAACAAAATATGATTTCAGTTTCGAAATATATTCGTTGTTCTTTGCCATATCGCGGTATGCAACTTCAAAAGCTTTGGCCATTCCGGCTATGCCATAAATATTTTCAGTTCCTGAGCGCATATTCCGTTCCTGTCCGCCTCCGGTGATCAGCGGAAGGATATGTATGTTTTCATTAAGGTATAAAAATCCGATTCCCTTCGGTCCGTGGAACTTATGAGCGGAACAGCAGGTAATGTCTGGCCCGTGCTGCGACAGTCTGTTTTCGTATTTCCCCATGCTCTGGACCATATCGGACAAAAAAACAGCATGGTATTCCTTGCAAAGCCTGGAAATTTTGTCAACAGGAAATAAGGATCCGGTTTCGTTATTGGCATGCATTATTATCACCAATGTTTTTTCTTCTTCCTCGAGAAGTTCTTCAAGATGATCCAGGTCGAGGTTGGCATTTTTATCAATCCGGACAAATGAAACCCGGACGGGAATACTTTTATGAACGTCCTCTATGGCATGTATAACCGCATGATGTTCAACTGCGGTGGTTATGATTTTACGTATGCCGAGTGATTTTACAACACCCTGTATGGCAGTAGTGATGGCTTCTGTGGCGCAAGAGGTGAAAAAAAGTTCCGAAGGTTTTACATCAAGCAAGCCTGCAATCAGCGATCGTGAATCTTCAATTAGTACCCTGCTGTTCCTGCCTCCAGCGTGAACAGAGGAAGGATTACCGTAATGATTTTTCATTACAGAACACATGGTTTCGTATACTTCGTTGTCTAAAGGTGTCGTCGCTGCATTGTCAAGATAAATCATAAGCGGTGCAGATTATAAATTAAAAAAATTGGGAAAGATTACCGGATGTATCAATCATCTTCCTGGTTATTGTTCAGCAGCTCCCTGATATCGCCCAGCAGTTTTTTTGCAAGGGTTTCAGCTTTTGACATGGAGTCGCTTTCTGCATAAATGCGGATGATAGGCTCGGTATTCGACCTTCGCAGATGAACCCATCCTTCATTGACGTCGATACGAACTCCGTCGGCTGTATTGACAGGATGGTTTTTGTATTTTTCTTTTATCTGTTCCAGAATTTTATAAATATCCACATCGGCTCCGGCCTCGATCTTGTTTTTCGAAATAAAATAATCTGGATATTTTGTTCTTAAGCTGGAACACGAACATTTTGATTTGGCAAGATGGGTGAGAAACAAAGCTATGCCCAGCAAAGCGTCCCTCCCGTAATGCAATTCGGGATAGATGACGCCACCGTTGCCTTCGCCGCCGATCACGGCATTTTTCTTTTTCATCATTTCCACCACATTCACCTCGCCGACAGCAGAGGTAAAATATTCCTTACCGTGTTTTTTTGTAACATCGCGTAATGCCGAAGTTGATGATAAGTTGGAAACGGTATTTCCCGGTGTATTGCTGAGCACATAATCTGCTATAGAAACCAAGGTATACTCTTCACCGAACATTTCTCCGTCCTCGCATACTATTGCCAGCCTGTCGACATCGGGGTCAACAACAAAACCGACATTAGAATTGTTTTTTACCACACTTTCAGAAAGTGATCCGAGATTTTCGGGTAAGGGTTCCGGGTTATGTGGAAATTTCCCGTCGGGTGTGCAATAAAGTTCATGCACATCTGTCACGCCAAGCGCTTTTAGCAAACGGGGAACGGCTATGCCTCCGGTAGAATTAACACAATCTATGGTAATATTGAATTTCGCTTTTTTTATGGCCTCGGTATCCACCAGCGGGAGATCCAGGATCTTTTTGATGTGCAGATCGATCATTGTATCATTCACGCTGTATTTGCCGATAGCATTAACCTCGGCATAAACACGGTCGTTTTTTTCTGCAATCTTAATAAAGTCAGCAGCTTCCTCGTTGGTCAAAAACTCACCTTTTGAATTAAGCAGTTTCAGGGCGTTCCAGTTTTTTGGATTGTGGCTCGCTGTAATAATGATCCCACCCAAAGCCTGTAACTCAATAACGGCAATTTCAACGGTCGGGGTGGTGGTAAGCCCGATATCAATCACATCAATTCCCATTGACATAAGGGTTCCGCAAACAATTTTATTGACCATATCACCCGACATTCGCGCATCGCGGCCGACAACAACTTTGCCTGTGAGTTTTGAGTCTGTAATAAAGGAAGCATAGGCTCCGGTGAATTTTACTACTTCCAGGGGATTAAGCCCATCACCAGATTTGCCTCCTATGGTTCCCCGAATACCGGATATCGATTTTATTAATGTCATCAGAAAAATTTTTTATACTATTGCAAAATTATTCAATTTTAATTGTCTTGAATAGAAAACAAAATTCGGCAAAAAAAAATCAATAAGCAGAATATTTATGCGAAAAACTTCTTTATTTGGTTTTTTTTTATTATATTTGCTAAACGAAAAAGAGCGATAAGATGTTAGATTATTTTGATGAATATGAGGGATTTGACGATATAGACGATATTGATGGTGTGGAGGTTTCTGCCTTGGTTTCGCGTTTTGAAAGTATGCAGAAACAAAATGAAACTATTTTTTTTGATGTTTATGAATTTGAGGATATCATTGACTACTATTTTGCCAAGGACAATCTGAAACAAACCGGCCGCGCCTTGCGTTATGCCATCAATCTTCACCCTAATTCAGATGCGCTGCTGCTGCGTTTAGCCATGCTGTATGCATCGGGTAATGAAACGGATAAAGCCTTACAGGTGCTTAAAAGAATTACTGCAGATGCTGAAGAAGAACCGGAAATTAATTTTGCAAAAGCCGGTATTTACAGCCAGTTGAAAATGTATACGCACTCAATCAACGAATACAAAAAACTGATAAATACCTGGGATGACCCCTGCGAAATATATTCAAACATCGCTTTTGAATACGAAAATGCAGGCAATTATACAAGGGCGTTGAATTACCTCAAGATTGCCCTTGAAAAAGATCCTACCAACTGTAATTTGCTTTATGAGCTGGGGTATTGTTTTGAAGTGCTGAACCGTACGGAGGAATCCATAAAATTTTTCAATCAGTATATAAAAAATGACCCGTATTCCGAAATTGCGTGGTTCAACCTTGCCATCGCTTATGGTAACATGGGACTTTATGAAAAATCAATAGAGGCTAATGACTATGTCATTGCCATAAACAATAAATTCACTTCTGCATACTACAACAAGGCCCATACGCTGAGCGAAATGGATCGGTACGCGGAAGCCGTGGAGGTTTTTAATGGCCTGATTGAAGTGGAAGAGCCTGATGCGATAACGTATTATTATCTCGGCGAATGTTACGAAAAAATGAAAGACTGGGAAAAGGCGATTGAGAACTATCACCGCACCCTTGAACTTGACGAATATATGGCCGGTGCCTGGATTGGGCTGGGATCTGTTTATGAAGAAAAAGAAAATTATGCAAAAGCTTTGCTTTATACACGCCGGGCAGTTGATGTGGAGCCGATAAACTCAGAATATTGGTACATTCTCGGGGATATCCTGACCAAAATGGAAGAACCGGAACAAGCGCTGGATGCCTATAACAAAGTGGCCGAGCTGGATCCATACAACTCAGACATCTGGCTTGATATTTCTGAACTTTTATTTAATAAAGGTGACAAAGATCTGGCTATTCAGATCATTTCAAAAGGAATTGAAAAACAACCTGAAAACATTTCACTTTTATACCGCCTGGCAGCATTACTTTTTTTAACAGGTAAAGAAAAAGAAGCCCTTATAAAATTTGAACTTGCTGTGTCGATTGATAAAACCAAATCTGGTGAATTTTTTGAATTTGACTTTGGGCTTAACGATCAGACCTCGTTTTTCGATCTGCTGAATCTCTACTAACCCATTTCACAAATATCTTTTATGAGTATTGCCACGAATTTTCGTAGCATTACGCAGATTTCTTTTCTCTGAAATGAAAAAAAGCTAAATTTGCTACAAATTTTTTTTATGTTTTTACTTCAGACGATTACTAAGGTTGCTGATACGGCAAAAATGGCTGCTACGGAGGCGCATACGGGCCTCACCGCATGGATAGCTGACTTTGCAACAAATTTTATTGAATCCGCCGGTTATGCCGGGATCATGGTGCTGATGATGCTCGAAAGCATGGTAGCGCCGGTCCCCAGCGAAGCAGTAATGCCTTTCGCCGGTTTTGCTATTTATGAAGGAACTTTGAACTGGCCCGGCGTGATCCTGTTCAGTACCCTGGGCAGCATCATTGGTTCTTTGATCGGCTATTGGATGGGAGCAAAAGGAGGGAGGCCCCTGGTTGAAAAATGGGGAAAATACTTGTTGCTTGACAAGCACGATCTGGATGTTACTGAAAAATGGTTTAAAAAACGCGGTGACATCACCGTTTTCGTTTGCCGTTTTATTCCTTTGGTACGTCACGTGATTTCTATTCCAGCCGGTATGGGAAGGATGAACCTGGTGCGGTTCTCCATATATACCATTATCGGTGCCGGTTTGTGGAATACCATATTGGCTATTGCAGGTTTTTACCTGAAGGAAAACTGGAATGAAATTATGAAGTACAGCCATACCATAGATTATGTGATTGGTGGAATCCTGATCATCTTTGTGGTATATTACGGATACAAACTGTATAAGAACCGCAAAAAGGCAAAACCTGCATAGGTCATGCGTTTATTCGGGCTTATCGGTTATCCTCTCTCGCATTCTTTTTCGGAAAAGTATTTTACTGAAAAGTTCAAACGCGAAAAGATAACTGGTGCCAGGTATATGTTATTTCCATTGAAGGATATTAATGATTTTGACTTATTGGTCCGGCGGAGTAATTTTTCCGGAATGAATGTTACCGTTCCATTCAAGATTGATATCATGAAGCACCTGGATGAGATTGACCAGGATGCTTTAGTAGCTGGAGCGGTGAATACTATAAGGTTTTATAAAAATAACGACAAGTTAATAACCAAAGGTTACAACACAGATATTTTTGGTTTTGAAAAGTTGCTGGAGAAATTCACGTTGCCACACAACACCAAAGCATTGATCCTTGGAACCGGCGGAGGGTCAAAAGCTGCTGCTTATGTGTTAAAGAAGCGGAATATCCCTTTCAGTTTTGTCTCGAGAAATCCTGTTGATGCTGAAATTTTTTCCTATCAGTCGCTTACTGAAGAAATAATATCCGGACACCAGCTGATCATAAATACGACTCCGTTGGGCATGTTTCCTGAAATTGAAAAATTTCCTGATATTCCTTATTCATATATTTCGCCGGGTCACTTCTGCATTGATTTGATCTATAACCCAGGTATGACGGCTTTTTTGATGAAATGCGAACACCGGAAAGCAGCTGTGCTCAACGGTATGGAAATGTTATCTGAGCAGGCGGAACAATCATGGAAAATCTGGAATTTATAAATTTTTTATTTTTCTTTTGCAAATTTTTAAAATAAGTGTATCTTTGCACCCTTGATGTTGGTTCGGTAGTTCAGTTGGTTAGAATACGTGCCTGTCACGCACGGGGTCGCGGGTTCGAGTCCCGTCCGGACCGCTAAAAAGGCTGATTATCAGCAAGTTACAAAAACAGTGAACACAGTTTGTTCACTGTTTTTTTTTATTCCCCTCTTTCCTAGTTTATTTGGATCAGGATCAAAACGGATCAGGATCAAAACCTGTGGACTAAAAAATTTAAGCATATAAATTTGCAAGTCGAAAAAGGAAAAAATTAGTATCCGTGACACCACGATATTGCGATCTAAAAGCCTTTATTTTCGCATTAAATG
>Ga0208789_1000477_pt1 | contig 37359 bp, 24 predicted proteins | sample Methanotroph_Enr_FD_187368 | JGI IMG/M metagenome (GOLD analysis project Ga0208789, IMG submission 187368) | Enriched soil microbial communities from Old Woman Creek wetland in Ohio, USA - Methanotroph_Enrichment_5 (SPAdes) (version 2) | ecosystem: Environmental > Terrestrial > Soil > Wetlands...
AGCTAAAGAAAGTAGCCCTCGTGGCCTGTATGAGAAAATTGCTCACGATGCTCAATTCGATGGCAAAAACAGGCGACGAATGGGACCCTGATTTTGCAAAGCAGGCTTGATTTTGAACACAGTTGCTTGTTAATCAATAGGCCGCTACCTCCAGAAGGTTATTGACGCTAGGGCAAAATAAGGCGTAACATAAAGCCTAGAGTAAAGAGGAGCTTATTTCCAGCAAGCCCGCTAATAATGGCATGGATCTATTGGGCTTCCTTAGGGCGGCTCAACCTACGCACTAAAACTCACACTGATAAAGAAAGGAGAATTAAACACGGCTAACGACAACTCAATGTGGAGCGGGCTTTCCGGAATGCAGCCTGAAACCCGTTACCAATCAACTATCAACTCAAAGGAACACAAACGATGACAATTGCTATTAATTGGAACCAACTAGTCAATGCGGAAAAACTACACGACGGCGATAGGATTGCCGTGCAAGTGCAGAATGGTGTTGTTCCCCCTGAACAAATCCAAATAGAGTTACAGCTTGGCTCAGGCGTGACGTGGTGGAAAGGCCTGCAAGCTTCCGAAATCGTCCTCTGCCAGTGCCAAGATAGCCAGAACTATAGTTCGTCCAGAGTCAACTACGATGAATTCTCGGCGAGGACTTTCACTTTCTGGAAAGCCAAGACGTTTGGTGTGCATACGCACATGTACCACCTCAACGATCAAAATAATCATATGAAAGGTGGCAACTCGTACCTTTTCCAGTGGATACACGACTAAAGGTGTCGTAGGCTGGGCTGAGGCACAAAGTCCAACATTTAGCACGATCTGTTAGGCTTACTCGTGTCAGCCCAGTAGGCCGGAATAAGCCGGTTCGAGCGGTAGCGGAAACCGGCGTTTCCGGCAAACACCACCCAAACTCGCCGGAAACGCCACCTCGCGCTACGCGCTTGGATGGCCTTATTCCGGCCTACTCTCCTACTCGTTTAAATCAATTTTATTTTCGCTCAACTTGTGAAACGTCCCTAATCGCCCCTTTAGCAGCCGACGTGGTCATCGCGGCATAAGCCCTGAGCGCGGCGGACACTGTCCTTTTGCGGTCGACCGGCTTCCAGGCCAGTACGCCTTTAGCTTCCATCGCGGCACGGCGTTGTTCCAGTTCTTCCACTGTGACTGCCAAGTGGATACGGCGGTTCGGAATATCGATCTCGATGGTGTCGCCTTCTTCGACCAAGCCAATCGCGCCGCCTTCGGCCGCTTCAGGCGAGGCGTGGCCGATAGAAAGCCCCGAGGTGCCGCCGGAGAAGCGTCCATCGGTCAGCAGGGCGCAGGCTTTGCCCAGGCCCTTGGACTTCAGATAGCTGGTCGGATAGAGCATTTCCTGCATGCCCGGCCCGCCCTTGGGGCCTTCGTAACGGATAACCACGACGTCACCGGCGACGAGTTCGTCATTCAAAATAGCGGCCACCGCTGCATCCTGACTTTCAAAAATACGGGCGCGGCCTGTGAACTTGAGAGAGTTGTCGTCCACACCGGCGGTTTTGACGATGCAGCCGTCCAGCGCAATGTTGCCGTGCAATACGGCCAAGCCGCCGTCCTGCGAATAGGCATGCGCCTTGTCGCGGATGCAGCCCTCGGCGCGGTCGTCGTCCAGGGTCGGGTAGCGCACCGATTGCGAGAAGGCAATGGTGGTCGGGATGCCGCCGGGCGCGGCACGGAAGAATTCTCTGACCGTCTCGTCCCGGCTGCGTTGGATGTCCCACTGGTCCAGTGCCGCGGCCATGCTCGGCGCATGAACCGTCGGCACATCGCGGTTGATGACGCCGGCGCGGTCCAGTTCGCCCAGAATGCCCATCACGCCGCCGGCGCGGTGGACATCTTCCATGTGGTATTTCTGGCTGGCCGGAGCCACCTTGGACAGGCAAGGCACGTGGCGCGAAACGGCGTCGATGTCGGCCATGGTGAAATCCACGCCGGCCTCATGGGCGGCGGCCAATAGGTGCAGTACGGTGTTGGTGGAACCGCCCATCGCAACATCCAGGCTCATCGCGTTTTGGAATGCGTCGAAAGTGGCGATGGAACGCGGCAGCACGGATGCGTCGTCCTGTTCGTAATAGCGTTTGCTCAACTCAACGATGGTGCGTCCGGCACGCAGGAACAGCTCTTTTCTATCGGTATGGGTAGCGACGATGGAGCCGTTGCCCGGCAACGACAGGCCCAGCGCTTCGGTCAGGCAGTTCATCGAGTTGGCGGTGAACATGCCTGAGCAGGAACCGCAAGTCGGGCAGGCGGAGCGTTCCACGGCGGCGACCTGTTCGTCGCTGATTCGGTCGTCGGCGGCTTCCACCATCGCGTCGACCAGATCCAGGGCGCGGGTTTGCCCGTTCCAGACCACTTTTCCGGCTTCCATCGGGCCGCCGGATACGAAGATGGCCGGAATATTCAGGCGCAGTGCGGCCATCAGCATACCGGGGGTGATTTTGTCGCAGTTGGAGATGCACACCAGCGCATCGGCACAGTGGGCATTGACCATGTATTCCACGCTATCGGCGATCAGGTCGCGGCTGGGCAGCGAATACAACATGCCGTCGTGGCCCATGGCGATGCCGTCGTCCACGGCGATGGTGTTGAATTCCTTGGCCACGCCGCCCGCTTTTTCGATTTCGCGGGCGACCAGTTGGCCCATGTCCTTGAGGTGGACATGGCCGGGGACGAACTGGGTAAACGAGTTGGCAATGGCGATGATGGGCTTGGTGAAATCGTCCTCTTTCATCCCTGTGGCTCGCCACAGCGACCTTGCGCCTGCCATATTGCGGCCGTGGGTGGTAGTGCGGGAACGGTATTGCGGCATGGTGAACCTCGGTAGAATCTTAAAGGAATTGAAGGGGGTAAAGTCCGGCAATTCTACTTTAATCGCGCAGGTAGCGCCACATGGGCCGTGCGCCGGGCTACACAGCCTTTGTTCAGCGGCTGAATAAAGTAGCTGATGTTTTCGCGCCATTGCTGGAAATCATTCAGCAAGAGCAAGCAACAAACAGGCATTGAATGCGCGGGTAAGGTTCGATCATACAGCGGCCTGATGGTGCATGTCTTCGGCAAGTTGGCCGCCGCCATGTTTTTTTGGAATTATTTACGCGTTAGCTCTTAATTCACATTATAATTTGGGGGTTTGTTTCTCGCTTAACGGCACTGGATAAATACCGCCGGCCTCACACCTGTTCATTATTAAACAAGAATTCCCTTATGAAACGTCACGCATCCATGAATCGCATCTACCGGCTCGTCTGGAGTCATGTCCATAAAGTCTGGGTTCCGATCGCGGAAACCGCCCGCGGACGCGGCAAAGGTTCCAACCGCAAGCTGTTGATGGCGCCGTTGTTCTTGTTTGCCGCAGCCGGCCACGCCGAGCCGACCGGCGGGCAGATCGTTTCCGGTTCCGGCAGCATCAGCCAATCGGGCGATACCACGACGATCAACCAGACTAGCCAGAATATGTCGGCCAACTGGCAGAGCTTCAACATCGCGCCTGGCGAAACAGTCAACTTCCAGCAGCCCAATGCCTCGGCGATTGCCGTCAACCGCATCGCCGATACCAACGGCACGCAAATCCTCGGGCATTTGAACGCCAACGGTCAGGTGTACCTGATCAACCCGAACGGCATCCTGTTCGGCCAGGGCGCGCAAGTCAACGTCGGCGGCCTGGTCGCTTCGACCTTGGACGTCAACGACGCCACCCTGGACAGCGCCAGCCGGACCTTCTCCGGTTCCGGCACCGGCAGCGTGACTAACAAAGGCACGATCAATGCGGCCAACGGCGGTTCCGTCGCGTTGATCGGCAACACCGTCAGCAACCAGGGCACCATTACCGCCCAGCTCGGCACCGTGGCCTTGGGCGCGGGCAGCGCCGTGACGCTGACTTTCAACGGCAACAACCTGGTCAAAATGCAAATCGACCAAAGCGTGCTGAACAGCCTGGCCGAAAACAAACATCTGATCCAGGCCGACGGCGGCCAGGTCATCATGAGCGCCGGAGCGCAAAACGCCCTGCTCGCCAGCGTCGTCAACAACGAAGGCGTCATCGAAGCGCGCACCGTAGCAAACCATAACGGCACCATCACCCTGCTGGGCGGCATGGCGGCAGGCACCGTCAACGTCGGCGGCACGCTGGACGCTTCCGCGCCTAACGGCGGCAACGGCGGCTTTATCGAAACCTCGGCCGCGCACGTAAAGGTGGCGGACGACGTCAAAATCACCACGGCCGCCGCCAACGGCAACAGCGGCACCTGGTTGATCGATCCCGTTGACTTCACCATCGCGGCCAGCGGCGGCGACATGACCGGCGCCGCGCTTTCTGCCAGCCTCAACGGCGGCAATGTCATCATCCAGAGCACTTCCGGCGCAGCCGGCACGGCCGGCGACGTCAACGTCAACGACGTAGTGAGCTGGTCCGCCAACACCCTCACGCTGAACGCTCAGAACAATATCAATATCAACAATATCATGAACGGCTCGGGCACGGCGAAACTGGCGCTGGAATACGGCCAGGGCGCAGTGGCCGCGGGCAACACCAGCACCTATAACGTCAATGCGCCGGTGAACCTCGCCGCGGGCGATAACTTCAGCACCAAACTCGGCTCCGACGGTGCGGTGAAGAACTACACCGTCATCACCGAGCTGGGCGCCGAAGGCAGCGCCACAGCCGCCGACTTGCAAGGCATGAACGGCAACCCGACGGGCAACTATGTGCTGGGCGGCAACATCGACGCTTCGGCCACTGCCGGCTGGAATGTCGGCGCCGGCTTCATGCCGATTGGACGCGACCCCATCAATAACCTCTTCACCGGCGCTTTCGATGGCCTCGGCCATACCATCAGCAACTTGACCATCAACCGGTCATCGACAGATTACGTTGGGTTATTTGGCGCTACAGCCGCGGGTTCTTCGATCCGGAACGTGGGCTTGGTCGGCGGCAGCGTGACCGGGACTAACTACGTCGGCGGGCTAGTGGGGCATAACGCCGGCACGGTCGTCAACAGCTATGTCGGCGCTAGCGTCAGCGGGACTCAGTACGTCGGTGGGCTGGCGGGGCTTAACAACGGCACCGTCAGCAACAGCTATGCCGGCGGCAGCGTCAGCGGGACTCAGAACGTCGGCGGGCTGGTGGGGGATAACAGCGGTACTGTCAACAACAGCTATGCCGTCGGCCGCGTCAGCGGGACTCAGGCCGTCGGCGGGCTGGCGGGAGCTAACAGCGGTACGGTCAGCAACAGCTTTTGGGATACGCAAACCTCAGGCCAGGGCAGCAGCGCCGGCGGCGCCGGCATGGCTACCGCCGACATGCAGCGCCAGGCTAACTTCACCAGCGCCACCGCCGCTAACGGCAACGCGAATCCGAACTGGGATTTCACCAACACCTGGGTGATGTACGATGGTCTCACCGCGCCGCTGCTGCGCGCGTTCATGACGCCCTTGACCGTGACGGCAAACAATGCCGGCAAGACCTACGACAAGCAAGCCTATTCCGGCGGCAACGGCGTGACCTATTCCGTTACACCCAACAGCAACCTGCTGGGTACAGTAAGCTATAGCGGCAGTTCGCAGGGCGCAATCAATGCGGGCAGCTATGCCATCGCGCTGGGCGGCCTGTACTCCAACCAGCAGGGCTACGTCATCCGCTACGTCAACGGCGCACTGACGGTGACTCCGGCCGCCCTGACGTTAAGCACCGGCGACGTGAGCAAGACCTACGACGGCACCACGGCAGCATCCGGTAGCGTCGTCGTAACCGGCGGCACCTTGTTTGGCGGCGATACGCTCAGCGGCGGCAGTTTCGCCTTTACCAACAAGAACGCCGGCAGCAACAAGACCGTGACTGTCGGCGGCGTTACCGTCAATGACGGCAACGGCGGCGGCAACTACACCGTCCGCTACGCCGATAACACCAGCAGCACCATTACACCCAAGCCCCTGAACATCACCGGCGTGACTGCCGGCAACAAAGTCTACGACGGCTCAACCGCAGCGCCACTGGGCGGCACGGCAAGGGTTAGCGCGCTGGACGGCGATGAGGTCGGTGTCGGCGGCGACGGCAGCGGCGCCTTTGACGATGCCAATCCCGGCACCGGCAAGGCGGTCACCGTCAGAGGATTCACGCTGAGCGGCGCTGATGCCGGCAATTATACTGTGGTGCAACCAGCCGGGCTGACGGCGGATATTGTCGCATCGAAGGCTCCGGACTCGCCGACGGCTCCGGACTCGTCGAAGGACCGGGACTCGGCGCTTGGTTACATAGCGGCATTGACGTCGACGCCTCCCTTCTCTGCAGGGGATTCCGAAGGGGATAGCAGAATGGAGCTTGCTCGCATCTTGGCGGAGAGTCACAGTAAGGCACAGCGTGATAGAAACGGCGATGATGTCACGGATCCTTCCGACGGGGATGTCAAAACGAAACCGGATCCCAAAAAGGATGAGGAACCAGCGGGCGAGCGCCCCTCCTCCTTGTCAAAGAAAAGTAAAGAAGATTCACCTCCTACTAAGGACTCCAAAAAGGATGAAGAACCAGCGGGCGAGCACCCCTCCTCCTTATCAGAGAAAAGTAAAGGAAAGACACCTCGTGGAATAGGGGCTGATACAAAATAGATAAAAGTAAAGGAAATACACCTTCTAAAACGGGGGCTGATACCAAAGCGAATTGAGCAAACCGAGCAACGGTAAAACAGGCGTAATTAGTTAATTTATGTATTTACCTTGCATGTGCCTCCTTCCTCAAGGATCAAACAGACGGTGCTTATGCCGATAGTTATGGACTCTCGGCAAGAGCGGCTTGACACTGAAAATCGTCAAGGCAGCGTGACGCTGCCGGACAATATGGATCACCACAATGAAAATAAACGATAACTCGAAATTCTCTATGAAATATTCACTGACTGCCTTGCTCGTCCTACTGGCCGCCCAGGCTGCGGCCGCTCCCACTCCCAGCGATAGCAAGCCGCCCGAACCGGTGCGTAAGATCACCGGGACGCTGATCTCGACTAACGACATCGAGGAGAAGGCCGTCATCGATATCGGCAAGAACGGCTCGACATTGAAAATCGTGGACGGCGGCGTGAAGCTGCCGGATAGCAATTCCGAGCGCTCGAACTAAAAACCTGCCGGCGTTAGCGAATATTGGACCTTAAAACATTATGATGACCTTTGATACCCGAACTCAAACCAAGACCCCTGTACTGGCGGCTTTGCTGGTCCTGGCCCCGTTGACCGTCCAGGCCGACCCGGTCGTGCCCGATGCCGGCTCGATGCTGCAACAAATCCAACCGGTCACCCCCCCGAAGCCGTCGTCGTCCGGCACCGGCCTGACCATCCAAGGCCCCAACGCCGTCAAGCTGCCCGACAGCGCGCCGTTCGAGGTCAAAACCATCCGGATCGGCGGCAACGCCAACATCGACACCGCCACGCTGCACGCGCTGGTCGCGGACGCCGAAGGCAAAAGCATCACCTTGTCGCAACTGGGCGAGCTGGCCGAGCGCATCACCGCCTATTATCAGGAGCACGGCTATCCGCTGGCGCGGGCTTATATCCCGGCCCAGTCCATCGAGTCCGGCGTCGTCCACATTGAGGTGATCGAAGCGAAGTACGACAAAATCCAGCTCGACAACCGCAGCGGCGTTGACGACGACTTGCTGCGCGACACGCTGGACACGCTGCACAGCGGCCAGACCATTGAGCAGGCCGGGCTTGACCATGCGCTATTGATGATGTCCGACATCCCCGGCCTGGCCGTCAACTCGACGCTGAAGCCGGGCGGGATTGTCGGCACCTCCGACCTGCAAGTCGGCGTCGATGCCGGCCGTAGCGTGACCGGCAACCTCGTCGTCGACGACTACGGCAACCGCTATTCCGGCCGGCCCAGGGCCGGCGGCACCGTCAACTGGCTGAACCCGCTGCGCCACGGCGATGTGTTGAGCCTGACCGGCTTGACCGCCGGCAGCGGCCTGAACTACGGCCGGCTGACTTACGAAACGACGGTCAACGGCCGCGGTACCCGAGTGGGCGCGGCCTATTCGGCGCTGGACTATCAACTGAGCGAATCCTTGTCGGCGTTGAAGGCGCATGGCACCGCCCAGGTCGGCAGCGCCTGGCTCCGGCATCCGCTGGTGCGCAGCCGGGATTTCAACCTGTACGCGCAAATCCAATACGACAGCCTGGAGCTGCGCGACCGCGTCGACGTGAGCGGCATCAAGACTTATCGGCATTTGGACACCGGCACCGCCAGCCTGTCCGGCGACGCCCGCGACGGCTTGCTGAGCGGCGGCATCAACACTTGGCTGTTGGGCTGGACCGGCGGCCACCTCGGCTTCGACAACCCGGACGCGCAGGCGGCCGACCGCTTCACCGCCCGAACCAAAGGCACATTCTCGAAATGGAACGCCAACCTGTCGCGGTTGCAACGGCTGAGCCAGAAGGATAGCCTGTACCTGTCGTTCGCCGGGCAATGGGCGCAGGATAACCTGGACTCGTCGAGGAAAATGGTCGTCGGCGGTCCGTACACCGTGCGCGGCTACGACATGGGGGCGGTGTCCGGCGACAGCGGCTACATCGGCACCGCCGAGATCCGGCACGACCTGTGGTCCGGGCCGATCGGCCAGTTCCAGGCGGTCGGCTTCATCGACAGCGCCCAGGTCACCATCAACCAAAACCCGTGGTTCGGCAGCACCAACCGGGCCACGCTGAGCGGCGCCGGCGCCGGCCTGAACTGGCTGGGGCCGAAGTTGGGCTGGGTGGGCGCGAGCCAGTTGAGTGCCAGGGCGTTCGTCGCCACCCCGGTCGGCCCGGTGCCGGCGCTGGTCGGCAAGACCGACGACGTGCGGGCTTGGCTGGAGATGGGCATGGGTTTTTGAAGGGCTATACAAGGTTGGGTTGATACTGTTCCAACCCAACGATCCAGCGCTGATGTGTTGCGTTACGGCTCACGCTTAACTCAATTTACGAGTTGCCCAACATTTTGATTAAAACCCAATATGTTGGGCATAAAAAGCATGTCTATTACAAAACTACGCCTCTGCGCTATTCAGCCAAAGATCGTGTTTATTGCATAAACTTAGCGCGTATAGCGCGCCGCTGTAATTTTTAAGCGTGAATGTTGAAATTGCCGCACTGTCTTTAGTCGGATCGAATAAATGTTCATCGATAAATTTATAGTTCTTATCCAATAGAACGTGCTTAACAATGTAATGCTCGTAGCCTTTCATTTCATGAGGCGTGACAATTTTTACCGTGGCAGTGTCTCCGGCTTTGGTAATTTCAATCGTGGGTAAATGGGTTGCTACTTTGCCCGCCCAACGTCCCGGCGCTTCTTTCGTATAATAAATATCTCTCGATGCGGTTGCCTGCCCGTCATCGGCAGCCAGTGCCAGGGCTGGGGCGATCAGGCTCGCGCCTGCACTTGCTACACTTAAACGAATAAAATCGCGACGTTCCATAGTAATTCCTTGTTGTTGATTGTTGATTAAATTTAACGCTGTAAAACTGATTTTTGCCGGTTCTTAAAGCTTGTTGCAATCACATAATTGAATTTCATCTTCACTGTTTAGCTTCAAACTAATTCGGATACCAAAAAGTTTTATGGCATTGTTCACAAGTGTCATCGATTCGGCCTCCGATTTCAAGCAAGGCAGTTGCGTTCTTGGCATCGATTGCGGCGAGCGTTTCTTCAGCTGTCGCCTGAAATTGCTGTGCATACCTGAAATAAATCTCCGGTTTCGCATCGATTAATTGCTGGATTTGTTCAGGGCTTTTTTTAATGCCCGGAATTTCGAATTTCGAGTCTTTTAGCGCTACGCGGCGGCCTCCTTCAGTTAAACGCGTGGCGGCATCAAGCAGCGTGATGGCTTGTTGTTTGGCAACGGCCCATTCTTTGTCCGTATGCGGCGGTTTTTCGGCTATGCCCGATCTGCCGGCCGAGTTCCAAATCCCGTCGGAGGTGGGAGCAATCAACGAGAGCATCAGTTCTTGAATGGTTTCCGATGATTTAATATTTTCTTTCTGGTTGCGTATGGCCGATTTCTGCGAACAAGCTGAAAATGTCGACAATGATATTAAGATGAGGGCTAACTTTAATTTTAATGGCATCCGAATTTTTGAATATGAATAAAAAATTGTATTTGTTTTAACATATCGTGCAATTCCCGGTACAGAGGCAAATGAACATTAATTGATCGTAAAGTAATAGTACGGACCTACAGCGCAGGTTTTAACTGGATTCTTCTATTTAACATTCGCTATCTGCTGGAGAATGTCCGTATTTAAAAACGAAATTTGCCCAAGTTAACAGAGACCTTCCAGGTTTTTACTGGAGCCATCCATGGCAGTCGTAAAACCTGGAAGGTCTAACTCGCGCAACGCTCAACGGAGCAACCGGATGTAGGCCGGAATATCCTTAACGGAGGATTTAATAGATGACAAATTTCCTCATCATCGACGGTTCCCATGGCGAAGGCGGCGGGCAAATCCTGCGCAGTACGTTGAGCCTGTCTGCGATCACCGGGCGCCCGGTGTGCATCGAGAACCTCCGCGCGAACAGGGAAAAGCCGGGGCTGGCGGCGCAGCATCTGACTTCGGTTAGAGCGGCGGCAATGCTTTGCGATGCCGAAGTGGAGGGCGCGGAACTAGGTTCAAGAGCGCTGCAATTCATTCCCCGCAGACCGGTCCGGTCCGGCGATTATTTCCTGGACGTGGCTCAGGCGCGGGAAGGCGGTAGCGCCGGCGCGGTCATGCTGGTTCTGCAAACCCTGCTGCTGCCGCTAGCGCTGGCTCCGGGAGACTCCACGGTTACTCTGCGCGGAGGCACGCATGTTCAGATGAGCCCTTCGTACGATTACGTGCACGATGTTTGGCTGCCCACGTTGGCCCGCATGGGCGTGAATGCCGGGCTTTCACTCGTTCGATCCGGCTGGTATCCGATCGGACAAGGAGAAGTGAAGCTGCGAGTCACGGGATCGGCGAAATTGCGTCCTCTGCGCCTGGAACATCGCGGTCCGCTCCTTGCAGTGACGGGGCGCGCCCTGGCCGCTAAACTACCCGCCCATATTTGCGAACGCATGGCTTCCCGTGCGCGCGATCTTCTGGAATCGGCAGGGATCAAGACGGAAATCGAACCGGTCGTTTTAAAAGCGGCCTGTCCCGGAGCCGGGCTGTATTTGACTGCGCATTATGAAAACAGCTTGGCCGGTTTTGGCGGCCAGGGAAAACGCGGCAAGCCCGCCGAACAAATCGCCGAAGAAACTTGTGCTGAGCTGTTGCAGCACTATCATTCGGGTGCGGTTCTGGAACAGCATCTTGCCGATCAGTTGATTCTGCCGGCCGCTTTATGCCGGGGAGAATCGGTCTTCGGCGTCGAGCATATCAGCTCGCATCTTGCCTCTAATGCCTGGGTGGTTCAGCGGTTCGGGTTGGCGCGGATAGATATTGCTCCGGCTGCTGATGGAACCGGTTTAGTTAAAATCCTTGCAGAGGAGTAACGCAATCATGACGCCTATCCAAGACCTTCTGCATCGCATTCGTTGGGATCCTGAATTCAGCTACGGCGAATTCGTCATCGGTTATCACGACCGGGTCAAGCGCGAAATCATCCTGGTGCCGTTTCTCGAAGTTACATTTCCGCAAGATGCGCCCAGTGTTTTCGAGCTGATCGATAGCGAGGGGCTGACGCATACTATCCCTTTGCACAGGGTCAAGTCGGTTTACAAAAACGGCGAGTTGATCTGGCATCGGGAGTGAATGGGAATATCGAAGTATTCCCGCAACTTCTGTTTAACAGAGCGTAAAAGGTGGCTGGGATGAAGGACAATCAAAGGCATTGGCCTGTCTTCCGGCTGCCTTGTCGCCGTAAACCATCCTGATAATTTCCCTTTTCGCTTCCAGCCAGTCGCGAAGCTCATTGCCAGGTGTAAAAGCGCGTTTTTCGGCTTTGTAATAGGCCGCTTCGGCGATCATCGCTTTAAGATTCAAGTCCATTTCATAGACAGGCGCAGGCGCTGGATTCGCCGAAGTAAAGCCGAATTTAACCAGCCCCAGGACATTTTGCGGCGAGTCGTTTTTAATGCCGATTTCCACAGGCTCCCGTTCTGTCAACGTGCCGAACAGGCGATCCCATAGCGAAAACACGGCGCCGTAATTATTGTCGTGCTCGTTACGCTCCGTAGAATGATGCGCACGGTGCAAATAAGGCGCGATGATGACTTGTCCCAAGCGTTTCTCGCCGCGAAACGAAATATTGCTGTGATGAAACATGATGAACAAGGTCAATAGGGTCTCATTAGCCAGCACCATCGATTGGTCTACGCCAAGCAAGACGATATAAGCCGATTTCAGCACGGTAATGATCAACAGCTCGACAATATGCAGCCGGAATGCGGTTGAGACATTTAAATAAGGATCGTTGTGATGCACTTTGTGGAACATCCACAGGCAATCGAAGCGATGGCTGACCCGGTGCCAGCAATAGAGCATCAAATCGAGCGCCAGGAACGACAGCAGGCCTTTCCATGCCGGGTTGGCGATATAACTTAGCAGCCCCAGGCCTGAATAATGCCCGGCCACTACCAATAATGATGCTGCCGACAGTAACGACATAACGATACTGTTAAAAACGAACAGGCTGATATTGGTTCGATAAGACTGACGTAACTGTTTAACGGGCAATTTGCGCTTAGGATAATTAAGCTCAAGAACGAATAGCACGACAAATACTATAAATACGGCAAATGTCGCCAATTCTCCGGCCATGTTTGAGAGCCATGTTAAGTAGGCTTCAACAAAGGCGATTAATGACATAATTTCGCTGGACATTGTCTTTACCTCGATACAAAACTGTAAACTGGGTGCAACGGCATCTTAAGCAAAGACAGTGACAACTTGATGAAAAAGCTCGAGCGATAATTCCGATACGCTCAGTTTCTTTACTTAAGAAATGCCTTGATTAAATCGCAGCAAAAGACGGGCCATAAGCTTTTCTTTAGCTGTAAAAAACTGTGTGTCGTAGCTAAAAGCGCTTTATTTTCAAAAGCTTTTGGGTGTGTAAAAAGGAATAGTGCGGTTGGGTTCGACTTAGTAAAAGGTTGTTTGATTGTATCGGTCCGGTGCAATTGTGCTTTTTGATGCACTGTTTCAACACCTAAAGTTGCCTACAGGACATTCGGAGCCGGATTATCGTTCTCATGCTTCGGCGCTACTGCCGTTAAGTTAAGAAGAAAGCTCCCTCTCCTGCTGGAGAGGGTTGGGGTGAGGAGAATAAAAATAAGGGGAACTCAAAGACCGGCAGGATTCGATGGACTTTGAACAGCTGGGGCCGCTCAACTGATTTCATGCGCGTTATAAGGCGCGCACGGCACGCCCTACGTCAGCTGTCCGGTTCCACGCCGGCATGACGGTTCTTGAACAATGTTGTGTATAACGACAAGCGCTCCAGCGAGGGAACGATATAATGCGTTGAATTAAAAAATTATTTTTCTCTGCGCTCTTCGTGTACTTCGTGTACTTCGTGTCTTCGTGGTGATAGTCTTAAATACGGATTTATATGTTATCGATGAATAAGTTACCGGTATTTTTCCGGTTACGGATATGACCAAGGCGGGCGGCGATGGCGAAAAATATCATCAACTTTCTTAAAAACGACATTTGGTTGCTGCCCGAGCGGGAAATTTCCGCGCTTAAAGCAGCATGGATAAAGTCGTTGAAAATAGTTCTACTGGCTTACCAAGGCTTTACCCGCGATCTTTGTCTGTTACGTTCCTCTGCGCTGACATTTTATGCCTTACTCGCTGTTGTGCCGGTTATTGCGATGTTGTTTGGCATCGCCAAAGGATTCGGTCTTGAAAAAATGCTTGAACAACAGCTGCTTGAACAAATCTCCCATCAAGACACCACCATACTCAAATTAATCGGTTTTGCGCAAAATCTGCTGGAAAACACAAAAGGCGATGTAGTCGCCGGGATTGGCGTGGTTACTTTGCTTTGGTCGGTGATCAGCATGATCGGCAATATTGAAGAATCGTTCAATTACATTTGGAAAATCAACAAAGGCAGGCCGTTCACCCGGAAATTAAGCGACTATCTTTCGTTCATGCTGTTAGCGCCGGTGTTATTGATATTGTCCAGCAGCATTACGATTTTTCTAAAAACCAAGATAACTTCGCTACGCACTATGCTGGCCTTACCGGAGTTTAGCGAAAGCTTGCTGCGTGGTTTGTTGAACGGTTCGCCGCTGTTACTCATGGCAGGCTTGTTTTCGATGACTTTTATTTTCATGCCCAACCATAAAATCAGCTATAAGGCGGGCATTATTGCCGGTGTTGTAACAGGCGTTTTATATCATCTTACACAGTGGATTTACCTCAGCTTGCAGATCGGCGTATCCAGTTATAACGCAATTTATGGCAGCTTTGCCGCGCTGCCGTTATTTGTGGTATGGGTGCAAATAGGCTGGATGATCGTTTTATTCGGTTGCGAGATCGCTTTTTATATCCAGAACTACGAAAGCTATCGGCATAACTATAAATATTCGGATCTGAGCCTAGCGTTAAGAAAAATCATCGCCCTACAGATTACGCATTTGATTGTGGCTAATGTTGTTAAAGCAGGCGAGCCGCTAACGGCTGAAAAAATCGCTTTGGAATTGCAAATATCCAAAGCGATTGTGCAGCGCCTTTTAGATTTTTTAACGGCGAGCCATATTCTTATCGAGTTAAAAACCGAGGATGAGCTTTGCGATGTTTACCTGCCGGCGGTGGACATCCATAGCCTGAGCGTCGCTTTTGTGCTTAATGCGCTGGAACAATGCGGCCAAAACGAGCTTCCGGCGATCAAACAGGAGCAAGTGTTTGTCGATGCGCTTAATAATTTCCGAAAATGCCTGGAAGCTTCGGAGCAAAATCGGTTGTTGAAAGATATTTGATTCACCACGAAGACATGAAGAAGCATCTCCAATAGAACACGGATGGCGCGGATAGGGCGGATTTACACGGATTTTTAGTCCAAGCCAAGTTTTAAATCCGTGATTATCCGTTTAATCCGTGGCATCCGTCGACTGCATGGGCAGATATTTGCTCCTGCAATATCTGCATTTCCCACCTCCCTGTGGGTCATGCAGGAGGTAGAGCAATGCAGGAGCAATTGCCGAGTTCCGTTTCTCAATGAGCTGAATAGCAACAATTTTAAACATCGGAAAGGCGCGCAACGAAGCTTAAGTTGGCGCATATGAGCAACATGCCTCGTCCGGTTGGCTTCGTTCAGTAATTTCCCTGCTTCGGCATAAACAGGCTTCCAACATAATCTGCTGGATATTCAACATGCCTGGGTAAAACCGGTCACCCCTTTTTTACATCGAAAACAACGCTGTCAGGCCCCCTCTCTCCATCAAAAACCGCTGGTATGCCTCTTGCATTACACCTGACAGGTTCTTATCACATTCCACCATCTACAAACCCAAGGGGATTTCATGCATAGATCGATATACACCGCTGTCGGCTTGGTCGTCGCATTGAGCGGTGCAGGATGCAGTTCGCTGCAATCGCAGCGCTTACAGGCGGCGGCCGAGGCCTCTGGCGCCGACACTATCAAAACCATTGAATTTTCAGGAACCGGGCGTTGGTACCAGTTCGGCCAAGCGCCGAATCCCGATTCTTCCTGGCCGCCGTTCGAGGTGAAAAACTATACCGCCGACATCGATTACGAGACCGCCAGCGCGCGAGTGCGGATTACCCGCAGCCAGACCGTGGAGCCGGGCCGACTGCGCCCAGCGCCGGTTGAGCAAAAGGTCGATCAATATGTTAGCGGCGGCACCGCCTGGAACGTAGCCGCTGCCGGTAACGCCGCGCCTGCGCCAAGCGCGCAACCGGCGGCGGTTGAAGAGCGGCTGGCGGAAATCTGGGCCAGCCCGCAAGGCTTCCTGAAAGCGGCGCAAGCCAATCATGCCACATCTAAAGCTATCGACAACGGCACCGAAGTGTCGTTCAGTATTGCCGGCAAGTATCGCTATGTCGGCGCCATCAACGCCAACAACCAGCTTGAGCGGGTGCAGACCTGGATCGACAACCCGGTGCTCGGCGATACGCTGGTCGAAACCCGCTACAGCGATTACAAAGACTTCGGCGGCATCCGGTTTCCGGCGCATATCGTTCGTAACCAAGGCGGTTACCCGGTGCTGGACATCAACGTCTCGGCCGTTACAGCGAACCCTGTGGTTGACATTGCGATACCCCAACAAGTCGCCAAAGCGCCTGCCGTGGTCGTAACCCCGAACAAACTGGCCGAAGGCGTTTATTACCTGACCGGCGGCAGCCACCACAGTGTTGCGATCGATCAGCGCGACCACATCGTGCTGGTCGAAGCGCCGCAAAATGAAGAGCGTTCGCAGGCTGTCATCGCCAAACTCAAGGAGATCATCCCGAACAAGCCGATCAAATACCTGATCAATACCCATGCCCATTTCGATCATGCCGGCGGCTTGCGCACCTTTGTCGATGAAGGTTCGACCATCGTGACCTTGCAACCGAACCAGCCTTATTATGAAAAAGTCTGGGCCGCGCCGCACACGATCAATCCCGACCGGCTGGCCAAGTCGCTTAAGCCGGCGCATTTTGAAAGCTTTATCGACAAGCACGTGCTGTCGGACGGCAAGCGGACCATCGAAATCCACTCTATCGCCGGTAGCGGCCACAACGACGCGTTCGTATTGGTTTACCTGCCTAACGAAAAAATCCTGGTTGAAGCCGACGCCTATACGCCGACCGCGGCCAATGTGCCGCCGCCGGCCAAGCCTAACCCTTATTCAGTCAATCTTTACCAAAACATCCGGAAGCTGAAACTGGATGTCGGCCAGATTGCTGCCTTGCACGGTCCGCGCGTGATCACGCTGGCCGATCTGCGCACCGCCATTGGCCAACCTGTAGCAGTCAAATAACCGATCCGGATCGGGACGAAAGTGCAAGGCTTTTGTCCTGATCCACCCTGCAATTCGGCTTGTTTCGAGATAACTATTGCGCAACCCTTGCGGTTTTTTTGCCGGTTAAACTCGGCATTTAAATAATAAACAGACCAAAAAACAAACCGTTAAAAATCGGTAAAATTAAAATGCGTATTTAAATTCAAGGTTTCAATTACAATTACCAAACATGATTTATACGTCCGTTTCAACCCATTTATCTGCATGCCCGACCTTAAAACCAAGCCGGAAAAAACCCGCACCCGACTGTTAACCGCAGCCAGCCGAATCTTTGCCGAGAAAGGCTTTCAGGATGCGACGATAGCCGAAATCTGCGGTCAGGCAAAAGCCAATATCGCCTCGGTCAATTATCATTTCCGCGATAAAGAAACCCTCTACCTGGAATCCTGGCGTTTTGCTTTTAACCGGGAACTTTTGTTGTATCCGCCCGACGGCGGCCTGATGAACGATGCGCCGGCGGAACAACGCTTGGCCGAGCGGATTAAATCCCTGGTTCGCCGTATCGGCGACGAAAACTCCTATTCGTTCGCGATTATTCATAAGGAAATGGCGCAACCAACCCGGCTGCTGGCCGATATTCTGGAAAAAGAAATCAACCCGCAACGCATGCAAATGTTCGCTTTGCTGAAAGAATGCCTGGGACAAACGGCCAGCGACCAACAAATCCAATACTGCCATGCCAGCATCATGGGCCAATGTTTTCAGCTGTTGCGGTTAAGGCATATGCAAGGCGCCCGGCCGTTTCGCAGCCATCCCAGCGATTTAAGCGACCTCAAAGCCTTCGCCGAACACGTCGCGCAATTCTCGCTGGCCGGTGTTCAAGCTATCCGCTCCCAAACTATTAATTAAAAAACGTCCGTATGAGTCAACACAATCGTCATGAATCGCTTCCGCCTGCCAACCAGCGCCGGTCTTTTTTACTGTCCGCTGCGTTGCTCGTGCTGGCACTGATCGCAGCAGGCTTTTATTTCCAGCATCCGTCATCTCCCGAGGCTAAATCAGCGTCCAAAGGCGGCAAACGCGGACATGACGATGACGCACCGACGGTAGTCGCGATAGAAACCGCAGGCAAAGCCGATTTTCCGGTGTACCTGAACGGCTTGGGCACGGTAACCGCACTGCGCACCGTGACCGTGCGGCCCCGAGTCGACGGCGAACTGGTGAAAGTGTCGTTCAATGAAGGCCAGATGGTCAAGGAAGGCGAGCTGCTGGCCGAAATCGATCCGCGCCCGTTCCAGGTCCAGTTGCAGCAGGCCGAAGGCCAATTGCTGCGCGATGAAGCCTTGCTGAAAAATGCCCAAGTCGATCATGACCGTTACCTGACCCTGCTGGAACAGGATTCGATTTCCGCGCAACAAACCGTGACCCAGGAAGCCCAAGTCAAACAGTACCGCGGCATCGTCGAAATGGATAAAGCCCAAGTCAATAACGCCAAACTCCAACTTAGCTACGCCCGGCTGACCGCGCCGATTTCCGGGCGCGCCGGATTGCGCCAGATCGACCAGGGCAATATCGTCCATGCCAACGATACCAATGGCTTGGTGGTGATTACCCAGCTCCAGCCGATCAGCGTCGTGTTCACCTTGCCCGAAGACAAGGTGCAAGAGGTGGTAAAGCGCTGGCGGACCAACGAACCGGTTCATGTCGAAGCCTACGACCGCGCCGGCAAAACCAAGCTGGCCGACGGCAAATTGCTGGCGCTCGATAACCAGATCGACGCCACCACCGGCACGCTGAAACTGAAAGCGCAATTCGATAATAACGAGCGCACCCTGTTCGCCAACCAGTTCGTTAACATCAAAATGCACCTGGATACCTTGCCCGGCGTGACCCTGGTTTCCAGCGCCGCGATGCAGCACGATACCCAAGGCCCGTTTGTCTACGTGGTCGGCCGGGAAAAAACCGTACAACTGCGCCGCATCACCTTGGGACCGACCGAAGGGGATAAGGTGGCGGTGCTCGGTAATCTTAACGCCGGCGAAACGGTGGTTATTGAAGGCACCGACAGGCTGCGCGAAGGCAGCCAGGTCGATATTGCGCAAAAAGACGGGCTGGCCGTGGCGGTCGATCCGGCTATACAGGCCAAGTCCGAAGGCAAGTCGCGTAAAAAAGACAAGCGGCCTTGAGTTTAAAAACCGCAATTAGTCCACGAAAAGCACGAAAGACACGAAAAAGGAATCGGTATGTTGTATTGCTCTCGTTCCCACGGACTCCGTGGGAATGCAGTCAAGGCGCGCTGCGCCGCGAATCACGATCAGCGTCCGGCGTTACGGGACGCAGCGCGTCCTGCACTGCATCCCCACGCGGCGCGTGGGAACGAGGATGAACTTGGCATCTCTACGCTGGTTCCCAAGCTCCAGCTTGGGAACCCAGTGAGCAAAGCTCCAGCTTTGCGAGACGGGAAGCTAGAGCTTCCCGCACTGAATTCCCAAGCTGGAGCTTGGGAACTAGCGGCAAAGTCTGTTCAAGACCGTCATTTGGGCACGGACATTGATTTGGATGTAGGCCGGAATAAGACCGCCCGGCGTCAGCCAGGGTGGGCGTTTCCGGCAATCGGAGCGCCGGAAACGCCAGTCCTGCGCTTAACGCGCGGACAGGCTTATTCCGGCCTACGTCGAAACAGGTATAACGACGAACGTGTTGCGTGGGAACGAGATAAAAATTGAATATGACATCCTCAAACCATACCCTGCCGAACTTTAACCCGTCCCGGTTATTCATCCTGCGCCCGGTGGCGACCTCGCTGCTGATGATCGCACTGCTTTTGGTCGGCATCCTGGCTTACCGGATGCTGCCGGTATCGGCATTGCCGCAAGTCGATTATCCGACCATTCAAGTCGTGACCCTGTATCCGGGCGCCAGTCCCGAAGTCATGACCTCGGTAGTCACCGCGCCGCTGGAGCGCCAGTTCGGCCAGATGCCCGGACTGACCCAAATGTCGTCGACCAGCTCCGGCGGCGCATCGGTGATTACCTTGCAGTTCAACCTGAACCTGGATTTGGACATTGCCGAACAAACCGTGCAGGCCGCGATTAACGCGGCCTCCAACTTCCTGCCCAACGACTTGCCGCAAGCGCCGATTTACAGCAAGGTCAATCCTGCCGACACGCCGATCATGACGCTGGCGGTCAGTTCCAAAGGCTTGCCGTTGTTCAAGGTCGAAGATATGGTCGATACCCGGTTGGCGCAGAAAATCGCCCAATTATCCGGCGTCGGCATGGTCAGCATCAGCGGCGGCCAACGGCCCGCAGTGCGGATTCAGGCTAACCATAAAGCCCTGGCCGCTTACGGCATCAGCCTCGAGGACGTGCGCAGCGCCATCGCCGCCGCCAACGTCAACCAGCCCAAAGGCATGTTCAACGGGCCGATGCGCTCGGCGATTATCGACAGCAACGACCAACTGCGCTCGGCCGCCGAATACCGGGATTTGATCGTCGCCTACCGCAACAATGCGCCGGTCAAACTGTCCGAAGTCGCCGAAGTGGTCGATGGCGCGGAAAATGTCCGGCTGGCGGCCTGGGCCAACGATAACGCGGCGGTGATCGTCAACATCCAGCGCCAACCGGGCGCGAACGTGATCGAAGTGGTCGACCGGATCAAGGACTTGCTGCCGAAATTGCAGGCCTCGCTGCCGCTCAGCGTCGAGGTGCTGCCGTTGACCGACCGCACCGTGACCATTCGCGCGTCGGTGCACGATGTGCAGTTCGAATTGCTGCTGGCGGTCGCGCTGGTGGTCATGGTGATATTCCTGTTCCTGCGCAACGTCCCGGCCACCATCATTCCGGGCGTCGCGGTGCCGCTGTCCTTGGTCGGCACTTTCGCGGTGATGTATCTGGCCGAGTTCAGCATCAACAATTTAACGCTGATGGCGCTGACCATCGCGACCGGCTTTGTCGTCGATGATGCAATCGTGGTGATCGAGAACATAAGCCGCTATATCGAGCGCGGCGAGTCGCCATTAAAGGCAGCATTGAAAGGTTCCGAACAAATCGGCTTCACCATCATTTCGCTGACTTTCTCGCTGGTTGCGGTATTGATCCCGCTGCTGTTCATGAGCGACGTGGTCGGCCGTTTGTTCAGGGAATTTGCGATCACGCTGGCGGTGGCAATCCTGATTTCGGCTATCGTATCGCTGACGCTGACGCCGATGATGTGCGCGAAGCTGCTGCATCGGGAGTCGGAACATAAAGATAAATCCGTCGATTGGTTCGACAAGCTGATTGCCGTTTACGGCCGCAGCCTGGAATGGGTCATGCAGCGGCAAGTCCTGACCATGTCGGTGTTTTTCGCAACCGCCGCATTGACCGTGGCGTTGTATGTCTTCATCCCGAAAGGCTTTTTCCCGATCCAGGATACCGGCATCATCCAGGGTTTCTCCGAAGCGCCGCAAAACGTATCGTTTTCGGCGATGGCCGAACACCAGCAAAAACTGGCCGCACTGCTGCTTGAAGATCCGGCCGTAGCAAGCCTGTCGTCGTTTATCGGCGTCGACGGCATCAACACCACGCCCAACGCCGGCCGCTTCCTGATCAACCTGAAACCGCAAGCCGAACGCAAAGCCAGCGCAAGCGAAATCATCGCCCGGCTGAAACCCAAACTGGCCGCGCTGGCCGGGGTTACGCTGTATTTGCAGCCGGTGCAGGATTTGACCATGGAAAACCGGGTCAGCCGCACCCAGTACCAGTTTACGTTGGAGACGCCGGACATCGACGAGCTGAACCGTTGGACGCATAAGCTGGTCGAAGAGTTAAGCGGCCAGCCGGAATTTGCCGAGGTGACCAGCGATGTGCAGGACCAGGGCCGGCAAGTCTACGTCAATATCGACCGCAGCACCGCCAGCCGCCTCGGCGTTACTACCGCCGCAGTCGATAATGCGCTGTATAACGCTTACGGGCAACGGCTGGTATCGACGATTTTCACCCAATCCAACCAGTACCGGGTGGTGTTGGAAGTCGATCCGGCCGGGCAAAACTCCCCCGAAGCCCTGAACGATTTACGGATTCCGTCCAGCAACGGCGCCCAAGTGCCGTTGTCAACGATAGCTGAAATATCGGAGCGGCCGACGCCGCTGGCTATCAGCCATCTCGACCAGTTCCCGGTCGCGACCTTATCGTTTAACTTGGCGCCGGGTAAGGCCTTGGGCGATGCGGTGAAGGCGATTGACCGGATCAAGCAGGAGATCGGCCTGCCGTTGAGCATCCGCACCAGCTACCAAGGCGCGGCGCTGGCGTTCAGCGCCTCGCTGGACAACACCCTGTGGCTGATCCTGGCCGCGATTGTCACCGTGTACATCGTGCTCGGCGTGCTCTACGAGAGCTATATCCACCCGGTCACTATCTTGTCCACATTGCCTTCCGCCGGCGTCGGCGCATTGCTGGCCTTGATCGTATCCGGCGGCGACCTGGGCATCATCGGCATCATCGGCATTATTTTGTTGATCGGCATCGTCAAAAAGAACGCGATCATGATGATCGACTTTGCGTTGGAAGCCGAACGCAAGCAGGGCATGACGCCGGCCGATGCGATTTTCCAGGCTTGTCTGCTGCGCTTTCGGCCGATTTTGATGACCACGCTGGCCGCGTTGCTCGGCGCGTTGCCGTTGATGCTGGGCAGTGGCGTCGGTTCGGAGTTGCGCCATCCGTTGGGCATCACGATGGTCGGCGGTTTGCTGCTCAGCCAGCTATTGACCTTGTACACCACGCCGGTGATTTATTTATGGATGGACAGCCTGGCCCGGCGCGTGAACGGCTGGCTGCGCCTGAATCCTGCTGAATCCGGCGAGAACTTGTAATGAACCTATCGGCACTGTTTATTTACCGTCCGGTCGCCACCAGTCTATTGACGCTGGCTATCGTTCTGGTCGGCATCCTGGCTTTTTTAAATTTGCCGGTGTCGTCGCTGCCGCAGGTGGATTTCCCGACTATCAATGTCCAGGCCCAGCTGCCCGGAGCCAGCGCCGAAACCATGGCGGCTACGGTCGCGACGCCGCTGGAGCGGACTTTGGGCCGTATCGCCGGTATTACCGAAATGACCTCAAGCAGCTCGCAGGGATCCACCCAGATCACCCTGCAATTCGACTTGAACCGCGACATCAACGGCGCCGCCCGCGATGTCCAGGCCGCGATTAATGCCGCCGCCAGCCTGCTGCCCAGCGGCATGCCGAACCGCCCCAGTTACCGCCGCGATAATCCGTCCGATTCGCCGATCCTGATACTGGCGCTGACTTCGGATACCCTCAGCCGGGGCCAGATGTACGATGCCGCTTCGACGATCCTGGCGCAGAAAATATCGCAGATTCCCGGTATCGGCATGGTGCAACTCGGCGGCGCGGCACTGCCGGCAGTGCGCGTCGAGCTGAACCCCAATGCGTTGACCAAATACGGCATCGGCCTGGAAGAGGTCAGGAGCACGATTACCCAAACCAATATCACCCGCCCGAAAGGCGTGCTGGAAAACGGCGACCGGCGCTGGCAAGTCCAGGCCAATGACCAGGCGCGCAAAGCCGCGGATTACCTGCCGCTGATCGTCAGCTACCGTAACGGCGCGCCGGTCAGGATCGCCGATCTCGGCGAAGCTGTCGATTCGATTGAGGACTTGCGCAATACCGGCTTGAAAAACGGCAAACCGTCGGTGCTGATGATTCTCAGGAAACAACCGCTGGCAAACGTGATCCAGACCGTCGACCAAGTCCAGGCCATGTTGCCGGAGTTGCGCGCCGCGATACCGAGCGCAATCGATTTGTCGGTGGTTATCGACCGTTCGTTGACGATCCGCGCTTCGATTGCCGAAGTCGAGCACAGTTTGTTGCTTGCGATAGTGTTGGTGATTTTGGTGGTATTGGTGTTCTTGCGCGATATGCGCTCGACGCTGGTGCCGGTCATCGCGGTGCCGGCTTCGTTGCTCGGCGCTTGCGCGGCGATGTATTTCTTCAACTACAGCCTGAATAACCTGACCTTGATGGCCTTGACTATCTCCACCGGCTTTGTCGTCGATGATGCAATCGTGGTTTTGGAAAATACCAAGCGTCATATCGAAAAAGGCGTGGCGCCGTTCAAAGCCGCGCTGTTGGCCGCCAAGGAAGTCGGCTTTACCGTGTTGGCGATGAGCGTGTCGCTGGTCGCGGTGTTCCTGCCGATTTTATTGATGGGCGGCGTGGTCGGCCGCTTGTTCAGGGAGTTTGCGGTAACCTTGTCGGCGGCGGTGCTGGTATCGCTGTTGGTATCGCTGACGGTCACTCCGATGCTGTGCGCGCGTTGGGTAGGCAAGGAAAGTCCGCAACATGGCCGGCTCTATCAAGGCATAGGCCGGGCGTTCGACCGGCTGCAACGGGCTTACGAAAGTACGTTGCGCTGGGCGCTACGCCATGGCCGGATCATGATGCTGATTTTACTCGGCACCATCGGCTTGAATATTTACCTGTACACCATCATCGATAAAGGTTTTTTTCCGACTCAGGACGGCGGCCGGCTGCTGGGTGAAGTTCAAACCGACCAAGGCGCTTCGTTTTGGGCCTTGCAGAAAAAGTTTTTCGAGATTACCGAGCTGTTGCGCCAGGACCCGGCGGTCAATATCGTGGCCGGGATGGCCGGCAGCCAGCAGAGCGGTAACAGTGCGCGGGTTTTCGTGGTGCTGAAGCCGCACGATGAACGGGAACCCATCGAAAAAGTCATGGGCCGTTTGCGCGACAAGGTTAAACGCATTCCCGGCGCCGAACTACATATGTTCGCGGCGCAAGAACTGCGTATCGGCGGCCGGCCTTCGCTCGGTTCGTTCGATTATGCGTTGCAATCCGACGATCTGGGCCTGCTCCGGGAATGGATGCCGAAAGTGGTCGCGGCGCTGTCCAAGCTGCCGGAACTCAGCGACGTCAGCTCCAACCAGCAAGAGAAAGGCCAGCAGATCGGTTTGGTGGTCAACCGGGATATGGCGTCGCGCTACGGCGTCAGTCAAGCGATGATCGACGCCAGTCTTAACGATGCTTTCGGCCAGCGCCAGGTGTCGGTGATCTATAACCCGCTGAACCAGTACCGGGTGGTCATGGAACTGGCGCCCGAATATTGGCAAAGCCCGGAAGCCTTGAAGCAGGTGTATATCAGCGTGCCGGCCAAGCGCTTGCCGTCCGGGGAACAATTGGGCGCTGCCCAAGTGCCGTTGTCGGCGCTGGCCAGCTTCGCGCCGACCAATACGCCGTTGTCGGTCAATCATCAAGGCCAGTTCGCCGCCGCGACGCTGTCGTTTAATCTTAAACCCGGCACCTCGCTGTCCACCGCCACCGAACTGATCGAAAAAACCATGCGCGACATCGGCGTGCCGAATGCCGTTCAAGGCAGTTTCCAGGGTTCGGCCAAAGCCTTCAAGGAATCGTTGCGCAACCAGCCTTTTTTGATTTTAGCCGCCTTGGTGAGCATCTACATCGTGCTCGGCGTACTTTACGAAAGTTATATTCATCCGTTGACTATCCTGTCCACGCTGCCTTCGGCGGGGGTTGGCGCGTTGCTGGCGCTGATGGCTTGCGGCACCGAGTTCAGCATCATCGCCTTGATCGGCGTGATTTTGCTGATCGGCATCGTTAAGAAGAATGCGATCATGATGATCGACTTTGCGCTGTTTGCCGAACGCGAGCATGGGCTGGATTCTCGCGAGGCGATTTTTCAAGCCTGTTTGTTGCGTTTTCGGCCGATCATGATGACCACGCTGGCGGCGTTGTTCGGTGCGCTGCCGTTGGCGCTGGGCAGCGGCTACGGCGCGGAATTGCGCCAGCCGTTGGGCATTTCGATTGTCGGCGGCTTGATTTTCAGCCAGATGCTGACGCTGTATACGACGCCGGTGGTTTATCTTTACCTGGACCGTTTCCGGCTGTGGTTTGGCGGGCGCTTTTTTAACCGCTCCGCTTCTATTCAGCCACGGATTGGCACTGATGCACACGGATAAACTGAGGTGAAAGTTGAAAGGCAAAAAATCGCCCATAGCCCTTATCCGTTTAATCCGTGTTAATCTGTGGCTGAATAATGACAAAGATTTTTCTTATCTACTTACTCCTGAGATTATCAAGATTTCTTATTAGCCATTTATCCCTGAGACTTACATGACAGTTCGCATTATCCGTCCCCTGATTTACTCATTGCTAACCGCGCAATTGGCCGGTTGCGTTGTAGGCCCCGACTATGTCCGCCCGGAAGCGCCGGCACAGAAGGAATTCAAGGAAAGCAAAGGCTGGAAGCAAGCCGAGCCTCGCGACACTGCGCTGTCCGGCAAATGGTGGGAGATTTTCAACGATCCGAAGCTGAACGAGCTGGAACAACAGGTTGCCGCCGCCAACCAGTCGATCATCCAGGCCGAAGCGCAATACCGCCAAGCCCAGCATCTGGTGCAATCGGCGGAATCGGCTTTCTTTCCGGTCGCCAATTTGACCGGCACGACTAACCGTTTCCGCGCCGCCAGCGGCCAAAGCGTTGCCGTGTCGGGGGTCAGGAACCTGTTCGGCGTCGCCGGTTCGATCGCCTGGGAGCCGGATATATGGGGCAGTGTCAGCCGCCAGGTCGAAGCCAATACCGGCAACGCCCAGGCCAGCGCGGCCACGTTGCAGGCCTTGCGGCTGTCCAGCCAAGCGGCATTGGCCGACGACTACTTTCAGTTAAAAACACTGGATGCGCAAAAAGCGTTGCTCGATGAAACCGCGGCCGCTTACAGCCGGACCCTGCAAATCATCAAAAACCGTTACGCGGCCGGCATGGTCGCGAAAAGCGACGTGATGCAGGCCGAAACCCAACTGGAATCGGCGCGTGCGCAATCGATTAATCTCGGCGTGCAGCGGGCGAAACTGGAACATGCGATTGCGGTGCTGATCGGCAAGACTCCGGCGGAACTGTCCCTGGCGCCTGCGCCGCTGGATATGCAGCCGCCGGCGATCCCGGCCAGCCTGCCTTCGGAATTATTGGAACGCCGCCCGGACATTGCCGCCGCCGAACGCAAAATCGCCGCCGCCAATGCCCAGATCGGCGTTGCCAAGGCAGCTTATTACCCGAGCTTGAATCTGTCTGTTACCAACGGATTCCAAACGTCCACATTGGATACCCTGCTCAAGTCGGCCAGTCGCTATTGGGCGCTGGGGCCGGCCAGCACGGCGTTGACCGTATTCGACGGCGGCGCGAAGAATGCGCAATACAAGCAGACGATCGACAGTTTCGATGCCAGCGTCGCCGCTTACCGGCAAACCGTGCTGACCGGCTTCCAGGAAGTCGAAGACAACTTGGCTGCGTTGCGGATAATGGACGAAGAGAAGCAGGTGCAGGACAAAGCTGTCGACGCCGCCAACCGGGCGCTGGCGCTGACCATCAACCAATACAAGGCGGGAACCGTCAGTTATGTGAATGTATTGACCGCGCAAACCGCGGCGCTGTCCAACCAGCAGAGCGCAGTGCAACTGCGCGGCAGCCGGATGTCGGCTTCGGTGCAATTGGTCAAAGCCTTGGGCGGCGGCTGGAATGTGGCAATGTTGCCGGGCGAAGATCAAGCGGGCGGCGAGACTAAGTGGACGGATTATTTGATATTGCCGGTGGATTGATACGGCTTGGCTAATGTTGCGCTGGTTTCCAAGTGTCAGCTTGGGAACCCAGTTTTGGAAGCTCAGCTTCCCGTCTAATCCATCGTTCCAGAATACAATTATTTCCAGACGCTGCTACGGCATTTGATGTAACCCACGCCCACGCTTCCTAAAGTCATAACTGTAAATCACTGGCTGCCGTCGTTTCTTTAAAGCTCGTGCTTCGCGAAGCTGGAGCTTGGGAACTAGCGGAACTTCGGCATGCTGTGCACGGAACGAGAAAAACCGCCCCGAACCCCGTTTTACAACCTCATTTCCAATCATCTATAATCGAACGCATCGGTAACTTGATAGCTCATGTGCCGACCAACCTGGAACCCGCGCTAGACTTCATTCGGGATACTTGCTTAAGTCCATGAAAAAACAGAAAAACTCATAACGGTCATTGAAAACCTTAGCTGAATATTAACGTGTCAGGCGAAACAATGCCCAAAACTAAAATAACTGTGTTTCCCTATATTTGGATTTTCGGTAAGCACGATAATAACCATATAAATGAATATTTTATAGAGAGCAGACAATGGCTAATTACGATCTTTTCATAAAAGGTATTCGTCCCGACAGAATGGATGAGGCGGAGGACATCAAAAAGAAGGCTAGCCAGTTTTTAAAAACCGATGTGGATAAGCTCGACGCGTTATGGGGTACGCCTAATGGTTTTTGTATTCGCCGCAATATCGAGGGTGAAGAGGCCAAGCAGATTCAAGCCACGCTAGCTAAAGCGGGGTTGATTTGCCTTAACAGGCCGGCCGCGGCCGAATTCAAGTTTGCGTTAGTCGAAAAGGAAGAAGACGAGGATAAGACCCAGGCCAAGCGCGACTTTGTTTGCCCCTATTGCGGCGTGAAAACACCTTTGGATGTCGGCGAGCCGGACCCGGTCAGATGTCCCGATTGTTCCGGCGTTATAGCCAAATATCAAGAAACACAAGAAAGAAAAGAAATAAGAGACCGGCTGATGAACTCAAAGCTCGCCACGGAACGGCGCGAAATGCGGCTCAATCAGGAGGAAGAAGAGCGCCAACGTAAGAAGAAAATTGAACAGGAAGTTGCGGAAGAAATTTTCGGTAAAAAAACGCCATTGAATAAAACGCTGCTTATTGCAGGCGGGGCCGCTATTTTTGTCGTATCCGGCTTGGGCTATTTCTTAAGCGGCAATAAGACTGAAAGCGCTAATACGGCTGCCGGCACAACAGCTTCCGCCGCAGCCTCCACTGCCACCGCAGAAGGCCAGCCCGACGCTTCCGCCGCTTTAGCGGGGCCTGCCGATGCACAAGCGGCCTTGCAGGATACCCATGATAAAGCCAATAAAGTGCTCGGCGCTTTTGGCTTGGATGCCGATAAACTGGGTAAAAACGCAGGCGGGGGGGCTGGAACAACGAAACTTGTCTCCGTGCCGCCCACTGCTTCGCCTAGTGGTGCGAAGACGCCTGGGCTTGAAGCCGGCAATAGTCCGGCAGCGGCCGTTACGCTGCTGCATGACGGTGAAAACAACCAAGAGTGGGATTTATTTTTAAATCAACGCATCAATTCTTTAATCGAGAGCAATAAGTTGGCCGACGCCTACAAAAGCGCCCAGTACCTTATCGATACGGAAGGCTACGTCAATACCATGGGCGTGCTGATGGCGTATGCGCAGCAAGGCAATCAAGACAAGCTGATCAATGATATTACAACCGCTATAGAAGCCAGAATTAACGCGCTACCGGTAGCAAATCAAGCCGAATACTTAGCCCAGGCAGGATACTACCAACTGAAAGTTACCAAAAAGAACGACTGGCTAACGCGCGCCGAAGCTATTTGGAAACAAATCCCCAATCCCGATGCCCAGCTCAAATCCGCTTTAAAAATTGCCGTTTATAACTTTAAATCCGGCAACGTTGACGCGGCTAATACCTACTTCGGTCAAGCCGATAGCTTGCTGGCGAAAAATACATCTTCCGATCAGCAAGTCAGCGCGCGCGCCGCCATTGGCCGGGCGTACTCCGATGTTAACGACGGCGCCAACGCGGCCAAATGGCTTGCCAGTACGGAAAGTTTTATACCGGCAGTAACGACCGCAACCCTTAAGGAGTTGATCGGAAGCTATGCCTATGCCAACCAGTCACAAACGGCAACGCTACAAAATGTCGCTAAAGAAAAACAAGGCGAACTGCTGTATCGCGCTGTTCAAGTCACCCTTAAAGGCAGTACGCCGGACAAAGCCGCAATCATTAGTAAAGACATCCAGGATGCCGCCTATAAAGCCTTGGCTGCCGATTTAATTGCCAGTTACGATCCCAATATGGCCGGAGCGTCTTTGGATTCAGCGGAAAAAGAGTTGGAAACAATAACTTTGCCAAGCGATAAAGCCATTGTCGCCAGCCGTTTATCGAGACATTACGTCCGAATGGGTAACACGCAAAAAGCAGCCTCCTTGCTCAAAACGGTAGAGCAGCAGCTTCGCAGTTTGCCGGGATCAAACGAGAGAGATGGGGTTTTGGCTATCATCATCAGTAACTTTGCCCAGGCCTTGCAATTCGATACGGCTGAAAATTTGACGATTTTTATTCAAGCGGAAGCCGCGAAAGAGTCGATTAAAAACGACATTAACCGGTTTAAAGAAATTGGCCGCGGGTTGAATCTGTAGTTTGGCGTTCATTGTCATTTTTACCATTCTCTCGCCGGAGCGCTTGTCTCATGTACAATCGCCAGTTAGACCTTCCAGGTTTTTGCTGGAGCCGCTCCCGGCGGCTCCAGCACTTCCACCATCCATGGCAGTCGTAAAACCTGGAAGGTCTGCCCATCGGCTTATTGCTCACCTAGCGTTAGGTAAGGGACTGTCGGGTGGCGATACTTGGGCATAGCCCTCCGGCGGAGGAGCGATAGAATCCGCAAGCCGGATAAGTGCCAGCGTTTGCTGACGTATTTGCTCGACAACCTGCCGATCCAAGCGCATTAACCAACGCTCCGGAATCCGGTCAACGCCATATTTAGCGCCTGCCAGCATACCGGCCAATGCGCCTGTAGTATCGGCATCGGCTCCCTGATTAACGGTAGCAACCAAACAAGATTCAAAACTATCCGTACTAAAAAAATAATGCAAAACCGTCTGCACGGTATCGACGATATAGGCCGAAGCTTTGCCCGGATAAGGGCTATAGGCAAATTCGCCGTATTGGCTAATCAACTGCCCGGCTTCACGCTTGCAGGCGTCCATATCCTGATCCGTAAGCAAATGATTGACGATCCGTCCCAGTGTTAACGTGGCCGCATCGGATAACGGATGATTATGGGTAATATGGTTTTGCTGCAAACTCCATTCGCTAAAATAGTCCGGCCGGTTTAAAGTCGACAGCACCACCGGCAGGTTACGCATACAGGCGCCGTTTCCGGCATCGTCATCGCGAGGCAAGCCGAAGAGTTCGCCGTTATCCCGGTAGCGTGTGATACCGCGCCGGCAAGTGTTGCCTATATCCGGCGGATTGCTTTCCAGCCAGGCGACAAAATTATCCGCGACCGCCTGAATATTCCAACCCTGATGATCGACAATGGCTTGCCCCAGCGCCAGCGACATTTGCGTGTCGTCGGTGACTTGCCCCGCTTCCAGGGCCAGCCAGCCGCCGCCGATGATGTCCCGATGCACGCCGTAGCGTTTCTGGATTTGTTTCGGCGACATAAACTCCACCGTTGCGCCGAGCGCATCGCCGCAGGCAAAGCCCAAATAAGCGCCCAATGCCCTGTTTAATAGCTGTTCCGTAGACATATTTTCCCCTAACGTTGCACTTTGACCCGATAGTCGCCGCCAATCACCAGATATTCCGCTTCGCCGTGCAAAGCGTGGTGCGGCAACAGTTCATTAAAAAAAACCAGTTTAACCATCGGCACTTCGACCTCCAGGATATACGCGCCAAATTCGCTGGCAATACTGCGGCGGTCGGTGAAAGAAACGATATTATTGAAGCGCACGATTTTATGCGGCTTATCCTCGCCATCGACAAGCCAATCATCGTTCAATGAATTGACGCCGCGATAGAGGGTTTTATGGGTCGCCGCCGGAAACTGGAAACGTTCGATAATCCACTGGCAATATTCGTATAAAAGATCCAGCTGCATGTAAATGCAGTTATTGTGATAACGGCTGTTCATCTTTTCTTCGATATACATGACCCAGTCTTTGCTGACAAAACTGGATATCCGCTGTTTATGATAAGTGGGAAACAGTCCGAAGCGGCTCTCGACCCAGCCTTTAAACACTGCGCCTTGGGCGTTGTTGGAATCCAGCCCCCAATCCTGGATTAGCCTGAGATAACTGTTGCGGTAACGCCGTCTTCCCGAATGGTCGTCCCGTAACCGTTGCTCGGTTTCAAAGCCGAACACGACGCACATATAGTCTTGGAATATCCGGCCGCAGTCCTCGGGCGTCGATTGCCCGGCCAATTGCTCAAACAAGCTTGAAGCCGATTCGCGGGTTCCTGCGATATGCAGCGGTTTGGGGTTTTCGTTAAAGTCATGACTGGCCATGCAAGCTGTCGCCAAACCGATTAGGTTGGTGCTGTGGCCGTATTGGGAAATGTCTGGCATTGGTTGATTAGAGAAGTTTTCAGGCAATGGATGGGGCAATCTTTACATGAAATCGATCGATTAGCCAGATAGGGCCAGCGCTACTTTTATCGTTCCCACGCTCCGGCGCTCGTCGTTATACACAAGTGTCCGCGAGATGTCGTCATCTTAGCCAGCGCGGAAGGCTTTTGCGTAGGGCGTGCCGTGCGCGCCTTGAGAAGCGCGGGAACCGGCGGCAGGATTTAACTTTTGTTCAGCGGCAGCTGAACAGCTGGGGCCGCCCACCTGATTTCATGCGCGTTATAAGGCGCGCACGGCACGCCCTACGTCGTCTGTCCGGCATCACGGCTCTTGAACAGCGTTGTGTATAACGCCGAGCGCCGGAGCGTGGGAACTATGTATGTTCTTCATGGTTTTACGCCTTAGCCCGATGCGTATAGCTTGCAAACCCAGCCCCGCTTAGTTCTTACCCAACAAGACTGAAACTTATAGCAAGGTGTTGATCAACAAACACCCGGCAAACAGAAGCTCCCGAAAATTGATGCTCAACAAGCAGCCGCTAATGGCTGGCTTATTAAAAACAAGCCGGCTGTTTCACCGCTCAACTGTCGATACGATAAATACAAGCCTTTTAAATTCATCATCTTATAAGTCAGCGTCAGCATATTCCCGCCGTATTTGCAAAGCGAGATAAATGTGGCATGGAACCTGCTCTATCTGTAGAAACAGTTAAAACCGGCCGTCGCTGGCGGTTGGTCGCTGAATAGATAAAAAACCGGTGATTTTTTTAATAAGCGGGAGACCTCGTATGAATAGACCTTTGGTGGCTTTTGACAAATTTGAGCAAGGAACGCTCGCGCCGGACAGGAAAAGGGCCGATGTCGTTCCGATCAATCAGGACATCGGTCGACTGATGGAAAACCTGTCCGCCTCATCGGCCGCGGCGGTGTTGGGAAGTTTTAGAAACAGCGCCGATCATCGCGATAGTAAGGCCGTCGACTATCTGATTATAGCGGCGCTGTCGATACTGGTGCATAGCGTCATTGTCGATCACTTCAAGCACGCATCGGTTGAAAAAGAGCAACGGGTCGAACCGGTCAAGCAGCCGTCCAAGGTGCAAATCACCTTTGCCCGGCCCCAACCGCCGAAGCCTGCGGTTGTCCAGCCTCCGCCTCCGCCGAAAGTCGTCGCAATTAACAAACCGCCCAAACCTAAAGTGCAACCCAAACCCGCACCCAAGGTTGAGCCGCCGCCTGTAGCAACGCCGACCGCAGTGCAAGCCGATGCGCCGGCAGTTTCGGCGCCACCGGCTCCGCCCGCGCCGCCGGTAGTGGAAAAAGTGACGGAGCCGCATGCGGGCGCCGGTTACTTGGATAACCCGCCGCCGGTTTACCCGGACGTGGCGATGGAACGCGGCTGGGAAGGCAAGGTGCTGATGAAAGTGCATGTTCTTGCCAACGGCAAGCCCGACAGCGTTTCCGTCGTCAAATCCAGCGGTCAGGACGTGTTGGACGCCGAAGCGGTCAGGACGGTCAAGCAATGGTCGTTCGTGCCGGCGATGCGCGGGACAACCCCAATCGATGGTTGGGTAACGGTTCCTATCTCTTTTAATTTACAAAATTGAGGATTTATTTATGACAGAAACAACATCCGCGGCTGCGGGAGTTTCCCAGGCAGCCAATCAAACACCCATTCCAGGCGCTGACATTGCCGGTGCGGCGCCGGCGGCTTCAGGCATTGCTCCGGGCGGTCACGAAATCACTTCGGCGCTGATTGTCGACGGCACGTTATGGGTTTTAATCGCCTTTTCGGTAGCGACCTGGGCGTTGATCCTGATCAAAGGCATACAGCATTTGCGGATTTCGCATCACAACCGGATTTACAGCAAGAAATTCTGGGGTGCGCATGATTTCCAGGCTGCGGCCGCATTGGAAGACAATAAAGGGCCTGCGGCCAGGGTTGCCGATGTGGGCTTTACCACATTGATTGAAGCCGACGGCGGCACCACGACGCATGATCTTGAGCATACCGGCGACCGCCAGGAGTTGCTGGACCGGCGTCTGCGCCAGCAAATGCAAAAAGAACGCGGCGCGCTGGAAAGCGGTCTGTCGATATTGGCGACCATCGGCAGCATCTCGCCATTCGTCGGTTTGTTCGGTACGGTTTGGGGCATCATGGGCGCGCTGACCAGCATCAGCAAAAGCGGCTCGGCCAGTCTTGAAGTTGTCGCCGGACCTATAGGCGAGGCGCTGATTGCAACCGCAGTCGGTATTGCGGTCGCGGTCCCGGCGGTGATCGGCTATAACTTTTTTATCCGCAGGAATAAAGTGATCTGGGCGTTTCTTGACGACTTCGCTATCGACTTTGTCCATCTGGCATTGAAAACCTCGTTCTTAATCAAACGCCCGGCGGTAGCGCCGCGCAGTGCAGTCAAGAAGCCGGTGCTAAAAACCGGTCATGAAGACTTACAAGCGGAAGGAGTGCAAATCTAATGGCTATTAGTACCAAAGATGGCGGCGGCGAAGACGACGTAATGGGCGAAATCAACGTCACGCCTTTAGTTGATGTGATGTTGGTGCTGTTGGTGGTGTTCATCGTCACCGCGCCGTTATTGACCCAGGCGGTGCATGTCAATTTGCCGAAGACTGCCGAAACCGCGCCGCCCGAGGAAAAAGAAGCGGTCTATGTCAGCGTCGATGCCAAAGGCAAAGTGTTCATCGACAAGACCGAGATTGCGCTGGAGTCTTTTGAAAAAGAGCTGTTAAACCGCAAGGCGGCCGATCCTGAAATAGCGCTCAACCTGAATGCCGACGACGCCGTTCAATACGGCACCGTAGCCAAAGTGATGTCATCGATAGAACGGTCGGGAATTACCAAACTATCGGTGCTGACTGTCCCCGGCAAGTAATCAACCACAAACATAGAGTTTAAACCGGCCTTTTTGGGGCCGGCTAGGGACGCTTTGCCTCAAAAAACAGGGCCGACCTTAATTTTAAAAATGATTTTAAGAAGGTAGTTATGAATATCGACAGCTTAGGGCGGCAAAAGGTTAGCGGCAAGGGCCTGAAATCGCAGAAAAAACGCAAGTCTAAAGCCGGCGCATCCAGCCGGGCAACATTAAACGGCGCTGCGATGATTATTGCAGGCGCTTGCCTGTTAGCGCCGGACTACAGCTTCGCGGAGGAGGCTTCCAGTGATTTGGCCGCGGAAGTTGAGCGCTTAAGAAAAGAATTAGGCGAAACCAAGAAAGAAAACGAGCAGCTTAAAAAAGCGGTTTCCAACAGCAATGCCGGAACGGCGGCCAATGCGGCAACAGCCCAGCCGGCTCCCGCCGCCGCTGTTGCAGCAGCCGAGCCGCCGAAAAAAGAAGAGAAATCTTTCAATGACGAACCTAAAAACCTGTCGGAAGTCGTTGTGACCTCGCGCCGCAAGGAAGAAAAACTCCAGGAAGTGCCGATTCCGATTGCGGTGATCAGCGGCGAACAGATGAAGCGCGACAATATTGTCAGCGTGTCGGATTTTGCTCGCCGGGTACCTAATTTAGGCGTTACCGCGACTAACGTGCGACAAACCAGTATCGCCTTGCGCGGCCTGGGCAAGAACAGCGGCAACGAGTCGATGGAAGCGAGTGTCGGTGTTATGGTCGATAACGTCTGGTCGTCCTGGGTGGGGTCAACCTGGACTAATTACGCCGACATCGATCATGTCGAAGTGTTGCGCGGACCGCAAGGTACTTTGCAAGGTAAAAACAGCAACCTGGGTTTAATCAACGTGGTCACTCAAACGCCATCCTTTAAATCCGGTTATTACGTCGATGGCTTCGGTGGCAGTCGCGATTCCTTGCAAGGCAAGGCCGGCGCGACAGGCACTATTTTGCCGGGTCTACTCGCTTATCGCGCCTCGTTTTATGTCGATAGGCGCAATGGCTCTATTGCCAATTTGGATGCGCCCAAAACCGATGGTCTTTTACAGGAAACTAACGCAATGGGGGGACGGCTACAGTTTTTGTTGACGCCAAGCGATGTGCTTTCCGCAAGAGTCATTGTCGATCGCGCCACCTCTTCGCAAACCATGAGTGTCGGCCCGCTTATCGAAGATCCGGTAACTTTTACCGATGGCCGGGTTCGTCCTATCACCTTTAGTTCGCGTTTGGGACGCAATTGGTTCAATTCTCTCAAGAACTCCGGGCAGCCTCTTACTGTGATCGGCGATCCACGCAAAGTAGCCGAGAACGATAGACAGGTGTCGCGGGGCGATCAGCAAGGGGTGTCCGCAGAGATCAACTGGGACGTTCTCAAACACAAAATAACGTCGGTTTCAGCCTATCGTGACGCGCTATTCGAACCGCATCACGACGGCGATTCCACTACCGCCGATATTCAGCATATCAGTGGCTGGCAAATAAAAAATAAGCAATGGTCGCAGGAGCTTCGCATTGCGTCTCAAGAACCGGGGCCGATTGACTATCAAGGAGGGCTTTTCTGGATGCATAGCCAGGCAACGGCCGAGAACCAGCGCTTATATGGCTCCGATGCCGGCGCTTTTTATGCCAGTGACGCTCAATTTGCGGCATTAAATGCAACCGCTGCCGGCAGGGAGCAATTACGGCAATCATTGGATGGGGTGATGAAAACCGGTACTAGAAATCCGGAAGTCGATAGTTATGCCGCTTACGGACAAGTTAACTGGCATATCACCAAGGCCGCGACTTTAACGCTGGGTTTGCGTGATACCTATGAAGAACGCTACAACCAAGGCACGGATGGCTATGTCGGCGGTGCGGCCGTTACCGGCACCGCGTTGGCGATACGCAATAGCGCCCTCGGTAATAACGGCGTTAAATGGACCCAGGCCAAACAGGGTTTTAGCCAGAATTCACAAAATTGGTTGGTCAACCCTAGCTACAAAATCACCAAAGATCTGATGGCTTATTTCTCGGTGTCTGGTGGGCAGAAATCAGGAGCTGCTCAATTTAACGACACGACCGGCGCGATTGAAAATGTTAAACCCGAAGACGTGATGGACTACGAATTAGGCGTCAAGAGCAACTGGTTCAATCGTCAATTGGCGGTCAACGTAAACCTGTACAACACGGTGATTAACGGTTTCCAATCCCAGTTGTCAGTGATTGATCCTGCTACAGCTTCGGGTTACAGGACCACCCTGGGGAATATCAAGGAAATTCAGTTGCAAGGGGTGGAACTGGAGACTAATTGGAACGTGA
>Ga0208789_1000478_pt1 | contig 37326 bp, 31 predicted proteins | sample Methanotroph_Enr_FD_187368 | JGI IMG/M metagenome (GOLD analysis project Ga0208789, IMG submission 187368) | Enriched soil microbial communities from Old Woman Creek wetland in Ohio, USA - Methanotroph_Enrichment_5 (SPAdes) (version 2) | ecosystem: Environmental > Terrestrial > Soil > Wetlands...
GTAGCGTAAAAGCCTTGAACGGAGGGATGTCGTAACGGATTTTAGATGAAAATATGCCACAAAACTGTGGGCAGGGAACTTTTTTCTTGAAAAATGACCCTCTAATGAGCGACACGCCCTTGTCGGGTTGACCTGCTATGCTATTGGTAAGAAGGGGGCGCTATGGATTGCCGGGATGGATAAGTGATTAAAACGGAAATGGGGCTTTAGTACTAATTTCTGCCTAGGCCAAAAGACCTATATGCATATAGGCCTTTTGGCCCTTTTTGTATTGACATTCGTCAAGCATAGTATGAGTGTCAAGATGTAATCCCCGGGATTGGCCGGGGAGTATCCACCTCCAGACCTTAATCTGGATTCACCATCGGACGGATAGAATCTCGTAAAGAGGTCCGATATGGTGAACAAAACATCCAGAGTATTCACATCAACACTGTTGCTTCTCTCCGGCATCCTGCTTAGCTCCGTCAGCCTGCGCGCCGCGGATTCCATCGAAACCCTGCGCAGCCAGGCCGCCCTTCCCGCGATAACCGTGGCTTACCTCCAGGCGCAGCCGGCCGGCCTGCTGCCGTCCGTTACCCCGCCCGCTCAGCAGGACCCCAGGAGCGTGGCCCAGCCTGACTTCAATGTCACCCCCGGCAACCTCTGCACTCCGACCGACCCCAACTTCAAGGAATACCGCTACCCCGAGCATATCCCCTACTGCAACCGGTACGTAACGAAAGAGATGAAGCTTAAAGTGGCCGCTTCCTACAACGTGCCCCAGTCCGACTGGACCAAATACGAGTTCGACCACCTGATCCCGCTCGGCATAGGCGGCGACAGCAGCATAGATAACCTGTGGCCCCAGCCGCGCAATGGTTCCGACTCCGACAGCAAGGACAAGCTTGAAGGCGAACTGTTCAACCAGCTGTCGGCGGGCACCATAACCCAGAAAGCCGCCGTACAGAAGATCTACAACTGGTTCAAGAAATACATGGACGCCCACCCGGAACTCAGGAATACGCCCATGGCCTCGGTAGTCAGCTGAGCCGTACAGGCCGGCGGAAAACAGGAAGCCCGGGGAAATCCCCGGGCTTCCTTTTTTGCCGCGCTTAACTTCGGTGAGCCGCGCTTCTACTTCTGCAGCCGCTCCACCAGGTCGCGGATGGTGCGCGCGTCTTCCTTGAGGTGGCCGTGGCTGAGGATAGGATTGCTGCCGCCCGTGGAATCTATGCGTATCGTGGACCAGACCAGGCCGGTCTGGATATTTACCGAGGCCACCTTCGAGAGGGAAATGCTCTCTTCGTCCGAACCGAACATGCGCGGCTTTATCCGCGTTACCCGGTCCTTGTCTATCTCTATGCGCACCGGGAAAAGCAGGTTGCCGGCGGTCAGCCGGCTGGCAACGAACACGTATTTCTTTTCGTCAGTCATGGCATTCTCCTTTAATGAAGCCGCTTACCGCATCATACCAAAAGCCGGGGCATATTTTCCCGGGGGCCGCCGCGGCGCGGCCTGGCGGGCATTTTTGATATGATATGACCGTCGGTCCGGAGAAAAATCCAGCCAGTTCACAAGGAGACCTGCTCATGACAAAAAAAATTCTTGCCTGCTGCCTCACCCTCGGTTTGTTCGCCGCGGCTAACGCCGCCCTGGCCGCGGACGCGAAAGTTAAAGCGAAGCCCGAGGCGGTCGAGAAGACCGGGGTAATAGAGATCACTAAGGCCGACGCGGCGAAGAAAGAGAAGTTCGATACGATCATTCTTAAGGTCGGCGAAGAGGCCATCAAGCTCCTCCCCGGCAATACCCCTGACCACAAGAGAGCGTTCAAGGGGCTGAATGACCTTGGCGGCAAAGAAGTCACGGTGACCGGAGACTTGCTGCCCGCCAATCCTCCCAAGTACCCTATGGCGGCCATAAAAGTCAGCTCGTTCAAAGAAGCGGCCAAGACGCCCGTCGCGGCTCACGTCGCGGCTCCCGTCGCGGCTCCCGTGCCCGGAAAGAAGTGAGCCGGTTTTAGACCGCAGCTTCGCGAATAAAAAGGCCCAGGTTCGATCCTGGGCCTTTTATTTCAGATCCCAAGAGGACGCCATACAAGCCGCCCCGGCTTATTTGTATCATAGATACGATAGAAAGGGGCATTTTAATGAAAAAACTGTTAATGGCGGTCTTCGCGGCGGCTATAGCGATACAGGCCCATAGCGCCGACTTGAGCCCCGATGCCAAGTCCTCGCAGCAGCCTCCGGGCGCGCAGGCGAACGGCGCCGAGGTAAAAAGTTCCGCTCCCGTCACAGATAAAAACGCGCCCATAAGCTGTTTCAGGGCGGCCGGCAAGCTGCACAATACCGAATGGAGCACTAAAGACTTAACTGTCGCGAACAAGATAAGGCTGTGCAGCGGCGCCGCGTCCGCTGACGCGCCGATAGGCTGTTTCAGGAAAGCGGACGCTTTCGAATGGGCCGGCAAAGCTTTAACCGCGGAAAATAAGGCCAGGCTGTGCGGCGGGGCGGAAGACGCCGACGCGCCGCTGAACTGCCTCAAAGCGGCTGAAAAACTGACCATTACGGAATGGAGCAGCACGGCGTTGACCCTGGACAACAAGATCGACCTGTGCAGCGGAGCCGCGTCCGCAGAAGAGCCGGTAAGCTGTTTCACGGCGGCCGGCAAATTGACCGGCTCGGAACTGGACGGAAAAGCGCTGACCGCGGACAACAAGCTCAAGCTTTGCGGTAAAAAGCCGCGGCTGTAAGCCCCTCTCGTCGGGGGAAGAGCGGCTTCCAAGAGGGTAACGTCGGGCTTTTGCTAAAATATACTGGACTCGCGCGGAGAGTTAAGACTTACGGAGACACCTATGCTTTGGATCTACGATTACCCCAACTTCCTGGTAGGCCTTTTTATAGTGGGCCTCATGGTGGGCGTAGCGCTGGGCGGCCACAGGCTGTTCCGGCAGCTGGTGCCCTGGGACTGTACTGAGGAGAGCAACGCTTTGGCCCTGGGAATGCTGGCTATTGTGGCCATGATGCTCTCCCTGCTGCTGGCTTTTTCTTCGATCTCGGTCTGGGAGGCCTACAGCAGCGCCGAAGCCGCGGTCACGGCCGAGGCCGGCGTTTCGGGGGAGCTGGTGCGCGACCTGGCGGTGTACGGCGGGCCAAAAGCCGCCGCGGCCCGCGAGGCTGTGCGAGAATACCTGCGGGAGGTAATAGATTCCGAGTGGCCCGCCATGGCGAAAGGCGGACATTCCGAGGAAGCGGCCCACAAGTTCAACGCTATTTTCCGGGCCGAGACCCTGCTGGAGCCGCGCACTTCGCGCGAGGAAATAATGCTGGGCGAAATCTGGAGCAAGACCAACGAACTGAACCTTCACCGCCGGGGGCGGCTTAACGCCGCGAAAGGTTCGGCTATGCCGACCGCTCTGTGGGGAACGCTCATGCTGGGGATACTGATTAATTTCGTCCTGTTCTACCTGCTGCCGGTCAAATCCTTTAACGACCTGCTTCAGGGTCTTTACGCCGGCATGCTGGGGCTTACGCTCTTCTTCATAATAGCGATGGACCGGCCTTTCGCGGGAAAGGTCAGCGTTTCTCCGATGCCGGCCGAGGAAGCGCTTGTCTCCATGCAGCGCTGGGACGATGAGACCGCGGCGCTGCAGGGCGGTAATGCCGCGCTGAAAGCCGGCGTTGCGAAGGCGGCCAGGAATTAACTATGACAACTACGAGCTCCAAACAGACAAAACTTTTTCTTTCCCGCGGCCCCAGGGCGCTGCTTCTCCTCCTGGTCCTGCTCCTGCCTACGGGCTGTCATACCGGCACGCTGAAACAGGATAAGGAGCTGCAATCCCTCCTCTCTGACCTGATGAAGCGCAACCAGGCGCTGGAAGCCAAAAAGCAGGAGACGCTGCAAAGATCTTTCCGGACCCTGGAAGTCTCGCGTTCCAGTTCCGGGATAAACGTAACGATGGACCTGCAGGACGCCCCGGCCGACACCGCGTTCTTGCGGCTTATGGCCGCCTCGGGCACGTCCTACCGGATGGGGGACGTTACCCTGCCCGGGCGCGTCACTATAAAGGCGGTCAAGGTCCCGCTCCTCGTGGCCGCAGGGCTGATCACGGCGCCGCAGGGAGTGACCACGCTCATGAGCGGCGACACGCTGCTTCTGAACTACGCACCCGTCCCGCCGCCGGCGCAGGAGCCAGTGAAAGGGACCGTTACCCGGAATTTCTCGCTTAAGTACCTGACCGCAGACTCGGCCGCGAACCTGCTCAACGACATTTTCCCGACTCCGCGGGCGGTGAACTTCAGCAAGGTGCCCGACCTGCGCAGCATCTACATGTCCGGTCCCGAGGACGCGGTGCAGCAGGCCACCGACCTGCTGCTGCGCGCCGACCGCAACCCGGGCGCCGTGCAGATAGAGGCCATCATCGTCAGCGTGAATTCCAGCGCGTACGAAGAGTTCAATTCCCAGTTCAACGGCATAGCCAAAGGCCGGATCTCCGGCGGCAAGATCAACGTCTGGGCGCTGCAGGAGAGCTCGCTGGATTTCACCTACAACCAGAATCCCGCCGCAAAGAGCCCGCTTATGTTCAGCGCGCTGCTCAACATGCTTTTCCAGCAGCAGAAGGCCAGGATCATCGCCCGCCCGTACATCACCGCCCAGAGCGGCGAGGAAGCGGAGATGAAGATCGGCGAGAACCGCTACGTGGTGGTGCAGCAGCCTTCCGCCGGCGCCCCGGTCTACGGGACCCAGGCCATAGAGGCGGGCGTGGGGCTGAGGATAACCCCCATGGTGCTCGGCGAGAATATCGTGCGCCTGAACATCGATATGTCCAACAGGCAGTTCGTGCCGACGCAGGGCAACATCGGCCAGCTGGTGAACAACAGCAGCGCCAAGACCGTGCTGACCCTCGACGACGGGCAGACGGCCATCATCGGCGGGCTCAAGATGAAGACCGTGACCACCGCCAACGCGGGGCTGCCGTGGCTGAGGCGCATCCCGCTGCTGAACCTGCTGACGGCGGCGCACGAGGAGAACCAGAGCGAGCAGGAAGTCTTCTTCTACCTGACGCCGCACATCGTGAAGCCCGGGATGGACGGCCTGCCGGACCGCCCGGAGGCTTTCGGCGTGGACAATTCGCTGCTGACGCCGGTGGAGAAGCTGCAGCGCTGAAGACAGGGTCGGAAAATTCCGAAGGGGGGATCATGAAAAACACAGATAGACCGGAGACCGTAAAACTCGGGCTGGCAGGCCTGCTTTTGCTGGGCGTGCTCGTTCCGCTGTTCGCGGCGAGTTCCAGCTTTACCTGCAGCGTTTCGCAGGGCTTCAACTTCCAGAAGGACTCGGAGGAACAGATAGGCCATATCAATTACCTGAAGATAGGCGATACCGAGATGAAGTCGGACCTCAACGTGACCGACCCGATGAACACCGCCGCTAAAGTGAAGGTGTTCGGAATAATGTCCGGCATCCACTGGAACGGCGGCTACGCAGAGCCCGTCACGTTCGCTTGCCAGGTCTCGGTGGACAACAAGAACAAGCTGGCCACGCTGCAGCATAAGACCCTGTACAATATTCAGGTGGAGCTGCAGTTCACCACTTACGATTACGACCCGAAGACCAAAAAATATTATAAATGCTTCCACTCCAACGGAAAAAAACTGAAGGGCCTCGTCCTGAAACAGGGCGGGGAACTGGCCATGAACGTAGCCATGGACCAGAGCAGCGAGGTTGTCAGCCCGAAGAACCATACTTTGCAGCTCGGCGTCATGCCGCAGGCCCAGGCCCAGGAAATACACCTCGCCTTTTCCACTACGGACAAGCTGGTGAAGCCTTGGGGCGTCACGGTTGCGGCGCTGCGTGAACGCGTGCGGACCCTGCTGGCGCGGAATACCGCGCGGTAATCCTGAAACTGAATTCTCCAGGTTCGCGGCAAGCCGCCCGGGAAGCCGGGCGGTTTTGTTTGCGGAGGGTTGACTTTCCGGCCGCGGTCTGGGAGAATGTCGGGAGCAGGGGGTGGTATGGTTTCAAAACTGATGAAGAGCGTTGCTAAAAGGTCTCTCGTCCTGTTTTTTTTGTCCGGCCTGTCCTGTCCTCTCTTCGCGCAGAACAGGTACGATTTCCGGCAGTTCAAGGACGAGACTTTCCTGTTCGTAAAGCAGCCGGGCAAATGGGACGGCGGGGACTGGCTGAAGCTGGGCCTGGTAGGGGCCGGGACTTACGAAGTGCATCAGTATGACGCCGCCATCAAGCGCGCCGCCAGGAAGCATTCCGGCAACGCCAAGAACTTTTTCGTGGAGATCGGCGGGCAATGGGGCGGGTATTTCGTGGTCCCCCTCGGGGGGCTGGGGCTGCTCGTCCATGGCTGGAAGGCGGACAACCCAGCCACGAAAAAGCTGGGTTACGAGGTGCTCCAGTCCGCGGCCTACGCGCAGATCATTTCCGGGGTGCTCAAGACCGCGACGGGGCGGGCCAGGCCCGGAACTTCGGGTGCGACCTCCGGGACCTATCGCCCTTTCTCCCTTTATAAGAGCGCCTATAACTCTTTTCCCGCCGGGCATGTGGAGCTGGGCGTCGCGCTTTCCACGGTACTTTCAAGAAGAACGGAGTCGGCCTTCCTGAAAGTCCTGGCTTTTGCGCCGGCGGGGCTCGCGGCGGCCGAGAGGATCTACTCGAACGAGCACTGGGCGTCCGACTGCTTCGCGGGCGCCGCTATCGGCTATTTTTCCGCGGCGTGGGTCATGGACCTGCACGAGAAGCCCGCCGGGGAAAGCGGCGAGTCCGCCCTCAAGCTCCTGCCTTACGCCTCAGGCGGCGCCCCCGGCCTGGGCTTGTCTTTTAATTTTTAAAAGCCGCATCTTTTGTAAAGTATTATCTGCAGCGCGGATAAAAACCCGACGGCATAGAGGGGAGACCATGAACGAGACACAGAAAACAATAATGAACCGCAGGAGCGTGCGCGCTTACGCGGCCGCGCCGGTCAGCGAGGAACTGCTTACGGAACTGGTCAGGGCCGGAATGTCCGCGCCTAGCGCCGTCGACGCCCGGCCCTGGGATTTCATCGTGGTGACGGACAAAGCTTTGCTCGCCCGGCTTGCCGAAGCCCTGCCGTACGCCAAAATGGCGGCGCAGGCCGCCGCGGCCATAGTCGTGACCGGGGACCTGCGGCGGCAGCACGGCGGCGAGGACGCCTCTTACTGGCTGATGGACTGCAGCGCGGCCACCGAGAATATCCTGCTGGCGGCCGAGTCGCTGGGGCTGGGCGCCGTCTGGACGGCCGTCTACCCCGAGGCGGAGCGGGTAGCCGCCGTAAGAAAGCTGCTGGGGATACCGGCCCATGTTGTGCCGCTGAATCTTATCCCTTTGGGCGTCCCCGCGGTAAAGCCAGCGGCCGGGGACAGGTACGCGCCCGGGCTGGTGCACAAGAACCGCTGGTGACATTCCATTCCTGAAAAATGAAACCGCCGGGCTGCCCCGGCGGTTTCGCTGTTCCCTGGCTTTAAACCGGTCAGAAGCGGAAACGGTAGTTGCCGCCGTTGAGGCTGTCCCAGCCCCCGTTGTCGTCCAGGGAGACCGCGGCCTGCACGTCCCAGGCGTTGCGGGAGCCGGACGGGGCGTACGCGAAGGTAAGAAGCCCCGGGTTGTCGCCGAACGCGAAAGAAGAGTAAGCGGTGCAGGTATAGGAGCCGCTGCCGCTGGTGTCCGGGCTGTAGTTCAGCTGCGGATCGAGTTCGCATTTATAGGAAGAGGCTTTCCGGTACTGGGCGGCGCCGTTGAGCGAGAGCCAGAAGCCGATGCTGATCTTCTGCGGGACTTTGTCCGACTGCCGCCATTTATACTCGGCGGTCAGGCCGCCCCCGGGCAGGTTCCAGCAGCTGCGGCTGGGAACGGCTGTCGCGGCGATAACCAGGGGGCCGCTCTGCCTGCGCTGCGCCTGCACCGAACAGCCCGAGGTATCCGCCCGTGATATTTCTTCGAGCGGCAGTAAAGCCGCGGAAGGGGCGGGAATTTGGGCGGTTAGGTTCTTGATGTCGGCGGCGCGGAAGCCGTTGAGCTCGGCGGCGCGGGCGCCGGCGGCGAGGGTGAGGGCAAGGCTGAACAAGGCAATTTTTCGCATTTAATCCTCCGGGATCAGGCCGTAATGGCCATAGGATCATTGTAGGATTGTCCGCGCCGCCCGCGATAGGTACCAAGGACCCCTGATTTTATAGGCCTAAAGACCGGCCGCCGCCTAGAACCGGACCGAGGCGAGCGCGCCCGAGAGTTCAGGACTGAAAACCGGCAGAACGGTCACGCTTTTGGGCTTGGCCGAACGCTCTTCGGTCCGCCGGGCGACCAGCCGCCCCGTGACCGTGCCGAGGGCCGCGCCGAAGAACACGTCCGAGGGCCAGTGGTTGTTGGAATAGGCGCGCTGCAGGGCCGAGGAGGCCGCGGCTCCGTAGACGAGGAGGCCGACCCAGACGGAGTCGTACCTGTAGGCTATGACCGACGCTATGGAGAAAGCGCTGGTGGTGTGACCGGAGGGGAAAGAGGCATGGTCGTTATTGAAAGAGAACGGGCGAAAGGAGTGCTTCCCGGCGCCGGAATAAGGCCTGGCGCGGCCTACCGCGGTCTTGACCACCGTGCCCACGACGTTCGCGGCCAGGAAGGACTCCGCGCAAAGGAAAGCCGTGTCTTTGAGCTTGTTGTCGCCGAAAGCGTACCCAGCGCCGGCCATCCCTGCCAGGAAGACCGCCTCATAAAGACCGTTGCCTATTCTCTCGGTGTTCCTGGAAGTTTGCTCGAGAAAGGGCGTCTTGTTCCTTTGCACTATATGCAGTATGTGGGTGTCGTCGTAATAGGTATAGGCGCCGACCACTAAAATGGAGCCGAGCAGGTAAGCTCCTGCGGGGTCGTCCATCATGCGCACCGGCGCCTCCTGCATGTCCCCCAGGTCCCTTATAGCGTTGCTTATGGGGTCCCCCTCGTAAGCGGAGGAAATGGAAGGCAGGCAGAGCAAAAAGGCCAGAAGCAGAGACCGCTTGTTTATAAGGCGATGTGTCATAGTCCCTCGTATAGGAAGTGCGATATTTTTTTAAAACAAAAACAAAATGCTCCCGCTATCTTACAAAAGAATACGGGAGAGAAAGACCGGGAAAACTCTTGAAATTGAAAAAAATGCTCCGCTTTTTGTTATTATAAGCAAACTGGGAGCGGGGAAGTCAATTTGTAACTTTCAAACGAAGGGAAAATAGCGCGGCACCTGGAAACAGGCGATGACCGCGCTTATGTCCCAGCCGCGCCATTAAAGGAGAGCTATGCCTAAAATTATCCCGGTTGGTTTGACCATAACGGCGGCGGCCGTGCTTCTGGCGCTCGCTTTGCCGGCGCCCGGAACGGCCTCGCCAGGGGAAGGGGAACCTGGCGTCGTTTCATCTTCCGCGGCCCCCCAGGTACTGCATTGGAGAAGCGGCAAAGGCCGGAGTTATCTCATCCCCGCGCTTGAGATCCCCTCTTTCCTGCTCGTCCTGACCCTGTATGACCGTGCCGTGTACGGGCAAAAGGACTTCGGCTCCACCCCGAAGACCTTCTTTAACAATCTCACCCACGCTAAATGGGTATACGATACGGATTCTTTCAGCATGAACCAGTTCGGGCACCCGTACCTGGGCGCGACGATGTACGGGTTCGCGCGTTCCTCGGGGCTCTCCTTCGTCGAATCCCTGCTTTACAGCGACGCGGGCAGCCTGCTCTGGGAGCTGGGCGGCGAGAAAACCAATCCCAGCATGAACGACCTGATAGTTACCAGCCAGTCGGGGGCGCTGCTTGGCGAGGCTCTTTTCCGGATGTCCAGCCTGACGCTGGAACGCGGCGAGGGCGACCCGGGGTTCCTGAGGCAGCTGGGCGCGGCCGTCATTTCTCCGCCCACGGCCATCAACCGCCTGCTCTTCGGCGAGCGGTTCAAGACGCTTTTTCCCAGGCGCAATCCGTCGACGTTCACTTCCATGCAGTTCACCGCTAATTTGCAGAAGGCCAAGAACGCCAATGGCGTCGCCGCTGATTTCAACAGGAGGCAGGTGGGCGTGGATTTCAACATGGCTTACGGTCTCCCGGGTAAGGACGGCTACAAATACACCCGGCCGTTCGATTATTTTAACTTTAAATTCACCACTATCTCCGGCAAGGATATCCTTGAAAACATAATGGTCCGCGGGCTGCTCACCGGCACAAAATACGAGGTCGGCGACAATTACCGGGGAGTCTGGGGTCTCTACGCGACCTACGACTTTATTTCCCCTACCGTCTTCCGCGTCTCCAATACTTCCGTCGGGCTGGGCACCACCGGCCAGTGGTGGCTCTCCCGCAACACGGCCCTCCAGGGCACGCTCCTGGCGGGGCCCGGCTACGGCGCCGGCGGGACCGTTCCCGCCGAGGGCCTGCGCAACTATCACCTGGGCGCGAGCGTGCACGGTCTCGCCGCCCTGCGGCTCATCGTGGGCGAAAAGCTCATGCTGGACGCCAACCTCCGCGGCTATGACATCACCGGCACCAGGTCCCCGAATTCCGGCGTTTCCGAAATGCTGGTCCGGGGTGACATCTCCATTACCAGGCGGATCTACGGACCCCACTCCGTAGGCCTGCAGTACGTGCAAACGCGCCGGTATTCGCGGTTCCCCACTATCGGCGGCAGCTTCCAGAAGGTCGGGATGGCCAGCTTTGCCTACATCCTGTCTTTCGAACCGCATTTCGGCGCGGTGGAATGGCGCGACGGCATGGATTCCGGCAACAGGTAGGGGCGATCTGCCGCGTCCTCCGCAGATGCGCATTGCTTTATATAGGCTTTTGCTATATACTTGTGTAAGGGTAAGTTCCAAAAATTCATGCAAAATAAAACTGCGGCGTTCAAGATCGCTGCGATAGGCGCCTCTGCCGGCGGGCTCAAGGCTTTTGAGGAGCTCCTGGCAGCCGTGCCGGAACAACCGGGCATGGCGTTCGTACTTGTGCCCCATCTTGCGCCCCAATATGAGAGCCACCTGGCCGAGATCCTGGCCCGCAACACTAAACTGCCCGTCAGCGAAGTGAAAAGCGGCGAGAAGGTGCTGCCTAACCGGATCTACGTAATTCCGCCCAACCGGGCGATGATGATAAAAGGCGGCGCCCTCCATCTTTCAGCCTTCGGCCACAAGGCCGACTGGCGCAATCCCATAGACAGTTTCTTTCATTCCCTGGCCGCGGACCAGAAAGAAAACGCCATCGGCGTCCTCCTTTCGGGAGAAGGTTCCGACGGGACCGAAGGCCTGAAGGCCATCAAGGAAAGCGGCGGCGCCACTTTCGCGCAGGACGAGAAGACCGCGTCCCATCTCAGCATGCCCCATTCGGCCGTTACGGCCGGCTCCGTGGATTTCATTCTCTCCCCGGCCGAGATCGGGAAAAGCCTGGGTTCCGTCGGCCGCGGCGGGCGAAGCCGGGCCCTGGAAGGAATAATTTCCAAACCCGGGGATGACCCGCTTATCAGCATCCTTGACCTGCTGCGCACCGCCAAGGGTGTCGAGTTCGAACTTTACAAGCGGAGCACGCTGCGCCGGCGCATCCAGAGGCGCATGACGCTCCGGCGGATCCACGACCCGGAGAAATACTTCCGGCTGCTGACCTCGGATGCCGCCGAGCTGGAGCAGCTCTACCGCGATATCCTGATCTGCGTGACGTCTTTCTTCCGGGAACCGGAATCTTTCAAGGAATTGAAGAGCGCGATCTACCCGCGCATATTGAAGAACAGGGCGGCCAACGCGCCGATCCGTATCTGGGTTCCCGGCTGCTCGACCGGCGAAGAGGCCTATTCCCACGCCATCAACCTGGTGGAATTCCTGGGGCCGAAAGTTTCCCAGATACCCTTCCAGATCTTCGCTACGGACGTGAATCCCGCCGTTATCGAAAAAGCCCGCGCGGGGCTTTATCCTAAAAAGATCAAGGCGTCCGTTTCCCCGGAGCGGCTGCGGCGCTTCTTCACGGAAACCAAGGAAGGCTACCGCATCGTCCCGTCCATCCGCGAGCGCTGCGTCTTCGCGGCCAAGAACCTGGTGCAGGACCCGCCTTTCACGAACCTGGACCTGATCAGCTGCAGGAACCTCCTGATCTATCTTGGCCCGGCGCTGCAGGAAAAGGCCATGCAGATCTTCCAGTACGCTTTAAAGCCCCATGGCATCCTCATGCTTGGGCACTCCGAGACTACAGGGGAATTCTTCGGCGGTTTTTCCCCCGTCAAAGCGAAGAAAAAAGTTTTTTCCGAGCGGACTTCGGCTTCCGCGGCGCGCCTCGATTTCTTCAAGTCCGGCCGTTTCCTTGAAACCGAGTCAGCTTTTAAGACGCCCGGGTACGAAGGGCAGGGGCCGCTGAAGCAATCCCAGGAGGAAGCCGACCTGCGGGGCGAGCTGGACGGTATCCTGCCCGCGCGCTATCTACCGAACGGCGTGATCGTGAACGGAGAGCTGGAGATCCTGCGCTTCCTCGGGAATACCTCGGCTTACCTGCGGCCCGCGCCCGGCCGCCCCAGCATGAATCTTCGCCGCATGGCCTCAGGCGAACTCCTGCTCGAACTGCGGACGGCCATTCATGTGGCGCGAAAATCCGCCTGCGCCGTGCGCAAAGAAATAGAATTGCCCAAGCCCGGCGGGGCGTCCAGGCGTATCCAGCTCGAAGTCCTGCCGGTCAACGGCACCAATCATTTTCTCGTCCTGTTCGAGGAGCTGCCGAACCCGGCTGCCGGCCCCCGGCCGGCCGGGGCGGCGCGCGAGGGCAAGGACAGCCGCCGCGTCATCGAACTTAAAGAGGACCTGGCGGTCTCCGCGGAGCACCTCAAGGCCATTATAGAGGAGCAGGAGACCACTAACGCCCGGCTTAAGTCCTCCAACGAGGAACTGCTTTCCAATAACGAAGAGCTGCAGAGCGTGAACGAGGAGTTCGAGACTTCAAAGGAAGAGCTGCAGTCCGCCAACGAGGAACTGATCACGTCCACCGAGGAGCTCGGCGACGCCAACCAGATCCTGAACCGCGCCAACAGCGATTTTTCGAACCTGCTGGCCAATATCGATATCCCTATCGTCCTGCTGGGGTCCGACCTGACCGTCCGCCGGTTCACGCCGCCGGCGGCCGACGCGCTGGACCTTTCCCCAGACAAGATCGGGCGGCATATCGCGGAAATAAAGCTCCCGCTGCTGATCCCAGATCTGAAACAGCTGCTCCTGAAAGTGATAAAGACCGGCCATGCGCACAAGCTGGAAGTCGCGGATACCCAGGGCCGGTGGTATTACCTCTTTATCCGGCCTTACCGGACCGATAAGAACAAGACCGAGGGCAGCAGGACCGAAGGCGCGGTAATGGCGCTTATAGATATACAGGACCGGAAGCTGGCGGAGAAGAACGTGCAGCGCCTGGCCACGGTGGTGCTCGATTCCAACGACGCCGTGATCATTATTGATCTCAAAGACCGGATTACCGCCTGGAACAAAGGCGCGCAGAAAATGTACGGCTACACCGAGAAGGAAGCCCTGGGGATGAATATCAGCCGGCTGATGCCGGAGAAAATGAAAATGAAAGCGCGGGACCTGGTCAGGGTCTCCGCGGGGCCGATAGAGACCCAGCGCCGGGCCAAGGACGGCCGGATCCTGGACGTGCAGTTGACCGTAACGGTGCTGCGCGATGAAAAGGGGCGGCCCGTAGAGGTCGCCAAGACCGAAAGGGACATCACGGAGCAAAAGCAGGCCGAGCGGGAGCGGAAGCTCTCTGAAAAAAACGTCCTGCGCCTGGCCAATTCCGTGCTCGATTCCAATGACGCGGTCATCATCTGCGATCTCAAGGACCAGATCCTCGCCTGGAACAAGGGCGCGCAGAAGATGTACGGCTACACCGAAAAGGAAGCCCTGGCGATGAGCATCAGGCGGCTCATGCCGGAAAACAAGCTTATAAAGGCGAAGGAGCTGGTCCGGGTCTCGGCTGCCCCGATCGAGACCCAGCGCTGCACTAAGGACGGTAGTATCCTGGACGTGCTGCTTACGGTAACCGTGCTGCGCGATGAGAGGGGCCGGCCTGTGGAGGTTGCCACCACGGAACGGGACATCACCGAGCAAAAGCGGGCTGAGCGCGAGAAAATGCTCTCCGAGAAAAATACACTGCGGCTGGCCAACTCGGTGCTGGATTCAAACGACGCCGTGATCATCTGTGACCTCAAGGACCAGATCCTGGCCTGGAACAAAGGCGCGCAGAAGATGTACGGCTACACCGAAAAGGAAGCCCTGGCGATGAGCATCAGGCGGCTCATGCCGGAAAACAAGCTTATAAAGGCTAAGGAGCTCGTACGGGTCTCGGCTGCCCCAATCGAGACCCAGCGCTGCACGAAGGGCGGCCGGATCCTGGATGTGCTTTTGACGGTCACGGTGCTGCGCGACGACAAAGGCCAGCCTGTGGAGGTCGCCACTACGGAACGCGACATCACGGAGCAGAAGCGGGCCGAGCGGGAGCGGATGCTTTCGGTTAAGAACGTGCTGCGGCTGGCCAACTCGGTGCTGGACTCCAACGACGCCGTTATCATCTGCGATCTCAAGGACCAGATCCTCGCCTGGAACAAAGGCGCGCAGAAGATGTATGGCTACACCGAGGCGGAAGCCCTGAAAATGAGCATCCGGCGGCTGATGCCTAAAAATAAACTTATAAAGGCGCGGGAGCTGGTACAGGTGTCGGCGGCGCCGATAGAAGCCCAGCGCTGCACGAAGGGAGGCCGGATCCTGGATGTGCTGCTGACCGTAACGGTGCTACGCGACGAAAATGGCCAGCCAGTGGAGGTCGCCACTACGGAACGCGACATTACGGAGCGGAAGAGCGCCGACCGGGAGCTGCGCCGCCTGCACGCGCGCGTGATCTCCGCCCAGGAAACGGAGCGCAAGCGTCTTTCCCGCGAACTTCACGACGGCGTCGGCCAGATACTTTCGGGCGTAAAATTCAGGCTGGAATCCCTGCCCGGCGAGATCGCTTTGAACGGAAAGGACGCGGAGAAGATAGTTAAGGTAGGCGGGTTCCTGAGCCACGCCATCTCGGAGATCCGCCGCGTCTCGCAGAACCTGATGCCCTCGGAACTCGTGGACCTGGGCCTGGAGCCCGCTTTGCGCACGCTTTGCCGGGAGTTCAAGGAGCGCGCGGGCGTGCCGGTCACGCTGAAGACCGGGAACGTCCCTCCTCATATCGCCCCCGAGCTGGCGCTGGCGCTGTTCCGCATCGCCCAGGAGGCGCTCAACAATGTCGGCAAACATTCCAAAGCCAGCCTGGCCACTGTCGCCCTTTCCCGCAAAGGGAAGGAAATAATCTTGAGCGTGAGCGACAACGGGATCGGGTTCACGCCCGGAGCCAACCGCCAGGCGGCCGGCAGCGGCATCGGCCTTGGCAGCATGCGCGAGAGGGCGGAATTGGCCGGGGGCACCATCGAGTTCCATTCCACGCCGGGAGCCGGGACCACGCTTACAGTCCGCGTTCCCTTAGCGGGACGTGAGGGAGACACCTTATGAAAAAGAAAAGCCAGCCCAGAATAAAAGTATTCCTGGTGGACGACCATCCCGCCGTGCGCGAGGGCGTGCGTTCCTACCTGACCAGCCAGGGCTCGGTCCTGGTGGTGGGGGAAGCCTCCGACGCCCCCGAGGCTCTCCGCAAGGCGAAGAAACTGGCGCCCGAGGTTATCGTTCTGGACGTCAACCTGCCTTCGCTCGACGGCGGCGAGCTGGCCCGCAAGCTGCGCCAGACGGTCCCTTCGGCCAAGCTCATCGCTTTCAGCGTGCACGCCAGCCAGGAATATGTGGTCAGGATGGCCCGCTGCGGCGCACACGGCTATGTTACCAAGGACGCCCCCACGGCCAAGCTCGTAGAGGCCATCAGGCACGTCCACCAGGGCGGCCTCTATTTTCCCGCGGAGATGACCGACGCTATCCTGTCGCCCGAGACCAAGCCTGCCCCCGACGAGGCGAACCAGGCGGTGCTGACCGTGCGCGAGCGGGAAGTCCTGGCCCTCCTCGCCGAAGGCCTGGCCAACAAAGAGGTGGCCCGGAAACTGGGCATAAGCGTGCGGACCGCCGAGACGCATCGCGAGCATCTTTCGCATAAGCTCAATATCATGACCATCGCCGGCCTTACGAAGTACGCCATACAGCACGGGCTGACTTCGCTGGGCCTGCCCGCGCAGCCCAAGCCCTGACCCTTTAAAGCGATATCAGTAGTATTACGGACGGTCCCGCGTAGGATTACGTATGGGGCGGCGCTGCCGCGCGCGCTATACTATCTATAGCTGTTATTGTGCCGCTAGCTGTATATGAAAGCCGAAAAGCAAAAAAAGATAAGGGTTTTTCTCATCGACGACCATCCGATCGTACGTGAAGGCGTGCGCACCTATCTGGCCAGCCGCGATATCGAGGTGGTAGGTGAAGCCGGCGACGCCCCCGAGGCCTTTCGCAAGGTCAGGAAACTGGCGCCCGAGGTCATCGTCCTGGACGTGAACCTGCCTTCCATGGACGGGTGGGAAGTCGCCCGCAGCCTGCGCCGGCTCGTCCCGAAGTCCAGGATCATCGCTTTCAGCATCCATTCCAGCGAGGAATACGTGCTGCGGATGGCGCGCTGCGGCGCCAGCGGCTACGTTATGAAAAGCCAGCCGACCTCGGAACTGTTCGACGCCATCAAACAGGTGTTCCAGGGCGGCCAATATTTCCCCGCCGGCATGAACGAAGTTGTTCCGGCCAAGGGGAAGAAGCGCCTTACTAAAAAATCCGCTTAGAAGAATCCCGATCGCTGCCTTCCATTCTCTTCTGTTCCAAAGACCCTCACCAAAATCACCAGCAGACTTAAGCCTCTCCGTAATATTCCAGCCCGGCCCGAGTATAATTCCGCATTGGCAGGATAAGCCGCATGCGGTATGCTCTATTTGCGCCCATAAAAGAGCGGGCTGCGGAACAGGTAAATACTTATGACCTTACATAAACTTTCGACCGTCTTTCTTCTCCTGGCCGCCGGCCTGCTGCCTGCCTTGCCGGCCTGCGCTCAGGACGGCCCCGAAGAGAGCCACGGCCCCCGCCCCGGCTTGTCGATCGGGGGACGCGCCTCGTACTATCGCGCCCTGGGCGCCGGCAGCGGCGACTTCGCGGAAGGCGCGCAGGCGCGCTATCATCTTACGCGCCGGTGGGCCCTGGAAGGCTCGGCGGACCTCCGCCAGGAAACTATCTCCGGTACGAAAGTCGACGTGGTCCCGCTCCAGCTGTCGGTCATCGCCTATCTCATGCCGCACGGTTACAGGTTCGCCCCCTACATCATGGCCGGGGGCGGCTGGTATTACACCCATGTCTACGCACCGGTAGATAGAACGGATTTCCGTTTCGGTCCTCACGCGGGAGGGGGGGTCGAGTACTTCCTCAACACCGCCTGGTCCTTCGGCGGCTCTTACCGCTATTTATGGACCGAGGATATACATTCCCAGGACCTGGAGCATCCCCTGGGAAGGAATATAAAGGACAAAGGCTACATGCTCACGGCCGCGGCGAATTATTCGTTTTAAAAAGACGGGGACAACGATGTGACGTACGAAAAGAAAAAAAATATAAGGGTTTTCCTGGTCGACGACCACCCCATAGTGCGCGAAGGCGTGCGCTCCTACCTGGCCAGCCGCTCGCTCGAGGTGGTGGGTGAAGCTTCCGACGCCCGGGAAACCCTGCGCAAGGTCAGGAAGCTGTCGCCCGACGTCATCGTCCTGGACGTGAATCTCCCTCTTATGGACGGCGGGGAACTCGCGCTCCGGCTGCGCCGGCTCGTCCCCAAAGCCGGGCTTATCGCTTTCAGCATCCATTCCGGCGAGGAATACGTGCGGCGGATGGCCCGCTGCGGCGTTCGGGGCTACGTAACAAAAGACCAGCCGATGTCGGAACTCTATGAGGCCATAACCAAGGTTTTCCGGGGCGGATCGCATTTTCCGCCCGGGCTGGACCAGGTCCTTCCGGACCCCGCCCCGGGGTCTTCCCCGGACCAGGCAGGCGGGGCCGCGCTGACGGGCCGGGAGCTGGAAGTCCTGACTTTGCTCGCCGACGGTCTCTCCAATAAAGGCGTGGCGGCCAGGCTCGGCATCGGCACCAGGACGGCGGAAACGCACCGGGAGCACTTGTCGCATAAGCTCAATATCCTGACGGTCGCCGGCCTGACCAAGTACGCTCTTCATCATGGGTTGACTTCCTTGAAGTGATCCGCCGCCGGCCGTTCAAGAAGACGGCCGCGCCGGCAATTCCTTATCAGCCCCCGTAATACTACCGAGCCGTGCAGGCAGAATTCCGAATGGGCGAAGTCCCGGTCAGGGGATATACTTATCTTGTGCCCATATTTTGGAACGGTAAGGAAATGCGATGCCTGAAAAACTAACCAGACCGGCGGCGTCGGCCCGCGCGAAGGCCCGGGCCAAAACAAGGCGGCTTAGCGCCGCTCTGCGCGCCGGCGGGATAGACGGCTACGCCCACCAGGCGCGGCTTTCTTTTTTTTTACCCGCCCCGCCGGCAACGGCCGCGCCCGCAGCGGAGGCGAAAGTCCCCGTGCGTCTTTCGCGGGAACAGCGCGACGCCGAGCTGAACCGCGCGCGCGACGTGTCGGCGTCGGTTAACGGCCTCGAAGAGCTCTTCCTGACGGCCCGGAATATTTCATTCGAGGAGATCTCGAGGGCGGTGCTTGGCGAGGCGTGCCGCCTTACAGGCAGCCGGTTCGGCCTGGCGGGTTACGCGGACCCGTCCACGGGGAGGTTCATGGCGGCCACGCTGGCCGGAAAGGCTGAAAAGCCGCGCAGGGCGAAAAAGAACGCTTTTATTACGCCTGAATTTAACGGGCTATGCAGCCGGGTGCTGAGGGGAAAAAAACCGCTGCTGACAAATTTCGCGGCTTCGCCCCGCACGGCCGCCGGGAGGTCCCGCGGTGATGGGGGGGTCCCTAAATTTCTGGGCGTTCCCGTCTTGGCGGGCCGTAAATTGCTGGGCCTGCTGGCGCTGGCCGAACCGCGGGGAGATTACTCCGCCGTGGAACTGAAGATCGCCGGCCAGATGGCCCGCGCGTACGCCATCATCCTGACGCGGAAGCTGGCCGAGGAGGGGCGGCGTAAAGAGCATGACGCTCTTCTGGCCATAATCTCCTCCTCGCAGGACATAATCTACTCCGCCGACATGGACGGGGTGATAGTCTACGCGAGTCCCAGGGTCTCGGCTTACGGCTACAGGCCGAAAGAGCTCCTGGGCCGCAGCATCTTCGAACTGGTCCACCCCCAGGACCGGGAGATCGCCGTAAAAGCCCTGGCCAAAGCGAAGGAAACCGGCCGGCCCATGCCGACGATCTCCTACAGGCTGCGGAAACGGAACGGCGGCTATTTTTTCATGGAGCAGAAAAGCGGGATAGTTAAGTCCGGCGGTAAGGCGGCCCTGATAACGGGGGTAGTGCGCAATATAGGGGGAAGACTGAGCGCCGCCGCCGTGCTGAAGGAGAACGAGGCCACGTTCCGGAATATCTTCGAAGCCGCCGGCGACGCGATCTTCATAAAGGACCTTTTAGGCCGGTATCTGAAGGTCAATAAGGCCTGCGTCAACTATTTCCGTTTAACTAAAAAGGGCGTGCTCGGCAGGACCGACGCGGAGATCTTTCCCGGGGAGGAGGCTCTTGCGTCCACTAGGGGCGACCGGGAAGTTATCCGTACCGGGAAGACCATCGTCCGGACTTATGACAGGGAACTGCCCACGGGCAAGCTCTGCTTCAACGTCGTAAAGACGCCCCTGCGCAACGCCGACGGCGAGATCATCGGGGTTCTGGGCGCGGCCCGCGATATAACCGGGGTGAAGGAAACGGAAGCTGAACTGGCCGCGGCCAGGGCTGCCGAGGCCCTTGGCAAAGTCGCCAGGCCTATGGCGCACGACTTCAATAACGCGCTGGCCGTGATCAACGGGTACGCCACCCTTATCGACGAGGAGACCGCGGTCTCCAGCCCGATAAAGGCAGGGCTGGAACATATAATAAGCGCCGTTAAATGGGCGGCCGAGCTGACTTCGCAGTTCCAGACCTTCGCCAGGGACCCTAAGCCGGAAACCGGGAACGGCAATACGCGGAAATAGCCGCGGCCTTGCACCACTTATGAGCTCTTACAAATACCTCTCGGCGGTTTTTGCACGGCTGACCGCTATGAAGATCAACAGGTTCAGGGAGCTGGCGATCAACGTCTCCCTAGTGTTTTCCGCCCTGGTGTTCCTGCTTATCCTGGGGACGGCCGGGCTGATCTTCGAAGACGCCCGCAATTCCGTTTTCGACGATATGCGCCTGCGCGCCGGGATCTCCTCGAGGCGGGCCGGTACGGCCATGTTCCCGAAGGAGGACCTGTTCTCGCTGCATTTCCTCGTGAACACCCTCGTGCTGGACAAGGTCATAAAATACGCGGTGGTGGCCGACGGCGCCGGCAAGATCCGCTCTCATTCGGATCCCGACAGGATAGGAAGCAAGGACGAAAGCCGCGAGGGGGCCGCCGCGAGGAACTCAAAGGTCCCCCTGACGCAGGTGTTCAAGGGCGCAGACGGCCTGGATTATTTCTATTTCTCGGCGCCCGTTAACGTGGGCCGCAGGCGCCTAGGCACCGTCGCCCTCGCGGTCAACAGCGAGACCATAAGATCCCGCCTGGACGCCACCACTCATAAACTGGCCCTCATCTTCCTGGCCGCGCTGGGCTCAATGGGACTGCTGATGCAGATCAGGTCGCTGATGCGCCGGGAGCGGAAATCCGCCGCTCTGAAGTCCGCCATGGTGCACACCGTCAGCCATGAATTCAACAACGCGCTCACGGTCATAGACGCCGCCATTTTTATGCTGGAGGAGTCCGAGCCGGAAAACAGCGGCGCTTCCCGGGCCAGCCTGTATCGCGCCCTTGATTACGAACGCAAGTCCCTGAAGAACTTCGTAAAGAACATCCTGAACGAGGCCAGGATGGAGGCCGGGAAGTTCAAGATAGAGAAGAAACCGCTGCCGCTTTGCGAAATGGTCGCCGGCTCGGTATCGGTCATGGAAGAGCTGATGCGCAAGAAGAACATCTCTTTTACGCTGGATATCACGAAAGAGCCGTTCGTAGTTCTCGCGGACCAGGAGGCCCTGTCGCTGGTGCTTTCCAACCTGGTCGGCAACGCCGTTAAATACACGCCGGAAAGCGGGTGCATCGCGGTGCGGCTGGCGGCCGAAAGACCGGGCCGGATAACTTTCAAGATAGAAAATACGGGCAGGGGCATCTCGCCGGAGGACCTGACCAGGATCCAGACCGAGTTTTTCCGGACCGGAGAAGGGCAGGCTTCCGCCGAAGGCTTCGGGCTGGGGCTGAAGATCTGCAACGACATGCTGCTGCTGCACGGCAGTTCCCTGGAAGTTAACAGCGAGCTCGGCAAGAACGCCAGCTTCTCGTTCTCCCTGACCGTCTCAGCGGCCACACCGGGCCAGCCGCCAAAACCCCGCGTTCCGTAATACTACCGAGCGACGCGGGCAGAATTCCGAATAGAAGCCGCGGCGGGGATGGGCTATACTGGATTAACAGAGTTTTGTCGGTATTTTAAAAGCAAAAACGAGATTGGCAAGGAGTGCGCAGCATGAAAACAATATCTTCAGTAGTCCTGGTAGCGGCGGTCCTGTTCGGGTTGGGCGCGCCCGCCCACGCGTCAAGAATGGACGTTTTCATCATCTCGTCGGCCAGGGAGTCGTACGTATTCCAGAATTACCTTACGGGCGACGACATTAAAATTGAATCCAGGGACGGCGCCGTCACCCTGACCGGCATCATCAACGAAGGTTTCCACAAATCGCTGGCCGAGGTCACTCTGACCGACATAGCCGGAGTACGGAGCGTGGATAACCGGCTGGAACTCAAGGGCGCGCCCCCTACCGCGAATTCGGACGCCTGGTTCCAGGAGAAAGTCAAAGCTACGCTTTTCTTCCACCGCAGCGTTAACGCCAAAACCACCGAAGTCGACGTAAAAGACGGCATCGTGACCTTGCGCGGCAACGCGGTGAGCCTGGCGCAGAAGGACCTGACCACCGAATACGCCAAAGACGTGGACGGGATCAAGGAAGTAAGGAACGAGATGGTCGTGGCCCTGCCCCTGGAAAAGGAAACCCGCACGACTAAAGAAAAGATAGACGACGTTTCGGTCGCCGCCCTTGTGCGGATGGCCTTGCTGCTGCATCATTCCACCAACGCTCTCTATACTACGGTGGCGGTCAGGCGCGGCGCCGTTACGGTGGGCGGCCGGGCCGGCACCGACGCCGAAAAAGCGCTGGTGACCAGGCTGGTAAAAGACGTCAACGGGGTCAAGAAAGTGAAGAACCTGATGACCGTCGAGCCGTCCTGAGCCTGAGCCGGCCCGGGGGCGGAGGCGGGAGAAAGATACAGCAGGCGATTAGGAGAAAATTTATGAAATTCAACATAGTTATACGCACCTTGGTCCTTTCCACGATGACCGCGGCTTTTACGGCCTGCGCCTCGACGCGGCCGCCCGAAAGCGCGGGGGAATATCTGGACGATTCGGTCATTACGACCAGGGCGAAATCCCTGCTCGCCGAAGATAATTTCTTCAAGTCGTTCCAGATCGGCGTGGAAACCTACCAGGGCGTAGTCCAGCTGAGCGGTTTCGTGGATTCCCAGACTACGTCGGACAAAGCGTATGAATTCGTCAAAAGCGTGAAAGGGGTCAGGTCCATAAAGAACAACCTTATCGTCAAATAAGCCGCCTAGCGGAAGGAGCGTTCGTCCATGAACCAACAGAGTAATTTACCCGGCGGGACGCGCTTCCTCCTTATCGCGGCCGCGCTGATCATAATTATCTGGGGCCTGAACCAGGCGCAGTCCGCCCTGGTGTCTTCGCTCGTCTCGGTTTTCCTCGCGCTCCTCGGCACGCCGCTGGTGCTGTGGCTTGAGCGGAAGCATGTTCCTTCCGTCGCCGCAGTGCTGCTGGTGGTGGCCGGCATGATGTCGGTCCTGCTGCTGGTCGGTTTGCTCGTAGGCACGTCCCTGAGCGGGTTCAGCGCGGCCATGCCGGCCTACCAGGAGCGCATGCAGGCGGAAGCCGCGTCGCTCGCCGCCCTGCTTGCGGGGCACGGCGTCCCCGTCACGGAGAAAGTGCTGCTCGAATATCTGAACCCGGCGGCGGTAATGAAACTTTTCGTCGGGCTGCTGGGGGGCCTGGGAGCGGCGCTTTCTAACGCCGTGCTGATCCTGCTGTCCGTCATGTTCATCCTGCTCGAAGCCTCGAGCTTCCCGGTCAAGCTCCGCGCCGTGCTGGGCGATCCGCGCCAGGTCTTCCCTGAATTCACCAGGTTCGTCGGCGACATTCAGCGCTACATGCTGGTAAAGACCGCGCTCGCCGTCACGGCGGGCGTCCTGATAGGTATCTGGCTGGCCATCCTCGGCATAGGCTCGCCCGTTCTCTGGGGTTTCCTGGCTTTCATGCTCCTTTACATCCCGCACGTCGGCTCTATCATCGCGGGCATTCCCGCGGTCAGCCTTACGCTGGTCCAGTTCGGGCTCGGCCGGGCCGCGCTGGTAGCCGCCGGCTACGTGGCGGTCAATTTCATCCTCGGCAACGTGGTAGAGCCGAAGCTCATGGGGGTGAAGTTATCCCTGTCCACGCTGGTCGTCTTTCTTTCCCTTATCTTCTGGGGGAACATGCTCGGCTTGATCGGCGCTGTCCTGTGCATCCCGCTGACCATGACGCTTAAGTTCGTCTGCGAGAACCATGAGAGCACCCGCTGGGTAGCCGTGCTGCTCGGGCCGGAGACGCCTGTCGCAAACGTTCCCGCGGGCTTAAAAATCTAACCCGCCCTTTCGCAACACAGTTTTATGCTTCCTACAGATAAATCCCGTACGCGGCCGGCCCTGGCGCTCCTGGCCGGCCTGGCCGCGCTGACGGCCGCGTGCGCCGTGCCGGCCTGGGCAGGGAGCAGCTCCGGCCCCTGCCCGCAGATCCGGTTCGTCGGCGAAGAAAAGATAGACCTCAACGCCATGGAGATCCGCCTGGTCTGCGGCGATGCGTCTACCGAAGGCTGGGGACGGATCCCTTTCAACCAGGCCGAGGGCTTCCTGCGGGCCTTTCTTCAGCAAAGGGGCTACCAGGAACCGCGGTTCGATCCGGGCCCGGACGTCCTCAAGGTAGACCCCGGCTTAAAAACCATCGTCAGGTCCTTCACGGAAACCGGGCTGCCGCCCGAAATAGAACTTCGCAAGCTGCGAAAGATCAAAGGGCAGGCCATGACGCCCAGGCTGCTCGACACGGCCAAGGCGGCCCTGCAGAACGCCCTCCAGAACCGGGGCTACGCCTGTCCGGAGATAGACATGAGGGGCAACGGGACCACGGGTGAACTCACGGCGGAAGTCCGGCCGGGCGGGATCTACCGCTTCGAGCATATCCGCCCGAAAAGAACCGGCGAGGTTTATCCGCAGATCTTCTACCGCTATGAGGCTTTCAAGCGCGGCCAGCGTTTCGATTCCAGGCTTCTGGACCTGACCGCGCGCCGTCCCATGGCCGATTCGCTGTTCCTGAACGCTTACTTCGAGGTGAACTGCTCGACGGCAGGCATGGTCATTACCGAGCGGGTGGTCCCGGGGAAGCCTCAGCTCTACAAGCTGGGCGTCGGTTTCGATACGGAGGGTTTTTTTATAGGCAAGGCGCAGTGGCAGAATTCCCGCCTCGGCACGCGCAGCAATTCGATGGGCGCCTCGGTCTACGCTTCCTACCGCGAGCAGACGGCGGTGGCGGATTTCCGCTACTTCATGGGAAAAGCCTCGCGGTTCTACCTTATGCCGAAGCTGACCTTCGGGCGGCTGAACGAGCCTCAGTACGAAGCCATCCATGCCGAGTTCGCCCTGCTCCCGGGGTTCAGCTGGGACGGCAAGAACCTGCGCGGGGAATTCTCGGCTGGCCCGGCCCTGGAATACGAGCATACTATCCGGGGCCTGGGCCCGGTCACAAGCTACCCGGCTTTCGAGACCCAGCTGGAGCTGCGCGACCACCTGTTCGAATATTATGCGGGAGAGCCGCAGACCGGGGGAAGGCTGACCTTCAAGTCGCAGTCGCGGATAGCGGGGCTGGAGTCCCGTATAACGGCGCATCTGCTCAGCCTGCAGGGAGAGCATATCTGGAACCTGGGCGGGTACAGCCCCCCGGCCCTGGTGCTGGCCACGCGCTACCTGGTGCAGACCACGCTGGTAAAGAACTCCCTTTTGGCCGCCGGCGAGATCCCGCTGGGGATGCGTATTTTCATGGGCGGCGACTCAGACCTGCGGGGGGCGGGGCTGAACAAGATCCCGGCCGATCCCGCGGGCCTGCTGACCACGGTCTATGACGGCGTGGAGCTCAGGCTGGGGGACGTTCTGCCTCACGGCCTGCAGCCGCTCGTTTTCCTGGACGCGGCGATGGGCGGGCGGAGCTCGGCGCGCCTCGACCCGAACGTCTATTTTTCTCCGGGCTTAGGCCTCCGCTGGAATTCCCCGGTAGGCTCGGTCCGGACGACCGTGGCGCGGGGCATCGTATGGCGGCGGGACCCCGCGGCCGAGATCCTGCTGCATCCCCAGTGGCGGTTCTTTCTTAGCCTGGGGAAGGAGTTCTGATGCGCCTGTTCAGGAAGCTCCTGCTGGTTTTCCTCGCTACTATCGGCGTCATGCTCGCCGGGCTGGCGCTGACGGCGGCCGCGCTCGTGGCCCGGCCGCAATGGTTCCTGACGTCCCGCACCGTCGCGCGGGCGGTCCGGGTCTTCGGCGCCGCCTGGCACCCGCGCTGGACGAGCTTTGATTTTGACATCAGCTCCCTTAGTCTCCCGGAAAAGCAGATCGGCCTCAGGGTCCGCGACCTCTGCTTCGAGAACGCGGCCGCGGGAATGCAAGGCTGCGTTAAGAACGTGGACGTCCTGGCGAGCGCGCGTCTTTACTTCTGGGGCGTGAAGCTGAAAAAAGTTTCCAGGTTCAGCGTTTCAGGCGATCATTTTACTTTAGACCGGACAGTGGTCCGCCCCGGCGTAACGCCTAAAAAAAGCGCCGGCCTGCCGACCAGCCTGCCCAATCTGCTCCCGGCCGCCCTGCGCGGCTTTACGCTTGGATCATTGAAGGTGGACCTGCCGGGCAACACGATTCTCGGCCCCGGAACCGCGCTCAGGGGCGAACTCCATCTTAACCTCGAGCCGGGAAAGCCGCGGCCGGTGGCGCTTAAACTGGAAGCGGAGCAAAGCTCAGGGACCGTGACCAGGCATTATAGCGGCGAGGCCACTCTGGATTCCGATCTCCTGAAAGGCCGCGAGCTTACCTATTTAGACGCGCAAGGGCGGCTCAAGGCGGAGGGAGTAGAGGTCCGTTTCCAGGCAAGCGTGCGGGAAAGCGGGACTGGCGCCCTGGCCTTCAGCCTGAACGCGAAAGCCCGGCTGCCGGGACGGCGCTTCGAGGCGGCCGCCGCGGGTTCTCAAAAAGGACAGGACCTGCGTCTGGCCGGCTCGGCGGGGGTTTGGGAAACCTCGGGCCCGGTAAAGAGCGTCCAGCTGAAGAAGTTCACTCTGGAGGCCCGGCTTAAGAAAGATTCCACCGACTGGGAGAAACTGAAGCTGGACACCAGCTTCGAAGTAGAGCCGGAGACCTTCGGCGTAAGGGGCGCGGGGCGGGTCCTGGCCAGAACGCTGGAAGGGCGGCTGGCCGCCAGCGCCCTTTCCACCCCGGGACTTCTGGAGAAAGATCATTTCGACGGTGAGGTGAAGGTGACCGTAAAGCCGGTCAAGGGCTGGTATGAATTTAACGGCGGCCTGGACGCCAGGGTTTCGGGGCGCGCCAGCCGGCCGGGAGAACTGAATATCACCCACAAGTTCGACTTCGGCCTTAAGGTAGCGAGGTTCGAGGACCTGGTGGAGTACCTCGCCCATACCAGGTATTCGGTGCCTGCGCCGATCAACGTTTTTCACGGCCCGCTCTCCCTCACGATAAATGGCGCCGGCGACTCGCGCAAGGACAGGCAGGAACTGGAGTACTCGCTGGTCAGCGAACTGGCCGAGGGGCGGCAGGCCCTTAAATTCGAGGCCAAAGGGAAGCTGGAAGCGGCCGGCCTTTGGGGGCCCGGGCGTTCTTTTAAGAACGAAACCGACGTGCTCCTGCAGGATATCGCGCTCCAGCTGCCGCGGTTCGACCTCAAGGGGATGGCCGCTTTCGTTCCGGACAGCCGCATCAGGACCGGCGCGGAATCGGACAAAGCCGACCTGGCCCGCGAGGAGGCGCGCAAGCCGGGCGCCAAGATCTTCCCGCCGGCGCTGCGGGCCGGGTTCCGCGTTAAAACCGCCAAGCCCGTGATCCTCTATTCCAACCTGGCCAAGGATCCGGTCCCTGTCGGCCTGGACGTTAATATCAGGGTTCCCGGCGGCATGGCGGGGTCTGTGGAGATCAAGCCTTTCCGCGCCGATATTTTCCGCCGGGTCGCGTCCATAGATCACGTAAACTTTTACGGCCGCGCCGGCTCGCCCGTGATGGACCTCGACGGCCTGATCGTCTATAAAGCGGCCGAGGCGAAGATCTTTATCCGGCTACTCGGGACCGCGCAGAAGCCGCAGGTGAAGTTCGAAAGCGACCCGCCGATGAACCAGGCCGACATCATGGCTATGCTGCTCTTCGGCAAATCTCCCGGCAAGCTGGATTCCGACCAGCAGGCCAGCGCGGCCAATACCCAGACCGCGGTGTCCAACAGCGCTTTCGGCCTGGCCTCCCTCTACCTGCTGGCTTCCACGCCGGTGGAATACGTCGGCTATGACCCGGTCTCAAGGACTTACTCCATAAAATTCCGGCTGCCCGGCGGCGCCACGCTCCAGGTCGGCTCCGACGGGCAGAGCAAGGGCGTGCAGCTCCGGAAGCGCATCGCTTCCAACCTGGCGATACAGACCGAACTGACCAGCACGCAAACGCAGGGGAGCGTAGTGACGACGCTGCTGGAATGGTACGGGCGGCGCTGAGGGCGGTTACAATAAGCAAAGGCGGTTAAGTTAATGAAACTAAGGAATTTTTTCGCGTGGTTCGCCTTTTTGCTCCTCTCCTGCTGGGGCGTGATGGCGATAATCTGCTCAAATCTCCCGGCCGGAACGCGCCTGGCCGGGGCGGCGGCCTTCGCAGCGGCGGCGCTTGCCGGCGCTATTCTCCCCGGAAAGGGTAAGTGGAAACTAGCCTGTTTCACTACGGCGTTCACGGCCGTGCTTGTCTGGTGGCTGGCCCTTCCTCCCAGCAATGCCCGGGACTGGGAGCCCGACGTGGCCAGGTTGCCGTACGCCGACATTTACGGCAGCTCGGTCACGCTGCATAATATCCGCGATTGCGAGTACCGGACGGAGAAGGCTTATGCGGTCCGGCACTATGACCGGACCTTCGCTCTCGGCTCCCTGCGCAGCGTAGACCTTTTTTTTGTCGATTGGGGGCTGCCTAATATCGCGCATACCATGCTCAGCTTCGGGTTCGGCGGGGACAAATACGTGGCGTTCTCCATCGAGACCCGGAAAATAAAAGGCGAGGAGTATTCTTCCGTAAGAGGTTTTTTCAAGCAGTACGAACTGACCTATGTGGTCGCTGACGAGCGGGATGTGGTGCGGCTGCGCACTGATTTCCGCAAGGGCGAGAAGGTCTACCTGTACCGCCTGAAAGCGTCGCCGGAATTCATCCGGGAGGTCTTCCTGGACTACCTGGGCAGCGTGAACAGGCTGAAGGCCAGGCCGCAGTGGTATAACGCCCTGACCGCGAACTGCACCACCGATATCTGGAAGCACATCGTCCCTTACTATCCGAAAGCGAAGTTCGACTGGCGCATCCTGGCCAGCGGGCACGTCGATAAAATGGCGTACGATCTCGGTGTGGTCGACCAGTCCTTCCCTTTTCCGGAGCTTAAACGGCGCAGCCTCGTCAACGAGCGCGCCAAAGCCGCCGGCGGCGATCCGGGTTATTCACGGCTCATACGGCGCGGACTGCCCGGCTTCGACTGAAGCCGGTTTAATAGGAGAAGGAGAAGCCCGCAAAACCCCGGTGACCGAACTGGTCGAAGCGCAGCAGGGTCTCGCCGTAGCCGTACCAGTACTGCAGGTAAACCGCGAAATTCATGCGGGGCAGCTGCTGGCGGAACTGGAATTCATAAGAAGGTTTGCGGCTGTACCGGTAGAGCGGGGTTTTTACGTCGAACTGGTGGTTCTTCAGGCTTCCGGCCCAGAGAAAGTTCCTTACGCTTACCCCTATTTCCCCCTGTCCCATGTAGTCGGTGAATTTCTCGGTCCTGCCGACGGACCTGAGATAATCGTCCTGGCCGGAATAACCGGAGGCGTTCCAGAACTTTACGTAAAGCGAGGCCTTGTCCGCGAGGAGGGAATTTGATATTCCCAGCTTTTCTTTCGACTCGAGCCCGAACTTGAGCATGATATATTGCCTGTTCCAGCTTCTGGACCTGGCCCCGTCCAGCCCGTTGGATTCATGCTCCAGCGGGCAGAAGACTATATTGCGCATTTTGAACCGGCCGATGTTCAGGACGCTGACCGGGTAATCTAAAAAGAATTCGGGGTTGTAATTGCTTTCCTCGAAAGGCATCGAGGCCATGCCTTTGTTCCAGAGCGACTTCTGCGTATAACCGATATAGGCCGGGAAGAGGTTATATTTCAGGACGTACAGGTTCGGTTCCAGGATGCGGAATTTCATGCTGATCTGGAACTTGATCTGCGCGCGGTTGTCCCCGGGCCACTGGTTGATGGAAAAATAATTCACTTTGTGGGCGGAAACGGGCCTGTCGGTCTTTTTTCCGAAATAGGCGCTTTGAGGCGAGGCCTGCTGCTCGCCGGTGGGCAGGGTGTTTACGGGATTATTAACGTCTTCATGTACGCTTGCCGTACTCTGCCGCGCAGCCGCGGCCGCCGGCTCCTCCGGCGGGGGAAACTCCTCGGCGCCGCCGCCGGACGCGAAGAATAATACGCAAAGAATAGCTATCGCTGTTGTTTTCATAGGTGCGTGCCGGAGGCGTCAGCCGGGAACTTTATCTTATGCCGGGGTGCGAAGGAAATCCAGCAGGTCCGCGTTTTTTCTTCCTGTTCTATCTACCGCGGCAGGATCTTTTCGCTGCAGGCTTCTCCTGTCAGGAGATCCTTGCCGAAGAGCTCAATATATTCGACTTTTGGTCCCAGCAGTTTCTCCCGGGCCTGGATGAACATCTTTTCCAGAACGGCCGTCCGGTCGTTTATCTTGGCCTCCACACGGACAATATCTCCGTCTTTTTTTACCGCCATAGGCAGCCAGGGGGCGGCTGCCAAAGTCAGGGTGTAGCCGTCCTGCGCGGCGGGTTTGATCTTTATGCCGTAGGCTTTCTTTTTTTCCAGCCAGTTGAGTTTCTTCCGGCGTCCGTCTTCGGCGTGCAGCACCCAGTACGCGATCACGGGTTCTTTGGGATTCAGTTCGCCTTCGGGCGTTAGGTTGGCTTCATAATGGATAACGTTGGCGTTCTTGTTCCGCTCGATCACGAAAAGCGGCCGGGAGCCTTTCTTTTCAGCGGCCCCGGTGTTCTTATCGGCGGCCGCCGGTTTTGGTGAAGCCTGCACAGGGACATGGGCGCCGGCCGGCTTGATCGGGGCCAGGCTCTCGCAGCCCGCGAAGGCTAACGAGGCAAGAAAAGCCAGGAAGGTGATCCGCAAATTGTTTTTTTTCATAGATACTCCGGGGGCGCAGGCCCGTTGCCCGAAGTCCCCGCCGTCGGCGGGGACTTGAGCACAGGTCCGCTTCAATTCGCCTTAAAGTAGTACCGCACGCCAAGGCCGGCGTTCAGGTGCAATCCGGTGTCATGGGACAGGTTCAGCACCGGGACCAGCTCAAGGAAGATCTCCACGGGATCGTGGGGCAGCCAGTAGGCGAGGCCCGCGACCGCGCGCAGCCCTAAGCTGCTGTCGTGGTGGGACGTGTTCCCGATCTGCGCTCCCAGTCCCAGGTAGGCGGGAAGTTTGCCTTCCGAGGGCTGCGGGAAGACCCTCCAGCTATGCCACAGGTAGTCGCCATAGATGGTCACATTGTCGTTGAGCCCCAGGCCGACGTCCAGCGCGCGGCCGTTGTTAAGCCAGAACTTGCCAGTGATGCCAGTAGGGTCGCCTAGAATTACGCCGGCCCCGGCAGCTCCCGAGTTCTGGGCCGCGGCGGGGGTGATCCCGGCCGCGAGCAGGCAAACCAAAGTTACTAGTATTTTCATTGTGTTTTTCCTTATAGGGGCTCTTGCCCCGGTTCTGTTCCTATATACCTTACCCTTAACTACCTTCCGCCGCTATGCGGAGTTGTACGCGGGAGGATAGGTAAAATCCGCAGATAACCGCCGGGCACCCCGCCCGGCTGCTTCCGCATTATTACTGAGCGCTGCGGGCAGAATTCCGAATAGAAGCCGGAACCGCTAAGGAGTATGCTTGGTTAATGCTATCCTTGCCCGCTAAATCACGATCTGTAGTAAGGCGCTTATGACAAACACTGCAAAAGCCGAAGAAATTAAAGACTGGCATAAAAAGACCATTGATGAAGTTTTAAAGGAATTGGGCTCCGGGCCGGATGGCCTCAGTTCAGGCGAAGCCGCCTCGCGGCTTCAGAAATGCGGCCCTAATTCCCTTGTCGAAAAAACCAGGCGCGGCGCGCTGGCGATGTTCTTCGACCAGTTCAAAGATTTCATGATACTGGTGCTTATAGCGGCGGCCGCCGTTTCAGGCGCTATAGGCGAACTGGTGGACGCCTCCGTTATAGCGGCCATAATCATCCTTAACGCGATAATGGGCTTTGTGCAGGAGTACCGGGCCCAGAAAGCAATGGAGGCGCTGAAAAAAATGGCCGCGCCCTTAGCCTCGGTGATAAGGGACGGAAAGCCCGAGTCGATCCCCGCAGGCACGCTGGTGCCCGGTGATATCGTTCTGCTTGAAGCCGGAAGCGTGGTTCCGGCGGATCTGCGGCTTATAGAGGCGGCCTCGCTTAAAACAGAGGAAGCCGCGCTCACCGGCGAATCCCTCTCCGTTGAGAAACACGTCAACCCCATTCTGGAGGAGAACCTGCCGCTGGGCGACAGGCTGAACATGGCCTACAGCGGCACGGCCGTATCGTATGGCAGGGGGAAAGGCGCGGTCGCCGCCACCGGCATGGCTACGCAACTCGGGAAAATAGCCGGGATGCTGCAGGACGAAGAAGAGGTGGAGACCCCGCTGCAGAAGCGGCTTACTGTCTTCGGCAAGAAACTGGCTTGGGCGGTGCTGGCTATCTGCGGAATTGTATTCGGTTTCGGCTTGCTGCGGGGGGAACCGCCCGCGCTGATGTTCTTAACCGCGGTATCGCTGGCGGTGGCGGCCATACCGGAAGCGCTGCCCGCGGTAATGAGCATAGCCCTGGCTTTAGGCGCGGGCAAGATGGTCAAACAGAACGCCTTGATACGTAAACTGCTGGCCGTGGAAACTCTGGGCTCGGTAACTTATATCTGTTCGGACAAGACCGGCACGCTTACGCAGAACAAGATGGCGGTGGAGGAAGTATACTTCGACGGTGCGCTGCTGAAGGCCGGGGAGGCTTCTTCGCAGCCCGGCCTCTACGCCCGCCTGCTTACGGGTTTCGCCCTAAACAACGATTCCCTTCATAAAGACGGCGGCTGGGCGGGCGACCCTACAGAAACCGCGCTTTGCGCGCTGGCGGCGGCCTGCGGCTTCGACAAACAGAAACTGGACGCCGGGCAGCCGCGCGCTGCCGAACTGCCTTTTGACTCGGAGCGCAAGCGCATGACCACTTTCCACGCCGGCCAGCTGGGCGACTGGGCGGGCGGGTCATATTTTTCTATAACCAAAGGCGCGGCGGAGGGTCTGCTGGAGAAGTCCGTGAATATAATGTACGCGTCCGGGATCGGCCCGGAGGGGAAGGAGAAAATACACGCCGCGGCTGAGGAGATGGCGGCCAGGGGACTGCGGGTGTTGGGCTTAGCTGTGAGGCAGTGGGACGCCCTGCCCGCCGCGCCGATCCCGGCAGAGGTTGAGAAGGACCTTGTCTTTATAGGGCTTGCCGGCATAGCCGACCCTCCCAGGGAGGAGGCCGGAGCCGCCGTAGCAAAATGCCGGGAAGCCGGCATCGTGACGGTTATGATAACCGGCGACCACCCGGCTACGGCGCGCAATATCGCGGAACGGCTGGGGATAATAGCTTCGGGCGAAGCTGATGTGATGCTGACAGGCGCGGAACTGGAAAAGATGTCGCCGGAAGACTTCGCGCTGAAGGTGGAAAACGTACGGGTTTACGCGCGGGTCGCTCCGGAGCAGAAGCTGCGCATCGTCAAAGCGCTGCAGGCGCGCGGGCAGTTCGCCGCCATGACCGGAGACGGGGTTAACGACGCCCCGGCCCTTAAGCGGGCGGACATCGGCATCGCGATGGGGATAACCGGCACTGACGTCTCGAAAGAGGCCGCCCACATGATCCTGCTGGACGACAATTTCGCCACCATAGTCAAAGCGGTGGGCGAGGGCCGCAGGATCTTCGACAATATCCGGCGTTTTGTTCGCTACGTGCTTACCTGCAATTCAGGCGAGATCTGGACTATTTTTCTCGCCCCCTTCCTTGGGCTGCCTATCCCGTTGCTGCCCATCCAGATATTGTGGATAAATCTCCTTACTGACGGTCTCCCCGGGCTGGCGCTGGCCGCGGAGGCCGCGGAGCCGGATATAATGAAAAGGCCGCCCCGCAGCCCCGGCGAAAGCCTGCTTTCCGGCGGGCTTGGGGTGCATGTCTTGTGGGTGGGGCTGCTGCTCGGCCTGGTGTGTCTCGGCACGCAGGCCTGGGCGATAGGTACGGGCGCCCACTGGCAGACCATGGTCTTCACGGTGCTTTGTCTCAACCAGCTCGGCCACGCCCTGGCTATACGTTCGGAGCGGAGGTCGCTATTCCAGATGGGCCTCCTGACCAATAAGCCCCTGCTGTATTCGGTGCTGCTGACGATCTTCCTGCAGCTCGCCGTTATCTATCTGCCTTGGTGCAACAAGATCTTCCATACGGCGCCTCTGCCGCCGCGCGAACTTGCACTGGCGCTGGGACTGTCCTGCCTGGTTTTCTTCGCGGTGGAGGTAGAGAAATTTATCGGACGCCGTCGGACAAAATAAAACTCCCTGTTCGGCCGCAAAGCGCCAGCCCGGCGCTTTCCCCGACGACAGGGAGACCTGATCTTCCGTAATATTACCTATCCTTCCAGGCATAATTCCGAATAGCTGCCGTTTTTGGCAGCGGCTATACTTGTTTCATGGAAGGGATAGCGGAAAAGAAAACTAAATTTATACTGCGGGTCAGCCGGCTGTCGGCGGCCCTGGCTTTGCTGACCGGCTCGCTGGTATACGCCGGCGTGATGCTAAGCTCCCAGCACAGCCTATCCAGGCCCGCGGTGCTGAACGGAAGCGCGAACACGGTTTCTCCGGGCTACAAGGTCCAGACCGGTGTTCTCGGGCAGGCCGTGTCCGGCAGCGCGCAGAGCGCCAACTACATAAATTCAGGGGCCTTCGTCGAGCAGCCTGCGGCGCCGGTCATACTTTCCGCCGCGAATCTTAACGACGCCTACGTCTACCCCAATCCCTTCAAGCCGAACAGCCCCGGGAGCTTCCAGGCGGCCAGGATAACCTTTAAACACCTCCCGGCGGAAACCAGGATCAGGATCTTCGCTATAACCGGCAGGCTGGTGGCGGAACTGCATAAAACCGGCAGCGCCGTGGATTATTACGAATGGGACGCGACGAACGGCGACGGGCAAAAATTAGCGAGCGGAGTTTATCTTTTCTTCATGACCTCGCCTGGCGGCGGCAAGGCGAAAGGCAAATTCGCGGTGATAAGATGATGACTCTCGAAAAGATCTTCACGGCGGCGGCCTTGGGGCTGCTGTGCTCACCCAGCCTCGTTTTTGCGCAAAGCGCGCGGGGTACCAGCGCGTTCCAGTTCCTCCAGCTGGGCGTGGGGGCGCGCCCGTCAGCTATGGGCGAGGTGTTTGCGGGCGTGGCTGACGACGTCAACTCTATCTATTGGAATCCCGCCGGGCTGGCGGGGATCGCGCGCCGCGAATTATCCGTGACGCATGCGCTCTGGTTCGGGGATATCACCTATTCGAACCTGGCTTGCGCCCAGCCCGTGAAGGGCGGGACGGTAGGAGCGGCGTTCAATGTTCTCAACACGGGAGACATCCGGAAAGCGGACAACACCGGTCTGCGCCTCTCGGACACCTACAATATGTCGGACGTGATGGGGATAGTTTCGTATGCGCGGGGCTTTGACAAGCTGGCGCTGGGCGCGAATTTAAAATTCATCTCCTCGCGCATCGAGGAAGAGACCGCGCATTCTTTCGCCGCGGATATCGGAGCGCTTTACAGCGGTTTCAAGCCGTGGGGCCGCAGGCTGGGCGTGGGCCTGTCGGTGCAGAATCTCGGGACGAAGGCGAAATACGTATCGGAAGAAAATCCCCTGCCGGTCATAGTACGCGCGGGAGGCTCCCTTCAGCTGTTTAAAGACCTGCTGGTAGCGTCCGACCTTAACTACACGGAAAGAAAGATCAATGTCCATGCCGGGGCCGAATACAGCCGCGCGTTCGGAGCGTTAGTACTGGCGGCGAGGGCCGGTTATAAGGACGATACTATTAAGGAACTGGGCGCGCTTTCAGGCCTGACCGCCGGTATGGGGCTTAGCTGGGGGGATTACCAGATCGATTACGCCTGGAATTCCTTTACCGACCTCGGGGTCGCGAACCGTATCTCGTTGGGGATAGAATTCGGCGGCGTCGGGAACTAAATTATTTTGGGGTGAAAGGCTTAGGATTTTAAAGAGCAATATGAAAACAATAACCTTGTACGCGGCGCTGGCCGGCTTGTCACTTATCTTCTCGGTTCCCGCGGGTGCGGCTGTGCCGGAACTGATAAATTTCCAGGGAAAACTTACCGACTCGGCAGGCGCCGCAGTCACCAGCTCCGTCCCGATGGCGTTCAAATTCTATGCGGCAGCTTCCGGCGGCTCGCCTGTCTGGGCGGAAACCCAGAACGTGACTCCGGACAGCGGCGGCATCTACAGCGTCATGCTGGGAATTGTCACTCCTTTCGGAATACCCTTTTCCAACGCTTACTGGCTGGGGGTGACGGTGGGAACCGACAGCGAAATGCTGCCCCGCTACAGGGTAGTTTCTTCGGCTTACTCTTTGTACTCGCTGAACAGCGCTACGGCGGCCTACTCGGTCAACAGCGGAACCGCCGCCTGGGCGCAGGGCGCCGATTGGTCGTCGATAATCAATAAAACCGCGTCCGGCGCGGCTTCTGACGGCTATCTGACCTCCATAGACTGGAATATTTTCAACGGCAAGCTATCGGCGAGCGGGAACGGCTCGCTGCTGACCGGCATCACCGCCGGGCAGGTAGATCTCGGCAATGTTAATAATACCTCCGACGCTAATAAGCCGGTTTCGACATTGCAGCAGACCGCGCTTAATTTGAAGGCTAACCTGGCCGGCGCGGTGTTTACCGGCGACATTTCCGCAAATAATCTGGCCGGGAACAATACCGGCGACGAGAACGCCGCAGGCATAAAGACCAAGCTGGGAGCGGCTGGCATTGGCTCTGATGGCTACCTGACGGCGGCTGATTGGAACGTGTTCAGCGGGAAACTGTCGGCTAACGGCAGCGGTTCGGCGCTGACCGGTATTACCGCGGGACAGATAAATCTCGGGAACGTAAATAATACCTCTGACGCTAACAAGCCGGTTTCAACATTGCAGCAGACCGCGCTGAACCTGAAGGCGAACCTGGCCGGGGCGACGTTCGGGGGGGATATCTTCGCCAACAACTTATCCGGCACCAATACCGGCGACCAAACCACGGTAAGCGGCAACGCCGGGACAGTGACCAACGGCGTCTATACTGCCGGGAATCAGACGATAGACGGAATAAAAACATTCTCAAGCACGATAGTCGGCGGCATCAGCGGCAACGCGGCCACCGTGACCACTAACGCCAACCTCACAGGCGTGGTGACAAGCGCCGGCAACGCGACTTCTATCGCCAACAGCGCTATTACTAACGCTATGTTGTTCAACGGAGCGGTAGCGAACCTGTCCGGAACTAACACCGGCGACCAGATAAATATATCCGGCAACGCGGCCACCGTAACTACGAACGCCAACCTGACCGGCGTGGTGACAAGCGTCGGCAACGCCACTTCTATCGCCAACAGCGCGATCACGAACGCCATGCTTTTCAATGGGGCTGTAGCGAACCTGTCCGGAACTAACACCGGCGACCAGACCACGGTAAGCGGCAACGCCG
>Ga0208789_1000479_pt1 | contig 37315 bp, 36 predicted proteins | sample Methanotroph_Enr_FD_187368 | JGI IMG/M metagenome (GOLD analysis project Ga0208789, IMG submission 187368) | Enriched soil microbial communities from Old Woman Creek wetland in Ohio, USA - Methanotroph_Enrichment_5 (SPAdes) (version 2) | ecosystem: Environmental > Terrestrial > Soil > Wetlands...
AGGGGTGCTCATCGAGTACTTCGAGGCCACCACGGTGGCGCTCATCTTCCTCCTGTTCGCCATCATCGTCCGCCTCCTCGTGGTCCAGCAATGGCATCAGGAAGCCGAGGTCCGCGCCGGCATGGAAGAACTGGCCCGGACCCGGGATCGGCTCGTCCAGGGAGAGAAACTCGCAGCAATCGGCCGGCTGTCGGGGGCCATCGCCCACGAGATCCGCAACCCCGTGGCCATGATCAGGACGGCACTCATGGCCACTCGCCGACCGGGCGCCTCTCTGGAAAGCCGGGAGGAATTCTTCGACATCCTGGCCCAGGAATCCCTTCGCCTGGAGCGGCTCACGGAGGACTTCCTGGCCTATGCCCGCCAGCGCCGCCCGGACCGGAGGAGGATGGACATCGCCACGGCTCTGGGTTCGGCGGCGGGACTGGTCAGGGCCAGGGTCCAGGAGGCTGGACTCGAACTGGAGATCACTCCCTCTGCAAACTGGATCACAAGCTACGATCCCTTCCAGATCCAGCAGGCCCTGCTCAATCTCCTCATCAATGCGGTCGAGGCGACGCCCCGAGGCAGGCGAATCCGGATGGGCGCCCGGAAGGAAAGGAGCGGGGTCGTCTTCTTCGTGGAAAACGAGGGTGCCGCCATTCCCACCGCCGTCATTGCCCGGCTCGGAGAACCCTTCTTCACCACCAAACCCAAGGGAACCGGACTTGGCCTGGCCATCGCCCGCTCACTGGCCGTGGGGCATGGCGGAGACTTGTTGCTGGAGGAGAACCGTGAAGCCTGTATCCGCTTTGGCCTGAAGATCCCGGAGGAGGAGTCTCCATGGGCACCATCCTGATTGTGGACGACGAGGCGAACCTCCGCCGATTGCTGAGGATGGTGCTCCAGGAGGAAGGTCACCGCGTGGTGGAGGCTGCTTCGGTCGCCGAAGCGAGGCAGCGCCTGGCGGACGAGGCGCCTGACTTGGTGATCACCGACCAGAGGCTTGGCGATGGAGAAGGGCTGGAGGTCATGGCCGCCGCCCGGCAAGGAGAGGATGTTGTCCCCGTCGTCTTCCTCACGGCCTATGCCACGGTGGAACTGGCCGTGGCGGCCATGCGGCGGGGAGCCTTCGATGTGATCCCGAAACCCTTCGATCCGGAAGGGGTCAAGGCCGCTGTGCACCGGGCCCTGGATCACGGCGGACTCCTGAAGGAGAACCGGCGCCTGCGCCGGCAGGCCGGACATCCGGAGGGCCTGCGCGGGTTGATTGGCCTCAGCAGCGCCATGGTCCAGCTTCGAGACACCGTTCAGCGAGTTGCGCCCACCCAGGCGACGGTGCTCATCACCGGAGAGACCGGCACAGGAAAGGAATTGGTGGCCCGGGCCCTCCATGCACTCAGTCCGCGCGCACCGAAGCCCTTCGTCGTCGTGAACTGCGCCGCGATGCCGGAAACACTCCTCGAAAGTGAACTCTTCGGTCACGAACGAGGGGCCTACACCGGAGCCGACCGCGCCCGCGAGGGACTCTTCGAAGCCGCCCATGGCGGAACGCTGTTTCTGGACGAGGCCGGCGAGATGCCTCCCACGCTCCAGGCCAAGCTGCTCAGGGTACTGATGGATGGCATGGTGCAGCGCGTGGGCAGCCGCATCCCCCGCCATGTGGACGTCCGGTTGATCGCGGCCACCCACCGCGATCTGCCCGCCCGGGTCAGGGAAGGGTCATTCCGGGAGGATCTCTACTTCCGTCTGGCGGTCGTCCCCATCCAGGTTCCACCCCTGCGGGAACACCTGGAGGATCTCCCGGAGTTGTGCAGCCTCTTCCTCGAACATGCGATCCGCGACATGGGTTTGCCGCAGCGGTCACTGGCTCCGGGGGCCATTGCGCGACTCCAGGCCTACCAGTTTCCCGGCAACATCCGTGAGCTCAGGAACCTCATCGAACGGGCCTGCATCCTGGCGCAAGGGTCCTGCATCGGACCGGCGGATTTCCCCCTCGAATCCATCCTGGGCTCTGCCTCTCCCCACACCCTGGAGGCATTCGCGGAGGCCCTGCCCCTTCCGACGAACCTGCCCTCCCTGATCGCCGCACTTGAAGAGCATCTGATGGACCGAGCCCTGGTTCAAAGCCAGGGCGTGCAGGCTGAAGCCGCCCGGCGCCTCGGCATCTCCCGCAGCGATCTGCACTACCGGCTGAAACGCCGCGGTGTTCAAGAATCCAAACGGTCGTTCGAAACTTAGGACGGCTTCTCCCCTGAGGGCCCGATAGGGTGGCCCCGGATGCCAGTGTTTACAACCCTTAGCACATCCAATGCCACTGGCATGTGTCCTGCACAACTGTGCCCGGGCCGTGCCCGACACACTGGAGTGTACCGATGATCCGAGCCAAATCCGCGTTCCTGAGCCCCCTGCTTCTGGCCGCCAGCATCCTTTCGGCCGCCGGACCCACCAGCCCCACACCTCCTGCCGGAACCTTGAAGGACATGCAGGAGGCCTACAACGGTGAGTCCAATGCCCACGCCAACTACCTGGCCTACGCGGTGAAAGCCCAGGAAGAGGGCTACGCCAAGGCCGCCGCGCTCTTCCGCGCCGCCGCGAAGGCCGAGGAGATCCACGCCGCCAACCATGCCCAGGTGATCAAGTCACTGGGCGCCGAGCCGACGGCCGATCTCAAGGCCGCCGAAGTCAAGTCCACCCGCGAGAACCTCCAGGCCGCCCTCAAAGGTGAGACGTATGAGCGGGATGTGATGTACCCGGGATTCCTCACCCAGGCCCGCAAGGAAGGAAAGATCGACGCCATCCGAAGCCTCAACTACGCCAAGACGGCCGAGGCCGAGCACGCCCGGCTCTACCAGGAGGCCCTCAACGATATGGACGGCTGGAAGGGTCAGAACGCCACGTTCTATGTCTGCCCAGTCTGCGGCTATACGAGCACCACCCGCCCCACGGCGAAGTGCCCCTCCTCCTTCACCCCCAGCAGCCGCTTCCTGGCCATCGGCTGAGGTGGGCACCATGCCTCCCATCCCCGGCTGGTCCGGCCTCCACCCCCTGATCATCCATTTCCCGATCGCACTTCTCTTCGTCGCCCCTCTCTTCGTCGTGGCGGCCGCCTTCTGGCGCCGCCACCGGGAGAGCTGGTCCCTGGGAGCGCTGGCCCTGATGGCGATCGGAACCTTCAGTCTTTTCTTTGCCGTGGCCACCGGGGAGGCCGCTGGACAGCTGGTGGAGCGTACCCCCCAGATCACCGCATCCCTGGAACGGCATGAGTCATTGGCGGAGACCGGGCGGGTGGTGTTCAGCCTCCTCACCCTTGCCTTCGCCACCCTGGTGCTCGTTCCGATGGTGCTCAAGCGCGAACCGGCCTCCTGGGTGCGGCAGACCGCGACGGTGGTCTTCCTGCTCGCCTACGCTGGCGGGATAGGCCACCTGACCAGGGTTGCCCATGAGGGCGGGCGCCTCGTCCACGAATTCGGGGTCCGTTCAATGGTGGCCTCCCCGGGCCCGGAGGCCGCAGCGCTGGGCGCGGATACCACCGGAAGAGAATCCCGCGATGACGATGATCGCTGATCGTTCCCGTCATCTCTCCAACCAGAAGGCCCCGCCGATGCGGGGCCTTCTGACAGTTGGGGCGGCTGTCGGACCTCCTGTAGCGGCGCCGATGCCGTGCAGGTTGTGACGCCCGCCAATACAGGCCCTGTGGGATGATGTGCGGTTCCCGCGAGGTCCCCATGCATCGCCCCGATCCCCACTCCTATTACGAATCCTCCCAGCCGAAGACCCGCCGCCTCCGGTTGAAGTTCGGGGTGGACTTCGAGCAGAAACGGATCCAGGGCGAAGTCACGCTGGAGTTCGGGGATGAGGCCAAGGGCGACCTGGACCTGGACACCAAGGGTCTGGAGGTCCAGTCCGTGAAGGTGCCCGGCCTGGGACCGATCCCCTGGAGCCTGGGGGACGAGGACGCCATCCTGGGCCGACGCCTCCGGCTGGTCCTGCCCGCGGGCACCCGGGAGGTCTCCGTCCAGTACCTCACCTCGCCGGAGGCCATGGCCCTGCAGTGGCTGGATCCCGAACAGACCGTGGGCAAGCAGGCCCCCTTCCTCTTCAGCCAATGCCAGCAGATCCACGCCCGCACCCTGGTGCCCTGCCAGGACACGCCGGTGGTGCGCGTCTCCTACCTGGCCGAAGTCACGGTGCCCGAGGGCCTGACGGCCGTCATGTCGGCGGGTCCCTCCGGGGACGCTCCGGCCCCCGGTGGCCGGCACACCTATCGATTCGCCATGCCCCAGCCCATCCCCACCTACCTGCTGGCCCTGGCCGTGGGTCGGCTGGAATCCCGTGACCTGAGCCCCCGCAGCCGCGTGTGGGCCGAACCGGAAACTGTGGAGGCCGCCGCCTGGGAGTTCGCCGGCGTGGAGGACATGATCCTCAAGGCGGAGGGGCTCTTTGGCGCCTACCCCTGGGACCGCTACGACATGCTCGTACTGCCGCCCTCCTTCCCCTACGGGGGCATGGAGAACCCCCGCATGACCTTCCTCACGCCAACGCTGCTGGCCGGGGACCGCAGCCTGGTGGACGTGGTGGCCCACGAACTGGCCCACAGCTGGACCGGCAATCTGGTCACCAACGCGAGCATGGAGCACTTCTGGCTCAACGAGGGCTTCACCGTCTGGGCGGAGCGGCGCATCCTGCGCACCCTCCACGGCGGCGACGCCGAAGCCCTGGGGTGGGCCATGGGCCAGAACGCCTTGGAGGAGAGCCTGGAGCGCTTCAAGGCCGAGCCGCACCTCACGGTCCTGCGCCTCCACCTGGAGGGCATCGATCCTGACGACGCCTTCTCCAGCATCCCCTACGAGAAGGGGGCCCGGCTGGTGGCGGCCCTGGAGCGCGAGGCGGGCGAGGAGCGCTTCCACCGGTTCCTCCGCGACTACATGGACACCTTCCGCTTCACCTCCATCACCACCGAGCAGTTCTGCGCCTTCGTGGAGGCCCAGCTTCCCGGCGTCCTGGCGGCCGTGGGAGCGGACGACTACCTGCACCGCCCGGGCTTGCCCGAGTCGGCCCCGGTGTTCCGGAGCGCCCAGCTGGACGGGCTGACGGACCTGGCGGAGCGCTGGCCCCAGGGCGGCCGCCCCGGCGCGGAGCAGATCGCCGCCTGGACCCCCGCCGAACTGCTGGTCTACCTCCAGAAGCTTCCCCGCCTGATCACACAGGAGGACTGCGCCTGGCTGGATGGGAACCTCGCCCTCATGGGACGCGGCAACTACGAGATCCTCGTGGAGTGGCTCACCCTGGCCGCCGCTGCGGACTACGAGCCGGCCTTCCCGCGCATCCGGGAGGTGCTCATGAAGGTGGGCCGAATGAAATACCTGCGTCCGCTCTACGGCGCCCTGGGCGGTCATCCCCGCACCCGCGCCCTGGCCCGGGAGATCTTCACCGCCGCGAGCCCGGGCTACCACGGCCTGTCGCGCCGGGTGGTCCAGGGCGTGCTGGAGAAGTTCCCCGCCTGATCTCAAGCCGGAAGAACTGCCCCAGGGCCCCCTCCCGCGAGCCTTCTCACGCGTCTACCCCACGCCCCCTCTGGACCGACACGGTGAACCATGAGCGATGAATCCAACCAGAATGGCCTCCGCCTCCCCGAAAACGCCTTCCGGGAGCTGAAGGAGGGCGAGACCTATCAGCCGGTGGTGCCAGCCAGCGAGCATCCGCCCGAGGTCACGGTGCGTAGCGTGGTCTCCGGCTTCTTCTGGTCCGTGATGTTCTCCGCGGCCGCCACCTATATCGCCCTGAAGCTGGGCCAGGGCATCGAGAGCGCCATCCCCATCTCCATTCTGGCGGTGGGTTTCTCTGTCTTCGCCGTGAAGTTCCTCAAGAGCCGCGCCTCCACGCTGCTCGAAAATGTGAACATCCTGGCCATCGGTGCCACCAGCGGGATCATCGCCGGGGGCAGCGTCTTCGTCATGCCTGCCGTGCATATCCTGGAGCTGAAGACCAGCTTCTGGCAGATCTTCCTGGTGCCCCTGCTGGGCGGAATCCTGGGCGTCTTCTTCCTGGCCCCCTTCCGCCGCTACTTCGTGCGCGACCTCCACGGCAAGTTGCCCTTCCCCGAGGCGACGGCCACCACCGAGATCCTCATGGCCGGCAAGCGGGGCGGGCATAGCGCCATCGTCCTCACCTACTCCGCGCTTACCGCCGCCGTGTTCGACTTCGTCGGCCCTGCCATGCATGGCTGGGCCGAGAACTTCAGCACCGCCTCCATCGGTGTCCTGAATGGCTTCACCGCCCGGTTCAAGGCCGTGTTCTCCATGAACACCGCGGCGGCGGTCATGGGGCTGGGCTACATCATGGGCATCCGTTACGCGGCCATCATCATGGCCGGCAGCATGGTGAGCTTCCTGGTGCTGGTGCCCCTTTTCGCGCACCTGGGCCAGTTCATCCCCGGCGCCATCTCCATCGGCGCCCCGCCCCTCGGCACCATGCCCTACGATGCCATCTTCGCCAACTACGTACGGCCCGTGGGCATCGGCGGCATCTTCGCCGCTGGCATCATCTCGATCCTGAAGATGTCTCCCGTCATCGGGAAGGCAACGAAACAGGCCTTCGGCGAGATCAAGCACCTCATGATGGGCGGCGCGAAGCAGGTGGAGGACGCGCGCACGGACCGGGCCATGCCCATGAGCATGAACCTCCTGGGCATCATGGGCGTGTCCCTCGCCATCCTTTTCTACTTCCGCTTTTCCGTGCTGGCGGGCGAGCCCAGGAGCACGTATCTCGCCCTCATTTCCACGGCCTTGACCCTGGTCATCACCTTCCTGTTCGTGGCCGTGAGCGCCTGGGCCGTGGCCATGATCAGCGTCACCCCCATCAGCGGCATGACGCTCACCACCCTCATCGTCACGGCCGTGGCGCTGGCCTCCCTGGGGCTCGCCGGAAAGAGCGGGATGCTCCAGGTGCTGCTCGTGGGCGGCGTCGTCTGCACGGCCCTCTCCATGGCCGGCTCTCTGGTCACCCAGTACAAGATCGGCTACTGGCTGGGCGCCACGCCCCGCACCATCGAGATCAGCAACATCGTCGGCAGCATCGCGGCCTCGCTGGCCACCACCGCCGTCATCCTCCTCATGGCCAGGGTCTACGGTTTCTCCCCCAGTGCCGCGCATCCCCATCCCCTGCCCGCCCCCCAGCCCAATGCCATGGCGGCGGTCCTGAAAGGCGTCTTCGGCGGCGCAGGCGCACCCTGGTTCATGTATCTCATTGGCGCGGTCATCGCCGCTGCGGTGGAGATGTGCGGCGTCTCAGGGCTGGCCTTCGCCATGGGCATGTACCTGCCGATGGAACTGAACTCTCCGCTCGTGTTGGGAGCCGCCGTGGCGTGGTTTGTCCAGCGTTCCAGCTCTGATCCGGCGCTCTCGAAGGCCCGGCACGAGAAGGGCACCCTCATCGCCTCGGGGTTCATCGCCGGCGGAGCCCTGGTGGGCGTCCTCGCGGCCTTCCTCAAGTTCATCGAGGATTCCGCCCACGTCCACCTCATCCCTGACGTAACCGCCTGGGGCGGCTTCGGCGCCTTCGCGGGCGCCTGGGGCAACTGGATCGGCCTGGCCGTCTTCCTGCTGCTGGCCTGGGGTCTCTACTGGGACAGCTGCCGCGAGAAGGTGGAAGCCTGATCCTGCCCTCGGGCCCCCAACCGGTAGTACCTTTGTCGGATACCCCACCCCAGGAGTCCCCATGTCCCACGAGCCCGCGAGCGAGGCGATCCACGGCCTGCCGGAGAACGCCCGGCGCCCCCTGAATCCCGGCGAGCGCTACGTCCCGCTGGTGACTGCGAAAACGGGCGTGGCCGAAGTGACCCCTCGCAGCGTGTCCCTGGGTCTGCTCTTCTGCGCCATCTTCAGCATGGCCGCCGCCTACCTGGCCCTGAAGGTGGGCCAGGGCATCGAGGCCGCCATCCCCATCGCCATCCTGGCTGTGGGCCTCAGCCGCTTCTACTCCCGCAAGAGCACCATCCTGGAGAACGTCATCATCCAGAGCATCGGCGCCAACAGCGGCCACGTGGTGAGCGGCGCCGTGTTCACCATCCCCGCCCTCTACATGCTGGCCGCCATCCCCGGCAGCGGCGTGGTCCAGCCCCGCCTCTGGCAGGTGGTGCTGGTGAGCTTCCTGGGCGGCAGCCTCGGCATCCTGTTCCTGGTGCCCCTGCGCTACCACTTCATGATCGAGAATCACGGCGTGTTCCCCTGGCCCGAGGCCACGGCCACCACGGAGATCCTGGTCACCGGCGAGAAGGCCGGCAACCAGGCCAAGACCCTCGCCATCTCCGCGGCCATCGGCGGAGCCTACGACGGCCTGGTGGGCATCTTCCGTGGCATGTCGGAGACCATCCGCTTCCGCCACGCCTGGATCGGAGAGGCGCTTGAGAAGCGCTACCTCAGCTTCAACATGCTCAACAGCGCCGCCACCCTGGGCATCGGCTACATCATCGGTCTGCACTACGCGGCCATCATCGCCGCGGGCAGCTTCTTCAGCATGTTCGTGCTGGTGCCCATGGTCCACGCCATCGGCGAGCATGTGCCGGTGATCCTCGCCCCCGGCACCAAGCTCATCGCCCAGATGGGGCCCGAGGAGGTCTTCAAGCACTACGTGAAGATCGTGGGCGTGGGCGCCATCGCCGGTGCAGGCATCATGGGCGTGCTGGCCTCCGTGCCCAACATGGCCCGCTCCATCGTCAGCAACCTGAAGGGCCTGAAGCACCAGGACACGCGGGAGGCCGCGGCCGTGCCCCGCATGGACCGCAGTTTCGGCGGCGCCTTCATCGGCGCGGGCCTGGTCATCGCAGGGCTGCTCACCCTGCTCTTCTTCAGCTTCGGCATCGGCATCCAGAACGCCCTGGTGCCCGCCCTGGTGGCCACCGCCCTGGTGATGGTCATCGCGTTCCTCTTCGCGCCCGTGGCGGCCCGCGCCATCGCCACCATCGGCACCAATCCCATCTCCGGCATGACCATGCTGACCCTGCTGATCACCGGCGTGGTGATGCTGCGCCTGGGCTTCCATGGCGGGCCGGGCATGTTCGTCACCATGATGGTCGGCGGTGTGGTCTGCACGGCCCTGGCCGCCTCCGGCGCCTTCAGCACGGACCTCAAGATCGGCCACTGGATCGGTGCCACCCCGGCCCGCCAGATCGGCTGGAAGTTCGTGGGCACCTTCGTCGCGGCCGTCTTCACCGGGCTCGCCATGTGGATCCTGGCCCACCAGGGCTTCGGCAGCCAGGCCGTGCCCGCCCCGCAGGCCAGCGCCATGCAGGCCATCCTGGAGGGCGTCTTCGGCACCACGGCCATGCCCCTGCGCTGGTACTTCTTCGGCCTGGGCGTGCTGCTCAGCCTGGTCCTCCGCATGGTGAACCTGCCCGCCCTGGGCTTCGCCCTGGGCATGTATCTCCCCATCGAGCTGAACACCCCGCTCCTGCTGGGTGGCATCCTGGCCCACCTGGTGAACCGCCGGAAGGCAGGGGACACCGAAGCCTCCGCCAAGGCCCGCGAGAACCGCGGCGTGCTCATCGCCAGCGGCCTCATGGCCGGCGGGGCCATCATGGGCGTGGTGGCCGCCCTGGTGAAGATGCGCTGGGCCAACGGCTTCCCCATCCTGAGCGAAGCCACCGCCACCGGCGCCCTGGGCGAGTGGATCGCCATCGTCGCTCTCGCCGCCCTCTGCACCTATGTCGTCGTGGGCAGCCGGAGATCGGAAAGCTGACGCCCCCGGGGGCCGCCTCAGACCAGGATCAACACTTCCTCGCCCCCGCCGGTATGGATAGGTGAGGGAGGAACCGTGACGTGTCCAATGGATTCGAAGCCGTGCTGATGGAGGAGGAACTTCCCCTCCGCCCCGCGGCGGAGGATCCCCTGGGGGCCCTGGCGGTTCGGGTCCTCGACGGGGATACGGAGGCATTCGGGGCATTGCTGACACGCACGCAACCGCGCCTCCTGGGCCTCGCCTGGCGGATCCTCGGGGACCGGGACCTGGCACAGGATGCCGCGCAGGAGACCTACCTCCGGATCTTCCGGTCCCTGGGCAGCTACCGGCCGGGCGAGCCGTTCGAGGCCTGGATGGTCCGCATCACCGTGAACGTCTGCTACGACCTCGTCCGGAAGCGTGGACCCCTCCCACTGCCTCCCGAGGTCCTGGAGGGGCTCGGCGCCGATCCCTCCACCCACGAAACAGAGGAGGCCGTCCTCCTCCGCCAGCGCCGCGACCTCCTCCATCGGGCCCTGGCCGGGCTTCCCCAGGCCGAGCGGGCCGCCCTCGTGCTGCGGGATCTGGAAGGCTTCTCCACGGAGGAGACCGCCCGGATCCTGGGGGTGCGGCCCGTCACCGTCCGCTCCCAGGCTGCCTCGGCGCGGGTCAAGCTCGCCGCGGCCTGTGCGCGTCTCATGAACCCGAAAGGAGGACGCCCATGACGAATCGCCACGTCCTCGACCGGCTTCCGTTCTGGATCGCGGGGGATCTGGACGCGCCGGAAACCGAAGCCGTCCAGGCCCACCTGAACCAGTGCCCGGACTGCCGGGCCGCCGCCGATGGGATGCGCGAGGGCCGGGCCTGGCTGCGGGAGGCCCTGGAGCCGCCCTTCGACGCCACAGACCACGCACGCCTGCGTGGGGCGATCCTGGCCCAGATCTGCCATGCGGAACCACCCCGCCGGACCTCCCGGCTGACGCCGCGCGCCGCCATCCTCGTCACCACTGCCGCGGCCCTGGTCGTTCTGGCCCTGACCCACCCATTGCGCCACCTCCAGCCGGTTCCGCCGCTCCCGGCCCCGCCGCCCCCCACCGGGACTGGAATCTCCGCCCTCCAGGCCGCCTCCGGTACGGCGCCGTCCCGGCCCGGCCCACCGCGTCTGGTGCGGGCCCGCGCCGCCCCCCGCCAGACGCCGGACGAAGCCACCGGCCCCACCCGCATCGAGTTCCAGACGTCCGATCCCACCATCCACATCATCTGGCTGGCCCAGGCCACGCCTCGCCCTGAACCCGACTTGTCCCAGGAGGAACCATGACCCGCCTCTCGACCCTCGCCCTTGCCGCAGTGCTGGGGCTCTGCTTGCCAGCCATCGCCCAGGAGAAGACCATCCCTCCGGCCGGCGCTTCCGTCCCGAAGGCAGCCCCCGAGCCGGATCCCGATCCCGCGGTGCTGAAGGCCATGAGGAGCCGGGTATTCGTGATCCAGCACTGCGATGCTGAACATCTTTTGAACCTCCTCCGCACCCTCGGCAGCGGTGTCAGGGGCGCCAGCCTGACAGCCCGGAAAGAATCCGACGTCAATGCCATCAGCGTGCGTGACTTCCCCGAGAACCTCGCCACCATTGAAGAAGCTGTGAAGCGGCTCGACGTACCGACGGCCTCCGACCAGGCTCCGAATGTAGAGCTGCACATCCAGGTGCTATTCGCCTCCAAGGCACCTCTGTCCGACTCCGACATCCCCGAGGATCTCCGCAAGGTCCTGGTGGCCCTCAAGGGCACCCTGGTCTACCGGGGTTTCACCCCTGTCGCCAATTTCGTCCAGAGGGTCCAGGTCCCGACCAATCGATCCATCGATGGATCAGGACTTGTGGAACCGAAGACCGGCAGCCCGGAGGGTTCCAAGGATTCCTCGATGTTGAACGTGGGTTGGTGGGCGATGGGCTTGAAGCTTGATGAACCGAAGGATGGTCCCGCGTTCATCCGGATCGGGGACTTCAGGCTGTATCTCCGGGAAGACGGACCGAAGGGGACTCAGACCCTTGCCAGCTTCGACACCGCCTTGAGCCTCAAAGAGGGTGAGATGGTGGTGGTGGGCACCTCCGTAGTGAAGGATCGGGGCCTCATCGTGGTGGTCAGCGCCCGGCGCGTCCGGTAGGCCTCAGGTCAGCTCCGCTCGCAGCTCCCGCTGCACACCCGGGTTCCCTGCGACCAGGTTTCCGCTCTCGAACCAGGTCTGGCCGCCCTCCCAGTCCGTGATCACGCCGCCGGCTTCCTGCACCAGCAGGGCGCCGGCGGCGAGGTCCCAGGGCTTGAGGCCGAGCTCGAAGTAGCCGTCGAAGATGCCGCAGGCGGTGTGGGCCAGGTCCAGGGCGGCGCTGCCGGCGCGGCGGATGCCCTTGGCCCGGGGGAAGACGCGGCTGAGAGCGGCATTGAAGGCCGGCCAGCGGTCGCCCAGCTGGAAGGCGAAGCCCGTGGCCAGGAAGGCGCCGTCCAGGCCGGGCTGCAGCGAGACGCGCATGGGCCGGCCATTCCAGGTGGCCCCCATGCCGCGCACGGCCAGGAAACAGTCGTCCCGCAGGGGATCCAGGACGCAGCCCACCACGGGGCCCTCGGCGTCCCACAGGGCCACGGAGACACACCAGTGGGGGAAGCCCTGGACGAAATTCAGGGTGCCGTCCAGGGGGTCCACGATCCAGCGGATGTCGGCGTTCCCATGGCTCCCGCCCTCCTCGCCCAGGAACCCGTACTGGGGGAAGCGGAAGTCCAGCTCGGCGCGGATGGCGGCCTCGGCGGCGCGGTCGGCCTCGCTCACCACGTCGTTCTTGGACTTCTCGGTGATGGTGGCGGGATCCAGCTTCCGGAAGAAGCCCAGCAGCACCTCGCCCCCGGCCCTGGCCGCGGCCACGCTGGCATCCCGCTGGGCGTCGAACATGGGCATCACCTCTGCCCGATTCTCACACACCCGCCTCCGCCTGGTGCTTCAGGGCCCGCACCATGCCCGGGAAGATGAAGCGGTGGAAGGGCAGCACCGAGTACCAGTAGAGGAGACCCGCCAGCCCGTGGGGTTCGAAGAAGGCCGTCTGCTCAAGACGGGAACCCGGACCCTCGGGACGCACCTGGAACTGCAGCCAGGCATGGCCCGGCAGCTTCATCTCGGCCCTGAGGCGCAGGAGGTGGCCCGGCTCCACGGTCTCCACCCGCCAGAAGTCCACGGGGTCACCCACCCGCAGGTTCCGGGGATGCCGCCGGCCCCGCCGCATCCCCACGCCGCCGGTCAGGCGATCCAGCCCGCCCCGCAGCTGCCAGAGCCAGTTCCCCGCCGGCCAGCCCGCTTCACCTCCGAGAGCGCAGCAGGCACGAAACACGGCCTCGGGCGGCGCCTTCACATGGCGGTGGTGGCGCTCCAGGAGCATCCCCTCGTGGGCACCCACGAACGCCCGGCCTTCGGGTTCCCCCGCCAGGCTGGTGGCCCAGGTGGTCTCCACCGCGTCCTCGTCCAGGCGCTGCAGGGCCAGCGCCAGGGCCTCTCGGTAGGCCATGGGCCGGACGCGGAAGGCAGACAGGGCCTTGGGATCCCTGACCACCACCTCCGTGGTCATCCCGTCCACCAGGGGCCCCGCCAGGGCCTTGGGGATGGGTGTCACCAGGTCCACCCACAGGATGGACAACCGCGGGAAGGGCACGTCCATGGGAATGATGATCCGCCGCAGGTCCCTGGCCTCGGCATAGGCCAGCATCATGTCCCGGTAATCGAGGATGTCCCTCCCCCCGATCTCGAAGATCCCGGCGAGGTCGGGGTGTTCGAGGGCCTCCAGGAGGTAGGCCAGCACGTCGCGGATGCCGATGGGCTGGCAGCGCGTGTTCACCCAGCGGGGGGTGACCATCACCGGCAGGCGCTCCGTGAGGTGGCGGAGCATTTCGAAGCTGGCGCTGCCGCTGCCCACGATGACCGCCGCGCGGAACTCCACCACGGGGACGCCCGCGGAGGCGAGCGCCTCGCCCACTTCCTGGCGGCTGGCCAGGTGGCGGCTCCGCTTGCTTCCCGGATCGCCCAGCCCGCCCAGGTAGAGGATGCGCCGCACGCCGGCCTTGGCGCAGGCCAGGGCGAAGATCCGGGCCTGCCGCAGGTCCTTCTCCCGGAAGTCCGCGCTGTTGTCGCCCATGGCGTGGACCAGGTAGTAGGCCTGGTGGACCCCCTCCAGGGCCGGCGCCAGCGTGACCGGGTCCGAGACATCGCCCTTCACGACCTCGACCCCCGGCCAGTTCCGCCCTTCCAGCCGCTCCGGATTCCGGGCCAGGCAGCGCACCCGATGCCCGGCCGCCAGGAGGCGCGGCACCAGCCGCCCCCCGATGTAGCCCGTGGCGCCGGTGACGAGGACCAAGGGGCGGCCGGGATCCATCAGGACCGCGCCGGTGATGGGGCCGGAGGCGGAATCCGTCATGCGGGCACCAGGTCCGCGAAGACGAAGCCGTCCCGCGCCACCACCTCACCAGAAGCCACGGCCACGGACCGGCCGAACATGGGGCCATCCCAGGCGAAAGTGTGGAACTCGCCCCGCTCGCCACAGGGATCCACACCGGCGGGCAGGTCCGCCAAGAGGCCGGCGTCGAAGGACCGGCCCGCGAACCTGGCCGCCACGACCTTCGGGTCCACGCAGACGAGCGTTGCCTTCAGCCCGGAGGCGATCATCTCCCCGGCCAGACCGGCGGTGTCCTCGCCCCAGAGGGGAAAGACCGGCCGAAGGCCCGTGCCCGCCAGCCGGGCCTCCCGGTAGGCCCGGACGTCCTCCAGGAACAGGTCCCCGAAGGCCACGGCCTCGATCCCCTCGGCCACGGCCCGGGCGCAGGCCTCCGCCATGACCGCCTCGTAGGCCTCGTTGGAGCAGGGCCAGGGCAGCGGCACCTTCCAGAGGGGGAGCCCGACCGCTTCGGCCTGGGCCTCCAGCAGCGCCTCCCGGACGCCATGCATGGCCACCCGGTCGAAGGCCTGGTTGAGGGTGGTGAGCAGGCCGACCACCTCCACCTCCCCCTGCTGGCGCAGCCGGTGCAGCGCGTACGCGGCGTCCTTGCCGCTGGACCAGCTGAGCAGCGCCTTGCGGGACGTCATGGGAGCTCCGGGTCCCAAGTATGGCCGCAGCCCGGGCGCTCGCAAATCCTGACGAAAATGGTAAACTTTGTTGGGAGCCGTCCATGCCCAAGGTCATCAACATCGAACCCACCCCCAATCCCGATGCCCTGAAGTTCCTGGTGAACCCGGCCATCCTCAAGGCGGGCTCCCGCTCCTTCAAGGATTTCGGCGCGGCCGTGGGCGATCCTCTGGGCTCGGCCCTCTTCGGTCTGGGCAAGGTGACCTCCGTGTTCTACATGGACCGCTTCGTGACCGTGAACAAGGAACCCTCGGCCGAGTGGAGCGACCTCATCGATCCCATCTGCGAGGCCATCGAGGACCTGAAGCTTCCGGACGACGCCACCGGGGAGGGCCCCCGCCCGGCCCCCTCCGCCGATGCGAACGAGACCCTGGCCCGCATCAACTCCCTGCTGGACACCCGCATCCGCCCCGGACTGGCGGGGGACGGCGGCGGGCTGGAAGTGATCTCCTTCGACGGCCAGACCCTCGAGATCAGCTACCACGGCGCGTGCGGCTCCTGCCCCTCCTCCACCAGCGGCACCCTGCGGTACATCGAGGGCATGCTGCAGGAGGAAGTGGACCCGGCCATTCGCGTGATCAGCTGGTAGGTTGGGTGGAACCTGGACCGTATCTCTGCGCAGCGCCTCGGTCATGGCCGAAGGCCATGCCGAGTGGAGGTGGAACCTTCCATCCGGGTGATCAGCTGGCAGGCCTCCTCCTGAGCCCTCCGGACCGATGTGGATTACTCTAGGTAGGTCCTCGGAGGTTCGGTGGCCAAGGCAGGTGGACGGGCACAGAAGAAGGTGGACCATCTGGCAGCGCTGGCCAACCTGCTGGGCGAGGACAGCGCGAATCCCGCGCACCTCTTCGAGCATGGCCTCGCCCTGCTGATGGAGCGCCTCCGGGCGGACCGGGCCCTCCTCACCCGGGTCGCAGGCCTGGGCCACGAAGTCTTCTGGTGGGCCTCGGCCGACGAATCCGCCATGCGCCGGATCTTCGAGCATCCCGAACAGGGTTATTGTCCATGGGTCATGGCCCATCCCGAGCGCCCGCTGGTGGTGCGGGACGCCACGCTGACACCCCTCTGGCGGGACAGCCCGGCCTGGCGCGAGCTGGGCATCCGTGCCTACGCCGGGGTGGCCCTCCGGAACGGGGACAAGGTGGTCGGCACCCTCTGCGTGCAGCATGGCGAGGCCCAGGCCTTCGGGCGGGGCGGCCTGGCCCTGTTGAAGGCCCTCGGCCACCTGTTCAGCAAGACCCTGGAGGCCGAGCACCTCAAGCAGGAGTTGCAGGCCACCCGCGATGCCCTGGAACTCAGCAGCGCTGTGGTCCAGGACAGCGCCCTTCAGAGCAGCCGGTCGAGCCTGCCCAACCGCCGCTACCTGGACATCTGGCTCCGCGCGACGGTCTTCCTGGCCCGGCGTCGGGACGAGCGCATGGCCCTGGTGCTCTGGTCCCAGCCCATGGAGCGGGGTCTGAAGGCCCGCATGCAGGCCCTCTCGGATGCCCTCCGCGGGGAGGATCTCCTGGTGGAGGCGGCGACGGACCAGTATCTGCTGCTCATGCCCCACACCACCCCGGACGGCGCCGGAATCCTCCTGGCGCGCGTGAGGGAGGCCCTGGGCACCCACCCGGCCGGAGGCACGCTCTGGGATCCCAAGGACGAGGATCTGGCCCTGCGGCAGGCCCTCCACCGGGCCCACCGCGCCATGACCGAGGCCCGCAACCAGGGTGCGCCTCTGGTCTGGCACATGGCCCAGGTCCCCGTGACGGGGCCGTGACTGGTCCGCGTCCGGGGGGCATGGGAAGATGGTGGGCTCTGGAAACCCCGGGATGCGTCCCGGCTCAGGAGGTGACATTGGATACCCCGACTCTGGTGAAGGTGGCCCTGGATGCCATGGGCGCCGATGGAAGCCCCAGCCGTGAGGATCTCTGCCATTGGTACGAACTGATGCACCTGGGACGTCTCCTGGATGACAAGGCGCCCAACTACCTGAAGCAGGCCATCGGATGGTCCTACCACGCCCCCTGCGCCGGCCATGACGGGATCCAGCTGGCCCTGGGCCTCTCCTTCCGGGCGGGCCGGGACTTCCTCTTCCCCTACTACCGGGACCTGCTGACCTGCCTGGCCGCGGGCCTCACCCCCGAGGAGATCATCCTCAACGGCATCTCCAAGGCCACGGACCCGGCCAGCGGCGGCCGGCACATGAGCAACCACTTCGCCAAGCCCGCCATCGGCATCCAGAACGTCTCCAGCCTCACGGGCAACCACACCCAGCACGCTGTGGGCCTGGCCCGGGCCGTCAAGCGGTACGGGAAGGATGCCGTGGTCTTCAGCAGCCAGGGCGAGTCCTCGCTGTCCGAGGGCTACTGCTTCGAGAGCATCAATGGCGCCGACCGCGAGCAGCTGCCCGTCGTCTTCGTGGTGCAGGACAACGGGTACGGCATCTCCGTGCCCAAGCAGGACCAGAGCGCCAATGCCGCCATCTGCGACAACTTCAGCGGCTTCACGCGCCTGAAGATCATCAAGTGCAATGGGCTGGACTTCCTGGATTCCATGCGCGCCATGGAGGAGGCATTGGCCTACGTCCGCAGCGGACGGGGGCCGGCCATGGTCTACGCCACCTGCGTGCGCATCGGCAGCCATTCCAACTCCGACCGCCACGAGCTGTACCGCGACGAGGCCGAGCTGGCGGATGCGAAGTCGAAGGATCCCCTGCCCCGCTTCCGCGCGTTCTGCCTGAAGCACGGCCTCAGCGAGGATGAGCTCCAGGCCATCGAGAGCGAGAACCAGACCCGGTACCTGGCCGCCCATGACAAGGCCATGGCCGCACCGAATCCCGATCCCGCCAGCATCCACGACTTCGTGATCCCCGAGGCGTGGGTCTCCGAGCAGTACCCCGACGGCACCCACCAGGCCACCGGCGAGACCATCAGCCTCATCACCGCCCTAAACCACACCCTGAAAGAGGAATTCCGGCACAACCCGGACACCTTCATCTGGGGCCAGGACATGGCCAACAAGGACAAGGGCGGCATCTTCAATGTCAGCAAGGGCCTCCAACAGGAGTTCGGCGCCGGCCGCGTGTTCAATGCCCCCATCGCCGAGGACTACATCGTGGGTACGGCCAACGGCTTCTCCCGCCTGGACGACCGGATCCGGGTGGTGGTCGAGGGCGCCGAGTTCGCCGACTACATCTGGCCCGCGGCCGAGCAGATCGTGGAGTGCAGTCACGACTACTGGCGCAGCAACGGCCAGTTCTCGCCGAACATCACCCTCCGTCTGGCCTCCGGCGGCTACATCGGCGGCGGCCTCTACCACTCGCAGAACGTGGAGGGCTGGCTCACGACCCTGCCGGGCATCCGTGTGGTGGTGCCCGCCTTCGCCGATGACGCCGCGGGCCTGCTCCGCACGGCCATCCGCAGCCGGGGAATGACCCTCTACCTCGAGCCCAAGTTCCTCTACAACGCCAAAATGGCCCATGCCGTCGTGCCGCCGGACTTCGCCGTGCCCTTCGGCAAGGCCCGCGTCCGCCGCGAGGGGAAGGACCTCACCATCCTGGCCTACGGCACGCCGGTCCACTTCGCCCTGGAGGCCGCCGCCAAGCTGGAGAAGGAGGGCAAGTCCGCCGAGGTGGTGGATCTCCGCAGCCTGAGCCCCCTGGATACCGAGGCCATCGTCCGCTCCGTCAAGAAGACCCACCGCGTGCTCATCGCCCATGAGGACAAAGTCTTCGGGGGCTTCGGCGGCGAGCTGGCGGCGATCGCCGCCTCCGAGTGCTTCCCCTGGCTCGACGCCCCCGTGGAACGCATCGGCTCCGAGTTCACGCCCGTCGGCTTCAACCGCATCCTCGAGCGCGCCATCCTGCCCAACGCCGAGAAGGTGCTCGCCGCCGCCCGCAAGGTCCTGGCGTTCTGAAATCCAACCGCGAATGACGCGAATCGCCTTCCGGGCACACGAATCCAGGAAGCCCACGAAGCACTCGAGCCCCTGCTTTCGCGTTCATTCGCGCCATTCGCGGTTCCCTCCGTTCCCTGAAGGAGCACCCATGCAGTTCGGTCCCTGGGATGTCCAGATCGTCGGCGGCGGCACCTTCCGTCTGGATGGCGGCGCCATGTTCGGCACCGTGCCCAAGGTGGTCTGGCAGAAGCTCTACCCCGCCGACGAGGACAACCAGATCCTGATGGCCACCAACTGCCTGTTGATCCGCGGCGAGGCGGGCGGGAAGAAGCACACCATCCTCGTGGACAACGGCAACGGGGACAAGGAGAGCGACGACTTCATGGCCCGCTTCAAGTTCGAGGGCCGCGGTGTGCTGGACGCCAATCTCGCGAAGCACGGTGTGAAGCCGTCGGATATCACGCTTTGCATCCTCACCCACCTGCACTTCGACCACGCCGGCGGCAGCACACGCCTGGACGGCGAGGGCAAGCCGGTCCCCAGCTTCCCCAACGCCCGCTACGTGGTACAGGCCAGGGATCTGGCCGATGCGAAGCACCCCCACCTGCGCGTGAAAGCCAGCTACCTGCCCCAGAACTGGGAACCGCTGGAGGCCGCCGGCCTCCTGGACACCGTGGACGGCGCCACCAACCTCCTGCCCGGCATCGACCTGCGCCCCGCCCCCGGCCACATCGCCGGTCTTCAGAACGTGGTGGTCGAGGGCGGCGGCAAGCGCCTGGTCTACCTCGCCGACCTCATCCCCACGGCCCGCCACATCCAGCCCGCCTGGGTCATGGGCTACGACCTGGACGTGGTCACCTGCGTGGACGAACGCCAGAAGGTCCTCGACGAGGTCGCCGGCACCAGCACCGTCTGCGTCTTCGAACACGACCCCGAGATCCCTGCCGGTACCGTGAGCCGGGATACGAAAGGGCGGTACCTCGTGACGCCGGTCAGCGTCTAGGTTCTCACGCGGGACCCGGCCATCCGCCCTGGGGTGTCTGGAACAGGGGGTCCCGTCCTTCCCGGGGAGGACCGCCCAGCATCTGTCACGAACCTTCCGGAACAGCCTTCCGGGCGCTCTTCAGGCGTTCCTATAGACCATGAACGGGGTCCCCCGGATGTGGTGCGCGTTGTTGCGGGTGAATAGTGGATGTTTTTCAATGATCTTGCTGTGAACAGGATAGCTATAGATCAGCCAGATCGGACGTGGATGACTCTTCACTGATGCAGCGATATTATCAATGAAAATAGACATTATAAAATCATCAAAGGGATGGAACAGGAAAAATATTGTGTCCTGATGTCGCACGACATAATCCGTCGCATCGCATTCGAGAACCTCGATTTCACCCTTCAGTCCCCTTCGGCGCCGTACCACCTCGATATTCTTGCGGGCGAAGTCACACAGCTCGGGCGAGAATTCAATTCCAGTGACATGGTGAAAGCCATAATCCATGGCCATTAAAAGCACTTTACCTTTTCCACATCCCACGTCGACAAAAGTGCAATCCCTTGGCGGCGCTATCCTCTCCAGGAGTTCGACAAACGGCCGTTGTTTGGTGGCTCCGTAGTAGATGCCCCTCTGCTTGTTCCGACTTGATATCGATAGGCTGCTCAGGCCAATGACTCCAGCCGTATTCGTCCCTTCCCGGAGGTCGTACCAATGGTTGCCCAACTTGCCGATCAGGTTGTGCAGGAGGCTTGACACCCCATGCTTCGAGATATGCCCCAGGGCCCGCGAGATAAGATTTCGATTTAATCCATCCGGGTTCATCATTTCAGGTTCTCCACCCATCATGGCACCTGCCTTTGTAGGGAAGCCCGCCTGGCTGGAGAACGGCACTGACGTCTCCCACCTTCAGGGCCAGGGATCCGGGTAGTCCAGAATCAAGCATTGTCTCACCAGGATTCGCGGGGGAGACCAGGGTGAATCCCAGCGTCGCGCGCTTCGGCTGGGGCAGGCCCGCCGAGGGGGGGTGGGATCTGGGGTGAGTGTAGTCCTGTCGCCAGACTTCCACGATGAGATGGGTCCCGTGGACCGGAACCTCCCGCATCCCCGACGGTGCCGTCAGCCGGGATGCGAAAGGGAAATCACGCGTCGTTCCGGTCGGCGCATCGATCCGCCCGGCCCTGGGAGGCTCCGCAGTGGAGCCCTGGAAGGAAAAGCCTGTTCAATATTTCGCAGCCTTGCCGCCGAGGAAGGCGACCTCCACGTGGAACGGACTGCCGCCATAGGAACCTCGAAGGTCCATCTTCTTCGGCAACGTGAATCCGTCCGTTTCCTGATTTTCGATCGAAACGTTCAGGTCCGTCGCATCGCCCCCAGCGGCGCCCCGGTACGTGGCCTGGTAGCCCACCAGGACATACCCCTTGGCCGTCTTGGCGAAGGCTGGATTGATCGTGCTCTGGAAGTCCTTGGTGACCACCTTCGTGGCGCTCACGGAGAGGTCTTTCCCCAAGGTGGTCTCGACCTTGGCCGCTCCATCGTTGTAGCTGAGGATCCGCCAGACCCCCAGTTTCTCGAGATGAACGGGTGTGCTCCCATCCGGGAGCGGGGGGCTGATCATGAATGCGGACCAGGTCTGGAAGAACCCGACGGTCATCTGTTCCATGCCGTCATAGATCTGTTTCAGCCCCGCCGCCACCTGGTCGTTCTCAGCCGCCACCGTGGTGTGGGTGATGGTGGCAACCCCCTGGCGGTCCACGGTCAGGGTGAACTGGATGCCCTTCAGTATCTCGACCGCGCGTTCCACGACTTCGGGGGCCAGTTTCTGTTCCTGGAGAAGCAGCTTCCAATTGGGCACCAGGCTGCACTGGAACCGGTCCATCCTCTCCCTTGAGAGGCTGTAGTAGGCCTTCCCCGCCTGTTTCAGGAAAGCCGCCTGGTCCATCGGCTGGGCTGCCAGGGCCACGCCGGCGCAGAGAACCCAGGCGCCAGGACGTTCCCATCGGATCAGACTCATCTTGCCCCCCCTCGAATGGCTGAATGTGACCACTGCCTCGGGTATCGGCGGCTTCCGCCTCCAGCGTGAATCGCGCTCCCCCTGCCGCGACGCGAAGGCCGGGGCCCCGCTCCCAGGGACGCCGGGCGATGGCGGACCCCTGCCGGTCAGGACGGTTCCCGCACCTGCGCAGGTCCACCCCGCCCCGCGCTAGACTGGAGCCCAGATATTCGAGGTGGCCGTGGCATTCACTCCAGGATCCAGGCGCGGCGCGATGGCCGACATCAACATGACGCCGCTCATCGACGTGATGCTGGTGCTGCTCATCATCTTCATGATCGCGGCCCCGATGATGACCACGGGCGTGGACGTGAAGCTGCCCGAGAGCCGCACAGGACGCAACCTGGAGAGCCAGGCACTCACCGTGACCGTAACCTTCGACGGCCGGCTGCAGTTCGAGAAGGCCTTCGTGCCCCTGCCTGTACTGTCGAACCAGCTGAAACAGCAGGCCCAGACGGGCGGCAAGCGCCCCGTGCTGGTGCGGGCGGATCACAATGTGCCCTACGGCCGGGTCATCCAGGTGGTGGATGCCATCCGGGATGCGGGCTTCACCCAGGTGGGCTTCGTCACCGCCGCCGCGCCGAACGTCCCCGTCCAGGGCACCCCCGCCCTCGCCTCCACCACCGGAGAACCCCACTCGTGAGCCAGGATCTCCAGGGCTACCTGCGCAGCCGGGCCCGCCTGGGCGAGCTGGGCTGGACCACGGGCCTCGGCCTGAGCCTGGGCCTGCACCTGGCCCTGGGCGCCCTCTTCTTCTGGCCCCACGGCCGCGGCGAGCAGCCCGAGGATGTGAAGGTCACCTGGGTGAACCTCCCCCCGGCCATGGCTTCGCCCTCGGGCGGATCCGACGCCATGGTGGAGGGGAAGAACGGAGAGCGCCTGCGGCGGGTCGAGGAGGTGGCCCCCCAGCGGAGCACAACCGCAGCGGCCACGGCCCCCGACCCTTTCGCCGAGAAGACCACCAAGGCCGCCCCCCGGGGCAACAATCCGGACACCGCCAGCCAAGGCGCGGGCACCACGGCCGCCAAGGGCAAGACCGCAGCGACCACGCCGGTCACCGGCGCCGCGGGCCAGGGTACCGGAGCCGGCATCGGCGCCGGCAGCGGCATCCCGGGCCTGAACCCTTCGGCCGGCGTCCAGGGCGGCACGGGCCTCGTGGGCAGCGTGGACGGCAACTTCCCCTTCATGTGGTACCTGCAGCAAGTCCAGACCCGCATCACGGGCAACTGGAGCCGCGTCTCCAGCCAACAGGGCCGCGTCCAGATCTACTTCCGCATCGCCCGGGACGGCAGCCTCGACCGCGTCCGCGTGGAGATCCCCAGCGGCAACCCCGCCCTGGACGAGAGCGCCCGCATGGCCGTCCTCCGCTCCACCCCCCTGCAGAGCCTGCCTGAGGGCTACGACGGGCAGTACCTGGGCGTGCGGTTCTGGTTCACGTACCTGGGGAACTGAGCGTACCCGGATCCTCTCCCGCCGCCCTGCGGGTCAGCCCAGCCATGTCCCACGGGCCTACGGCAGGCCCCCGAACTCGCGTTGCAGGAAGGGATCCTTCGGCCTTGGCCCCGGAAGCGGGACGCCCCCCCCGGGATCCGGGTCGATGATGACGAACTTGAGGGCCTGGCTCGGGATGGTGAGCCGGTAGGTCCCTTCCTCCATCTCCTGCGTGACACTCTTGCCTTCCGTCAACCGCTCCAGGGTCCAGGGTTCCGTGGACTTGAGGAGGATGGTCCACACCTCGCCTTCGCTCGGTGCGACCTCGTAGAGCCGCTTGGGATAGAGCACACCAGGGCACATCACCACACCTCCATGTCCCTATGGGTTCTGGGGATAAACCGGCCCACCATCGGTTCCTGGACAGCCTCTGTCAAGTCCGCTTCCGCCAGGCGGCGATCAGGGAGCGGACCTCTTCGCGATGCTCGGGATCGTCCTTCCTGGGATCCTCCAGCGCGCGAGCCAGACAGTCCAGGGCCGCTGTGCCCCGCCCCCGCTGGTGTTCCACCCAGGCCTGGGCCCGCCAGACCTGCGGCCGGTCGCCCGCCAGGCGCCGGGCCTCGTCGATCAGGCGCTCGGCCTCGGCCGTGTCAGCCTGGCGGGCCCGGCACTCCGCCAGGGCGGCCAGGGCCTCGGCCTGGTTCCCGGGTGTCCCCTTCTTCCTGAGCGTGCTCAAGGCCTCCTTCAACTCGACGGTGGCCGGCCCCAGCCGCCCCTGGGCCCTCAGCACATCCCCGAGCCGGTAGCGCGAGCGGCCCTGCACCAGGATCAGGTCGTGGTTCCGGGCGCCCTCCAGGGCCGCCTTGAACCGCGCGGCCGCCTGGTCGAAGGCACCCTGCGTGAAGGCCACGATGCCCAGGTTCAGTTGCACTGAACATTCCCCCTCGATATCCCCAAGCGCCCGCCGCAACCGGAGCACGTCCTGGAAGGCCTGCTCCGCGGATCCGGGTCTGCCCTCCTCCAGGTCCAGGATGGCCAGGTTGTTCCGGTTGATGGCCTCGAGCCGCAGATCCTCGACGATGCCGGCCTCGGTAATGGCCTCCAGGTACAAATCCCGGGCCTCCGCGCTCTGGCCCTGGTACTTGGCCCGGTTGGCAAGATTCACGAGAACGTAGGCCCGCTGCCGCCGATTCCCGTCCATCGTGGCCATCTCCAGGGCGGGAGCGAGCACCCGTTCGGCCGAGGCCCAGTCACCCTTGTTCATCCAGTACACCCCGAGTTCGTTGAGGATCTGGGCCTGCACTTCGCGGTCGCGGGAGGCTTCCGCCAGCGCCAGCGCCTCCTGCAGCAGAGCCTCCTCGTCCCCCGCCTGGGTATTCCGCCGGGCAAGGAAGGCCAGCTTGACCAGGGCCTGGGCCTCGGAGTACCGATCCCCCGAGGCCCGGGCCGCGGCCCGGGCCCACATGAGGGTGGGCAGGGCCCTGGGGTCCCCCGTCATGTACAGGGTCCAGCCATAGAGGGCCAGCGCAGGCGCGTACTGGGGCGCCTGGAGCGCAGCCCTCTCGAGAAAGGGCAGCGAGCGGACCGCCTCGCCTTTCACGGCCAGATCAAGGCCCTGGCCGTAGGCCTCGAGGGCCTCCTTCGAGGGCATGGACGGAAAGACCGGAGAACGCCCCAGGGGCATCAGAGTCCGATTGAGCCCCTGGAGCAGCGCAGGCACCACCAGGTTGGGTTCGTACCCGGGGGTGTCAGAGGGAACCTCCCGGCTCGCCCTCAGCCCGCCCTTGCGGTCCAGCAGCCTCACCCGCAGGGTGGTCCGTTCCGAGCCCGGTGGCCGCGTCAGCTCGCCCAGCATCACCAGGTCGGCCCCAGTGCGAGCCACCAGCCGACGGAGGAAGTCCCGTTCCGCCCCTTCCGTCGAGGTCGTGATTCCCGCCCGGGCGCCGGTCCGGTCCCGGTCCTGCACCACCCTCACCTGGGGGAACGTGCGAAGGACATGCTCGAGCAGGTCCGTCGTGGCGATCGCGTCCCCGGGCGAGCGCCCAGACGTCGGTGTGAGGTCCCGGACCGGGGCCACCACCAGCCGGGCCTGATGCGAGGCGGTGAATTCGGGGATCGCGCCCCGACCATAGGCCCAGACCGCGAATCCCGCCAGGACCAGGGTGATGGCCGCCGTGGCGGAGGCCCACCATACCGGGGAAGCGGGTGCCTGGATCCGGTCCAGGATCTCGGCCACCTCCCTCGCCTCGGGGCGGGATTCCGGGTCCGGCGACAACAGGCGATCCACCAGCTGCCAAAGGGCGGGGGGCCCCGGAGGCTGGGGGCCCGAACCGGACCGCCGCCTGAACACCTGCCGGGCCCATGACATCCCCTTTCCGTCCCTGTCCGGGAGCTTGTCGCCGGTCAGGACCAGGGCCGCGATCACCCCGAGCGCATACAGATCCGAGGCCGCGGAGGCGGGCACTCCCAGCAGCAGCTCCGGGGCCATGAATCCCCGGGTTCCCATGATCACGCCTGGCTGGGTGATCATGACGCCCCGGTCGGTGAAGGACGCCGTCGCAGCCTCCTCGCCAGGCGAGGAGGTCGGGTCCGGCCTGGTCTCCGGCGGCGCGTCCCTGAACTCCTTGGCCAACCCGAAGTCGAGGATCTTGGCTGTCCCCTCGGTCGTGATCAGGATGTTCGAGGGCTTCAGGTCCCGGTGGATGACGCCCCTGGCATGGGCCGCGGCCAGGGCCACCGCGAGTTCCCGGAGCAGCCGGATCGCCTGCGGCACGGGCAGAGGCCCCTCGTCCAGGCGCGTCGAGAGCGGCGTCCCGTCCACCCACTCCATGGCCATGACCAGGGTCCCGTGGTAATCCAGCCAGTCGTACACGTGGCAGATCCCAGAGTGATCAAGCTTGGCCAGGATCTGGGCCTCCCGCTGGAACCGGCTCAGGGACGCCTGCTGGCTGGCCTGGTCGGCACGGATGGTCTTCAGGGCGACCCGGCGCTCCAGCGTGGCGTCCCAAGCCCGGAAGACCTGCCCCATGCCGCCCTCGGCCACGAAGGCCTCCACCTGGTAACGACCGACCGCGTCACCGGGCCGGAGGGGACTGACGATCTGGGCAACCATGGCGTCGAGAGAGCGGGTCACCCTCACCGGCGGATCCTCCCGCCCGGGCAGCGTGCCCTTCCTTTCCTTGCAACCGAGTGCTGGAAGCAATTTTACCCCTGAGGTCCATGGCTCCAGGACGGATCGGGAGCGGGCAAGCGGCCCCTCCAGAGAGTCCTGACCGCAGGGTGCCGGAGGTCCCCAGGCGGGCTACACTCCCCAGATGCTCCCGGCCTTCCCACTGACCCTGGCTCTCTGCCTGCTGCAGGCACCGCCGCCCTGCACGGTGACGGCCGAGCCCCGGGAGGTGAGGCCGGGTGAGCCCGTGCTGCTGACCTGGGCCTGTCCCCAGGCGAGCCAGGTCCGCCTGGAACCCGGCGGCATGATCCTCCCGGCGCGTGCGCAAGTCACGCTGCGCCCCTCGTACACCACGACCTACCGCCTGTTCGACGCCCGTCCCGGAGGTCCGGAACTGGGCAGCACCGAGATCCGCATCGTGCCAGGGCTTCCCCTGGGCGAGCCCGCCCGCATCTGCGCCTTCGACGCCAGCGCCAAGGCCGTGCTGCCGGGCCAGCCGGTGGTGCTCAAATGGGAGTGCGCGGGCAGCGCGAAGGTCCGGCTGGAACCCGGCGGGATGGAACTCGACGGGAAGAGCGAGGTGACCGTCACGCCCCTGGAGAGCACGCGCTACACCATCACCGCCAACAACGCGGCGGGGGGCCAGAGCCGCACCGTGGAGGTCGCGGTGCTGGGCCGCGCTCACGGCTCCGCCCCGGCGATGGTGTGCACCTTCGAGGCCAGCGCCAAGGTGGTGAAGCCGGGCGAGCAGGTGGTGCTCCGGTGGGTCTGCCAGGGGGACGCCAAGGTGCGCCTGGAACCAGGTGGGCTGGAGCTGGACGGCCTGTCCAGCATCGGCGTCATCCCCGACAAGACCACGGTCTACACCCTCAGTGTGAGCAACCTCGTGGGCGGCATCTCGCACAGCGTGGAGGTCCAGGTCGAGGAACCGCGCCGGGTGTTGACCGAGAAGGATCTGGTGGATCCCGAGGAAGCCACCCGGCCCCTGGCCCAGGAGGATCTCCCCGAGGCCCTCCGCCGGGGCGCCGCCCAGCGCGCCGCGGCCCCAGCCGGTTCCTGGACCCTGCGGCTCGTGGTATCCGGGTACACGGCGGGGTTGAAGCAGGTGGCCCGGGCGGCTGGCCCGAAGGCCCCGGAGGTCATCGTGCTTCCCTACGTCCGCCGGGACGGATTCCGCTGGTGGCAGGCCTGCTTCGGCACCTTCCCCACCCGGGCCCAGGCGCTGCACGCCTGGAAGGCGGCCCCGGAGGACCTGCGCAGGTCCTTCAGGGACGCCTTCCCATTGCGGCTCCAGCGGCTGCCGGGGGCTCCGGCTGCCGAACCCCCGACCCGCCGCTGAAGCACACCCTCAACGCCTGGCGCCGTCCTTGCGGAGATCCGCCTTCGGCAGGGCCTGGGCGGGCTTCGCCTGCCTGGGATCGTCCGGCTTGGGCCCAATGGCCTGGGCCCCAGTCCGCCCCGCGGGCTTCGCCTGCTTCGGATCGTCCGGCTTCGGCCCGATGGCCTGGGCGCCGGTCTTCCCGGCAGGCCGCGCCTGCCTGGGATCATCGGGTTTGGGGCCGATGGCCTGGGGTCCGGATTTGGCGGTGGGCCGAGCCTGGGCCGCGGTCAGCGGCAGGGCCAGCAGGAGGACGAAGGGGAGCGCCCCCTTCGCCAGGCCTGGGGTCAGGTTCATCATCGTTCACCTCGACAAGGGCAGCCGGGCCATCGGGCCCGGATCAATGGACAGGAAGGGGTTTGGAGACGCCCCTCCACGGTACTCCCTCCCACCCTGCCGTGGGGAGCCCCCCGGCTAGAGCCTGGCGGCCAGATGCTCTGCCACCCGGCCGGCGGCTCCCGGTTCGCCCAGATGCGCCCGCACCTCCCCCAGCTCGGCACGGATGCGGCGAGCCGTCTCGGGGTCCAGCAGGCGGGCCAGTTCCAGGGCCAGCCGCTCGGGATTGACGTCGCTCTGCAGCAGCTCCGGGGCCACCTCGCGCCGGGCGACGACGTTGGCCAGGCCGATGTGGGGCAGCTTCACCACCCGCTTCGCCATCTGGTAGGTGAGGGGGTTCAGCTTGTAGAGGATCGCGAAGGGGGTGCCCAGCAGGGCCGTCTCGAGGGTGGCCGTGCCCGAGGCGACCAGGGCCGCGTCGGCAAAGGCCCGGGCGGCGTAGGGCAGGCCCTCCAGGAGCATCACCGGGGCGGGTCCCAGGTGGGTGCGCACGAAGGCGGGATCGAGCGTGGAGGCCACGGGCAGCACCCACTGGACCGTCGGCCGCTCGTGGGCCCACCGCCGCGCCAGTTCGGCCATGGGCGGCAGCAGGGAGGCCACCTCGCCCTTCCGGCTGCCCGGCAGGAGGGCCACCACGGGCCAGGCGGGATCCAGCCCCGTCCGCGCGAAGAAGGCCGCCCGGTCGCATTCAGGCTTCACGACCTCCACCAGGGGATGGCCCACGAACCGCGCGTCCACCGGATAACCCACAAACAGGGCCGGCTCGAAATCGAAGAGGCAGTAGAGGGTGTCCAGGGTGCGTCCCAGGTCGGGGATGCGGCCCTTCTTCCAGGCCCAGACCTGGGGGCAGACGTACTGGTGGAGGCCGACGCCAGGCACCCGCTTCCGCAGGGCCTTCGCCAGGCGCAGGTTGAAGCCCGGGTAGTCGATGAGGAGGGCGTCCGTGATGGATTCCTCCTCCGCCGCGGCCAGGATCCCCTTGAAGAGCCGGTTCAGGGCGGGGAGGTGCTTGATCACCTCCACGAAACCCACCACGGCCAGGTCCTTCACGTCCGCCAGCTTCCGATCGAGGAAGGGGCTCATGCGGGGCCCGCCGACGCCCACGATCCGCAGGTCCGGCCGCCGGGCCTTCAGCTCCCGCAGCAGCTCGGCGCCGTGCAGATCGCCGGAGTCCTCGCCGGCGACGACCAGGAGGGTGCCGCTCATGGCCGTTCCCAGTGCTTCCCCAGCACCACGTCCGGATCGGGCACCACCGGGCGGCCCAGGGCCGTGGCCGGCAGCTCCGCCGGGAAAAGCACGGGGGGGTGGGCCGCCGCCAGGGCTGCGGCCTGTTCTCGGAACACAGCCGGATCGGCGGCAGGCAAAGCCATGTCCCAGCGGTAGCCCAGGCGCTGCAGGGGACGCAGATCGGCTCCGGGCTCGCAGACCCCGGTCCAGAGCCGGTCCGCCAGGGCCTCCAGGTCCTCGCAGCCTGCGTGCCAGCAGAAGCCCACGGCCTCGCACCGGGCCTGGCGCAGGAGGTCCAGCACCGCCGCCGTGGCTCCGGCCTCGATCCGCAGGGCCAGCTTCACGCCGCGGCCGGAAGTGGCCTCAAGGAGGGCCTCCAGATCGCCCAGGAGGCGGAAGCCGGCCTCTCGGTTCCCGGGATGGGCCACGGGGATCACGAGGAAGTCCGGGCCCAGGTGCCGTCGCTGGAGGGCGTCGAGGGCCTCTGCCACCGGGGCCTTCCCCGGCAGGTGGAGGGTGTGGATGGGCAGTCCGCGCAGGGCTTCTCCCTCCCACCGGCCATCCGGGACGCCCTCCCAGCTGAGGGCCAGCGGTCCCAGGGCCCGCCAGGGTGTGGGATCGAGGCTGCAGGAAAGGAGGGGAACGAACCGCATGGGTAGATCCTACCAATGCCCGGAGGCCGGCTCCGAACATTCCCCCCAGACGGGGACGGCCTATCATGGGACACGGGAGGCACCATGGGCCGGATCTTCACCCTCGAGGAAGCCCAGGCGCTGATGCCTCAGGTCAGGGCGATGACAGAGCCCGTCTACGGCCTGGCTTCCAGCCTCGCCGAGGAACTGCGGCAGGCGGAGGATGAGAAGGACGAGGCCCGGGCCGAGGCCCTGCGCGAGCGGCTCCAGACCCTGGTGCAGAGCTGGCAGCACGCCATGCAGGACCTGGAGGCCGAGGTGAAGGGCCTCTGGCTGGTGGATTTCGACTCCGGCGACGGCTACTGGTGCTGGGCCTATCCCGAGGAGAGCCTTGGCCACTGGCACAGCTACGAGGGCGGCTTCCGATCCCGGGTGCCCGCCGACCAGCGGCCCGGCGTTCAGGCCTAGCCCGGCCGCCTGCCCGTGACCGGCCAGAAGCGCGCCACGACACCGAGGGGAGGCCTCCGCCTGCCCGTGCGGGCAGACGCCCCCGGGGCGGCCCGGGCAGACTTCCGCGCCGCGGTCTTGGCGGTGGTTGCGCGCATCCCCGAAGGCCGACTGGCCTCGTACGGACAGGTGGCCCTGCTGGCGGGCTTTCCCCAGCGGCCCCGGCAGGTGGGCATGGTGCTCTCCGGTCTGCCCGAGGGTACGGACCTGCCCTGGCACCGCGTGGTGAATACGCGGGGCTACGTTCCCAGCCGCGGGCGCTGGTGGGGGGCGATGGAACAGATCGGCCGCCTGCGGGAGGAGGGCGTCCCGGTGGATGACCAGGGGAACCTGGATCTCGAGGCGCACCGCTGGAACGGCGAGGACTGACGGGCCTTCTGGGCTACACTGGAGGTGCGGAGGGGCCATGAAGGTGCGTGTGTCGGTGCAGTTGAAGCCCGGGATCCTGGATCCCCAGGGCAAGGCGGTGGAGCAGGGGCTGCACGGCTTCGGCTTCCAGGCGGAACATGTCCGCATCGGCCGCCTCATCGAACTGGACATCCCCGGTTCCGACCCTGCCGAGGTGAAGGCCAAGGCCCAGGCCATGTGCGACAAGCTGCTGGTCAATCCTGTGATGGAGAAGGCCTCCATCGAGGTGCTCTGATGCGGGTGGCGGTCCCCGTCTTCCCCGGCTCCAACTGCGACCACGACGCCCTGCACGCCTGCGGGACGGTGTTCGGCTGGGACACGATCCCCGTCTGGCACCAGGAACCCCGGCTGCCCGAGGGCACGGATCTGGTCTTCATCCCCGGCGGCTTCAGCTACGGCGACTACCTGCGCTGTGGCGCCATCGCCGCCCTGGCGCCCATCATGACGGACGTGAAGCGCCACGCTGATCAGGGAGGCCTGGTCCTGGGCGTGTGCAACGGCTTCCAGATCCTCTGCGAGGCCCAGTTGCTGCCCGGCGCCCTGCTGCGCAACGCCACCCTGCGGTTCATCCACCAGGACGTGCACCTGCGGGTGGAGCGGACCGACCTGCCCTTCACCGCCTCCATGAAGGCCGGCGAGGTCTTCCGGGTGCCCATCGCCCACGCCGAGGGCAACTTCACCCTGGAGCCGGCCGACCTGGCGGATCTGGAGGCCCGTGGCGGGGTAGCCTTCCGCTACTGTTCCCCCGCCGGCGAGATCGGCGAGGCCCACGTGCCCAACGGGGCCATGAACGGCATCGCGGGCATCGTGAACGTCCGCGGGAACGTCCTGGGCATGATGCCGCATCCTGAGAGAGCGGTGGATCCGCGCCTGGGCCCCACGGGGGGCCTGGGGATCTTCCGCAGCCTGGAATCCGTCCTGGCCAAGGGATAAATCAGGGGTTTGTTAAATTTCCATGCGCACAGGGTGGAATTCCTGTCATCCTTCCTGGGCACCCCGATGGGTATGCCTATTTCTTCCCTTGCCATGACCGAATCAGAAGCCAAGAACCTCCAGACCTTCACCAGCGGCCCCCTGAAGCTGGCGATCCTCAAGCGGGACCCCGTCCCCGCCAAGCTGTTGCCCTCGCGCGACGCCTGGACGCTGCTGCAGCCCACGCATGCCGTGCGGGTCTGCACGGGCGAGGACCGCGAGGAGGGCATCATCCGCTCCGGCGACCTGGCCCTGCTGCTGCCGGGTTTCGGGCACACGCTGAAGCGACACCACCCCAGCACCCACTTCGGGTTCACGGCGCTCTTCCTCGAAGGGCCCTTCCCCGAGCCGCTGCTGTCCTCGCTGCAGAACCCGCCCCGCAAGTGGCAGGAGGCCAGCTTCGCCGTGCTGCGGAGCCTGAGCCTCAAGCAGCTGTTCAGCATCTTCACGCAGGAGCTGGCCAATCCCGACGGCGTGCAGCTCATGACGCGGGAGCTCTTCCTGATCCTGCTGGGCGCGGAGCTGTCCCGCCTCACAGAGAAGGAGGATCGCGGCCGCTTCCCCTACCGGCTGAACCGCTCCACGCTGCAGCTGGTGCTGGACCATATGGAGGTCCACCTCGGCTCCAAGAACAGCGTGCCCGAGCTGGCCACCATGGCCCGCTGCACGCCCGACCACTTCATCCGCCTCTTCCGCGAGGCCACCAGCACCACGCCGCACCAGTACCTGATCGAGCGCCGCCTGCAGCGGGCCGTCTCGCTCCTGGCCAACGGAGAGCGCCCCAGCGACGTGGCGAAGATCCTCGGCTTCTACGACGCCAGCGCCTTCACCCGGGCCTTCAAGCGCCGCTTCGGCGTGCCGCCCAGCGAGTACGCGCAGGAAGCCTACGACCGGCAGTTCCCGAAGAAGAAGGACTGAAAAGGGCGCCGCAAGGCGCCCTTTCAATGTGCCGAAGGGAACGCCTCACTTGGCGATCTTCTCCGTGGCGGCCTTGGCCTTCTCGGCTCCCTTGCCGGTGCCCTTCCGGCTCTTGCCCTTCGCCTTCTCGGCACCGGCCTTGGCGGCGCCCTCGCCCTTGGTGGTGGCGGCCTTCACCTTGTCTCCGGCCACCGGCACACCGCCGGCCTTGGCATCCACCTTGGCCTTGGCATCCGAGGCCTTCTTGTCCGACTTGGCCTTGGCCTGGTCGGCCTTCTCGTCGGCCTTGGCCTTGCCCTTGTCCACCACCGCGTCGGCCTTGCCCTTCAGGTCGGCCTTGGTGGGGATCTGCGCGGAGAGAACCGCCGATACGGCCAGCAGCAGGGGAAGGATGAGCTTCATGGGGACCTCCTGGTCTGGGTCTTCGGGAATGCTATTGGGGCTTGCAGACCTTGCAGGGTTTGTAGCCCGCCTTGGCGGCCTCGGCGGCATTGGCGAAACCGACACGGTTCGCCTCCTTCATCCTGGTGACGAAGGTGCAGTCCGCCCGGTGGTAGGTCTTGGAATCCTTGTTGGCCACAATGGCGGTGGAGACCGGGGCGGCCTTCGCGGTGGGCGCGGGCTTGGCAGCGGGAGCGGGCTTCGGCGCCGGGGTCACCGGCTTGGCGGCGGGTGCCGCAGGGGCGGGCGCAGGGGCCGGAGTGGCCTTCGCGGCAGCGGCCTTGGCCTCCTTGGCGGCCTTCTTCGCCGCCTTCTTCTCGGCCTTGGTCTGCTGGGGGGCGGCGGGCGTCTGGGCGATGGCCAACACCGAGGAGGCCAGGAACAGGGTGAGCAGCAGGCGTTTCATGGGTTCTCCTTGAGTCGATTTCCCAGGGTCGTGCCCAGCCCGGGGGCTGTCAATCAGGGCTTCGCCTCCGCCATGGCATGGAAGCGGGGCGGCCGCCGGGCGGCGGCGACCTGCTCGAAGGCGTAGGCCAGGGGCAGGAGCTGGGTCTCCTGCCAGGGGCCCGCCACGAAGGAGAGCCCCACGGGCAGGCCGAAGACGAAACCCGCCGGCACGGTGATGTGGGGGCAGCCCGCCACGGCGGCGGGGGTGGAGAAGCTGAGGCCCGAAGAGCTGTCCCCGTTCACGTGGTCGATGAGCCAGGGCGCGCCGCTGGTGGGCCCCACGAGGGCCTGGAGCTGGTGCTTCTCCAGGAGGCCCGTGATGTCCGCCCGCGCCTGGGCGCAGGTGCCCAGGGCCTTCAGGTAGGCCGGATCCGTCAGGGGCCCCTTGGCCTGGGCCTGCTGCAGCAGTTCCTGTCCGAAGAAGGGCATCTCCGCGTCCTTCCGCGCCTCGTCGAAGGCCATGAGGGCGACCAGGTCCTTCACCGCGCCACCCCGGCCCGCCAGATAGGCGTCGAGGTCAGCCTTGAACTCGTAGAGCAGCACCTCGAGCTCCGCGTCCTCATAGGCCGCGGACTTCAGCTCCACCTCCACCAGCGTGGCGCCTCGGGCCTTCAGCACCTCCAGGGCCGGGCGAATGACCGCGTCCACGTGGGGCTGCTGGCCCAGCAGGTTCTTCACCACGCCCAGGCGGGCGCCCTTGAGCCCGTCGATGTGGAGAAACCGCGTGTAGTCGGTTTCCACCTTGGCCTGGGCCGTGGCCGGATCCCGCGGATCCGCGCCCACCAGGGCGCCCAGCAGGATGGCCGCGTCGCGCACCGTGCGGGCCATGGGACCCGCCGTGTCCTGGGTGTGGGAGATGGGGATGATGCCGGCCCGGCTGACCAGGCCCACCGTGGGCTTGAAGCCCACCAGGCCGCAGGCGCTGGCGGGGCTCACGATGGAGCCGTCGGTCTCAGTCCCCACTGCCACCGCGCACAGGCTCGCCGAGGCCGCCACGCCGGAGCCCGAGCTGGAGCCGCTGGGCGTGCGGTCCAGGGCGTAGGGGTTCCGGGTCTGCCCGCCCCGCCCGCTCCAGCCGCTGCTGCTGTGCGTGGAGCGGAAGTTGGCCCACTCGGAGAGGTTGGTCTTCCCGAGGATCACCGCCCCGGCCTCCCGTAACCGCTGGGCCACGAAGGCATCCACCTTCGGCGCTGGCGCCTCCGCCAGGGCCAGGGAGCCCGCCGTGGTCTTCATGCCGTCCGCGGTGTCGATGTTGTCCTTGATGAGGACGGGGATCCCGTGGAGCGGCCCCCGCACCTTCCCCGCCTTCCGCTCTGCATCCAGGGCCCGGGCGATGGCGGGCGCGTCGGGATTCAGCTCGAGGACGGCGTTCAGCTTCGGTCCCGCGACATCAAGAGTCGCGATGCGGGCCAGGTACTTCTCCACCAGCTGCTCCGCCGTCCAGCGCCCCTCCACCATGCCGGCCTGGAGCTGGTCGAGGGTGGCCTCCTCGAGCACCAGGCCCCGGGGGGCCGTGCCGGCCTTCAGCCCCGGCGCCACCGTGGCGGCCCCGACGGCGAGGGCGGCCTTCAGCAGGGTCCGGCGGTCGAGGGAGAAGGCAGCGGCATCGCGGGTCATGGGTCGCTCCGGCTGGGGGTGGCCCCTGGATGATAGCCCGCCCCGGAGGGGAAGCCACCGCCAGCCGCCGGTCCCCGGCTGGCGCTGGCCGATCCGCGCGTACCCGCGCCGCCCCCAGGCCCTACCTTTCCCGTAGGAGGCTCCGTCCCATGCTCACCTTCGTCCTCTGGCTCATCCTGCTCGTGATCTGCTGGCCCCTGGCCCTGCTGGCGCTGGTGCTGTACCCGCTGATCTGGCTGGTGCTCCTGCCCTTCCGCTTGCTGGGCTTCGCGGTGGAGGGCGTGTTCGGCCTCGTGAAGGCCCTGTTTCTCCTCCCAGCTCGGCTGCTCGGGGGCCGGGTCTGACCGGGCCGAGCGGAAATCCGCGCATCGATTACCTAATGGTCTAGAATGACGGGGTTCCGCGGAGGTCCCCGTGTTCAACAGCTTCGAGCAGGCCCGGCAGCACATGCTGGCGAGGAACATCCGGATGATCGACCTGGTGTTCAGCGACCTGTGGGGCCGCTGGCACCATGTGAGCATTCCCGCCTCGCAGTTCACGGAGAGCCTCATGCGCGACGGGGTCGGCTTCGACGGTTCCAGCGTGGGCCTGAAATCCGTGAAATCCGGCGACATGGTGCTGCTCCCCGACCTGGCAACGGCCTTCCACGATCCCTTCTGGGACGAACCCACCCTGGGCTTCATCTGCTCGGCCTACGAGGCCGACACCAAGGAACCCTTCGCCTCGGATCCCCGCAACATCGCCATCCGCGCCGAGGCCCACCTGAAGGCCACGGGGATCGCCGACGAGAGCATCTGGGGCCCGGAATACGAGTTCTACGTCTTCGACAAGGTGAGCTACGAGAACGGCGTGAACACCGCCTCGTACCGCATGGACAGCCGGGAGGCGGACTGGCACAGCGCCGAGGGCGGCCACGGCCACCTGATTCCCCTCCACGGCGGGTACCACGCCATGCCGCCCAAGGACCAGCTCTACAATCTCCGCGCCGAGATGTGCGTGGAGCTGGAGCGCATGGGCGTCGAGGTGAAGTACCACCACCACGAGGTGGGCGGGCCGGGCCAGTGCGAGATCGAGACCCCGCTCTTCCCCATGCTCAAGGCGGGCGACGCCACCCAGATCGTGAAGTACGTCGTGAAGATGGTGGCCCACCGGCGGGGGCAAACGGCCACCTTCATGCCCAAGCCCCTCTACGGCGAGGCGGGGAGCGGCATGCACTTCCACCAGATGCTCATGAAGGCGGGCCGGAACGTGTTCTACGATGCGCAGGGCTACGGCTGCCTCAGCCAGGAGGCCCTCTGGTACATCGGCGGCGTGCTGGCCCACGGCCCGGCCCTGCTGGCCCTCACCAACCCCAGCACCAACAGCTACCGCCGCCTGGTGCCCGGCTTCGAGGCCCCCGTCAGCGCCTTCTTCTCCCTGGGCAACCGCTCCGCGGCCATCCGGGTGCCCAAGTACGCGGACCAGCCCGAGACCGCCCGCTTCGAATTCCGGCCCCCCGACGCCACCTGCAACGTCTACCTGGCCCTGGCCGCCCAACTGCTGGCAGGCCTGGACGGCATCCAGAAGCGCCTGGATCCCAGCGCCCTCGGCTTCGGCCCCATCGACCAGAACATCTTCGGCTGGACCGAGGAGCAGCGCCGGAAGATCAAGAGCCTGCCCACCAGCCTCACCGAGGCCTGCGACGCCCTGGAGGGGGACATGGACTTCCTCCTGGCGGGCGACGTCTTCGACCGGCTGCAGCTGGAGGACTACCTGGCCCACCTCCGCGCCCAGGAGGCCGCCGTGCGCAACCGGCCGCACCCCTACGAGATGGCGCTCTACTTCGAGGCGTGAGCCGGCTTCTTCTTCTGGAGCGGGCGCATGAACTCGAAGGCCAGGTAGTTGATGCCCTTGCCGGGAACCGCGCCCGCGCCCTGGACGGTCACCTGGTCCTTCCCGGCGCCCGGAATGAACGTCGGGCGGATGTAGGCCAACCCCTGGGTCCGCTTCGCCTCGGCGTCCAGCGCCGCCGCAGCCTTCGCCAGGTTGAAGCCGGTGCGGGCCTTGAGGGCGGCCAGGCGG